>Ga0075011_10001336_pt1 | contig 13244 bp, 9 predicted proteins | sample TARM_MetaG_T_14_FD_72354 | JGI IMG/M metagenome (GOLD analysis project Ga0075011, IMG submission 72354) | Freshwater microbial communities from Pennsylvania, USA, analyzing microbe dynamics in response to fracking - TARM_MetaG_T_14 | ecosystem: Environmental > Aquatic > Freshwater > River...
CGGCCGCCAAGCTGGCCGCCGCCCTGGACGGGCTTGGCTCTCTGCCGGGCCTGACCTGTCTGGCGCTGGGCACCCGGCCCGACTGCCTGGACGCGGAAAAGCTCGATCTGCTCGCCGCGACCAAGGAGCGGCTCGGTCTGGCCGAGGTCTTCCTGGAACTCGGCCTGCAATCGGCCAACGACGCGACGCTCAGGCACATCAACCGGGGCCACGACGCGGCCGCCTTTGCCCAGGCCGCGCATGCCGCCGCTAAACGCGGGCTGACCGTGGTCGCGCACGTCATGGTCGGTCTGCCCACCGCGGAAGGGCGCGAGGGGCTCGCCGAACTGCTCGACACCGTGGCCTATGTGGGCGCGCTTCCGGTGGGAGGCATCAAATTCCACAACGTCTTCGTCTGCCGGGGAACGCGCCTGGCCCGCTGGTTCGACCAGGGGCGCTATCTTTCGCTCACCCAGGACGAATACCTGCGCTGGCTCGGCGAGGCGATCATGCGCCTTGATCCGCGCGTTGTCATCCACAGATTGAACGGCAATCCGGCCCAGGGCGAATTAGTCGCCCCGGTCTGGGCGGGCAACATGCGCCGGGTGCACAACGCCATCCGGGATTACTTCGAGCAACAGGACATCTGGCAGGGCAAACAGAACGGGGCGGAAAACGGCCCGCCCGAATGGTTCGCCCCGGGGTCCGGGGAGCAGAGATGAACAAGACGTCGAGCGAATGGGTTCGCGGTGGAAAGTTCGCTCTCGGCCTCGACTGGCGGGACAGGCTGGTCCGCCGTATCGAAGTGGCTTGGGCCGGGGACGTGCGCGAGGCCGGGCCCTTGTCCGAAGCCGCCGCCGAACTCCAGTCGGCCCTGCTGCGCTACGAGGCCCGGCAAGCTCCGGGCTGGCCGGACCTGCCGTTTGATTTTTCAGGCATGAGCGGCTTCCAACGGGCCGCTCTGGACGAGCTGCGCCGCATCCCGTCGGGGACCACCCGGACCTACGGCGAGATGGCCGCGCTCCTCGGTCGGCCCAAAGGCGCGCAGGCCGTGGGCCGGGCCATGGGCGCGAACCCGTTTCCGGTGCTCTATCCCTGCCACCGCGTGGTCGGCGCGAACGGCGCCATGACTGGCTTCTCCGCGTCCGGCGGCATCGGCATGAAAAAAGCCCTGCTCCGCCTGGAAGGCGCAGAACAGGGGCTGTTGCCGGGATTGGAAGAGTAGGAATGCCTCCGGCGGCCAGAGGGGGAAACTTTCGAGAAAGTTTCCCCCTCCGGACTCCCCCTTCAAAGCTTTTTATCGCGCCTTCGGCGGGGCCGTGCGGGAGCGGGAAGGCGTCCTTTTCCCTTTTATCCTCTTCAAAAAATAACCGCGATTCGGGGCAGAGAAAACGGCGTGCTTCCTCCTGCGAAGAAGCACGCCGTCCTGTCCGTTTTGTCTGTCTCGAATCGCCAACCGGTACGGCGGAAGGCGCTGCCGTCGCGGCCATCCGCTGCCGTACCCACCTGAGCGAAGCGAACATGGGATTCTTAAGGTTCTCGGCCTTAAGCGGGTCCTGGGCAGCGCCCGGGGCTCCCCGAAGGGGCCGCCGGAGGCTTCCCCCAGTCCAATGTCAGCCCACGTACTCGAAACCGATCTTGTCGATGGCTTCCTTGATGTCGTCCTTGCTGATGGGCGCGGGTTCCTCGTAGGTCACATCCCCGGAGGCGAGGTCGATGGACACGTCCTTGGCTCCCAGTTTTTCCATGACCTCGGTCACGGATTTGACGCAGTGCTGGCAGGACATTCCTTTTACTTTTACCGTTGCCATAATGAACTCCTTGTTGATTGGGTTTAACCTTTGAAAAAACGCAGTCTAAGGGCGTTGGACACGACCGTCACCGAGCTCATGGCCATGGCCGTGCCCGCGATCATCGGGTTCAGGGTGGGGCCGCCGAAGATGTGCAGCACGCCCGCGGCCACCGGGATGCCGATGACGTTGAAGGCGAACGCCCAGAACAGGTTCTGCTTGATGTTGCGCATGGTCGCGCGGGACAGGCCCAGCGCGGTCAGGATGGCGTGCAGGTCCGAGTGCATCAGAACCACGTCGCCGGATTCCACGGCCACGTCGATGCCCGAGCCCATGGCGATGCCGATGTCCGCCTTGGCCAGGGCCGGGGCGTCGTTGATGCCGTCGCCGACCATGGCCACCTTGCGGCCTTCATTCTGCAGCCGAGTCACTTCTTCGGCCTTGCGGTCGGGCAGGACCCCGGCGATGACCTCGTCGATGCCCGCGCGTCCGGCTATGACCCGCGCGTTGGTTTCGTTGTCGCCGGTGAGCATGACCGGAGTGAGCCCGGCCTTTTGCAGCGCGGCCACCACCTCGGGGGTTTCCTCGCGCATCTCGTCGGCGATGGCGAACAGGGCGTTGAGCTTGTTGTCCGAGGCAAAGTAGACCACTGTCGCGCCCTGCTGCTCGTAGCGGCCCACGGCCTCTTCGGCAAAGCCGTCCTCGCCGAAATCGAGCCCGTGCTCCTGCATGAAAGCCCAGTTGCCGATCATGACCTCGCGGTAGCCCACCTTGGCCTTGATGCCCTTGCCCAGAATCGCTTCGAACTCGTCGGGCGCGGGGAAGTCGAGGTTCTTGTCCCGGGCGTGACGCACGATGGCCTGGGCCAGGGGATGTTCGGACTGGCTCTCGGCCGACGCGGCCATGTAGAGGGCCTCGGTCTGGGCCATGGTGCCTCGGATCATGGTCACGGCCGTCACCTCGGGCCGCCCATGGGTCAGGGTGCCGGTCTTGTCGAAGACCACGGTGTCAAGGCTGCCCGCCTCCTGGAGGGCGCGGCCCGACTTGATCAGCACGCCGAGCTGCGCGCCGCGTCCGGCCGAGACCATGATGGACACGGGCGTGGCCAACCCCATGGCGCAGGGGCAGGCAATGACCATGACGGCCACGAAGATGCGTAGGCTGAAGGGAAAGCCCGCCTGGCCCAGGAAGTACCAGGCCAACCCGGCGATGAGCGCGGTAAGCATGACCGCGGGCACGAAATAGAAGCTGATGCGGTCGGCCAGGTTGGCGATGGGGGCCTTGGAACCCTGAGCCTCCTGGACGAGCTTGACGATGCGGGCCAGCATGGTGTCGTTGCCCACGCGGTCGGCGCGCATGGTCAGCGCGCCCGAGCTGTTCAGGGTGCCGCCCGCCACCGGGTCGCCCGCCTGTTTGCCCACGGGCATGGGCTCGCCGGTGAGCATGGATTCGTCCACCGAGGATCGCCCGTCGGTTACGGTGCCGTCCACCGGGATGCGCTCGCCGGGTTTGATCAGGAGCAGGTCGCCCGGTTCCACCTCGGCCACGGCGATGGGTACCTGTTCACCGTCCTTGAGCAGAGTGGCCGTGTCCGGAGCGAGCTGCATGAGAGCCCGGATGGCGTCCGAGGTCTTGAGCTTGCTGCGGGCCTCGAAATACTTGCCCATCGAAATCATGGCGATGAGCACGGCGGCGGACTCGTAATAGAGATCCATGGCCAGGACGTGCGGATCGCCCAGGCCGAGGAGAAGGGCCAGGGTGTTCCACAGGGAATAGAGGAAGGCCGCGCCCGTTCCCATGGCCACCAGGGAGTCCATGTCGGGCCCGCCGCGCAGGAGCGCGGGTACGCCGTGCAGGTAGAAGTTGCGGCCCGACCAGACCACGGGCAGGGTCAGCAGCAGCTGGACCACGGCGAAGGTGGCCGGGGAGTGTGCGGGGTCGAGGAAGGCGGGCAGAGGCATTCCCCACATGTGGCCCATGGACAGGATGAGCAGGGGCAGGGCAAAGCAGAAGGCCGGGATGAGCGCCCGCTTCTGGGCGGTGAGCCGTTCTTCTGCCTCCTGGCGGCGTTTCTCGAAAAGGTCGCCCTCCTCGGAGCGTACGTCGGAGGAGAAGCCCGCGTTGGCGATGGCGTCGCGGATCTCGCGCCGGGAGACCAGGGAGGGGTCGAATACGAACTTGCCGGTCTCGGCGGCCAGGTTGACCGCGGCCGTGTCCACGCCGTCCAACTTGCCGACCACGCGCTCGATGCGTGACGAGCAGGAAGCGCAGTGCATGCCGCCGATGTCCAGGTCCAGGGCGGACAGGCCGCTCTCCTCCGGTTCTTGAGGTTCATTGAATTCGGCCTCGAACCCGAGGCCCTTTATCCGTTTGCCCACTTCTTCGGCGGAGACCGCTTCCGGATCATAGGAGAGCGCCATGGTCTCGGCGGCCAGGTTAACGGCTACGTCATCCACGCCGTCCATGTTGCCGACCACCTTTTCAATGCGTGCCGAACAGGACGCGCAATGCATTCCCCTAACCTGTGCCGATAATTTCTTCATATTGATAACCCTTTTCAATTGTGGTTCCAATATGGACACTTGAAGTCGTTTTGGCAAGGGGGTGGGGGGTATCTTTATTGAGGCGGGACGGCCATCCCGAGAGGAATGGCCTTGAGCGGCGGTTTGCGCCCGCAAGGGCGAGGAGAGGGCGTAGTCGCCGGGTAGCGGTTCGAACTGGTGCGCTAGGCTCGATTCAGCCCGGCGGCCACCAGGCGGATCAAGTCATAGGGGTACGAGCCGCCCAAGGCCTCGAAGACCGGGGTCATGGCGGTAATCCCCTTGGAGCGGAAGTCGCGCAGGGCGTTCTCCACCTTCTCCAGCTCCTCGTCCGGCAGGTTGGCCACGCGGCGGTAGTCAATCTTTTCCATATTCACGGCCAGGATGAGGTGTCGCCAAATGGACGAGGGCTTGAGCCCGCGCTCCTTGGCCACGGCGTCCACATCGTCGCGTTCGAGGAAAAGGTCCAGGGTGGACTGGGCCGTGGCCGTGAAATCCGGCTTTTCCGTGGCCTCCCGTTTCTTGGCCTCGCGCACCTCTTCGGGAATTTCCGGCAGGTTGTCCGGGCGACCGTGCTCCTCTTCGTGGGCCTTGAGGCTTTCGAGGAAGGTCTCGCCAAAGCGCGTGAGCTTGCTCGCGCCGACCCCGCTCATGCAGGCGAATTCATCCAGGTCGCGAGGACGATAGCGCACGAATTCGAGCAGGGTCTTGTCCGCGAATATGGCGTAGGGCGGCACGGACTGGGCCTCGGCCATGGACAGGCGCAGGTCCCGCAGCCTTTCGAACAACGCCTCGGCCTCCCAGTTGGTCAGGATGTCCTCGGCCAGGGCCGGGGTCCGGCGCTTTTTCTTTTTGCTCAGTTTGGGCAGGGCCGGGTCCTTGCGCAGCCGAACCGGCGCCTCGCCCTTGAGCACGGGCCAGGAACGTTCGTTCAGGGTCAGGGCGTTGAACCTGTCCAGGTCCACCGAACACAAGCCGGTGGCCAGGAGCTGGCGGTAGACCGACTTCCACTCGTCCTGAGTCATGTCCTTGCCGATGCCATAGGTGGATACCCGGTCATGGTTGAAGCGGACGATCTGGTCGGTGCTCGCGCCGGTGAGGACACCGGCCAGGTGGTTGACTCCGAAGCGTTGCTCGGTGCGGAAAATATTGGACAGGGCCTTCTGTGCGATGACCGAGCCGTCATAGGTGTCCACCGGGCTCAGGCAGTTGTCGCAGTTGCCGCACGGCTCGATGGGTTCGCCGAAATAGGCCAGCAGGGCCTGGCGGCGGCAGGACGCGGTTTCCAGAAAGCCGAAGAGCGAGCCGAGCTTGGCGTGCTCGATACGCTTGCGCGTCTCGTTCGCCTCGCCCGAGTCGATCATGGAGCGCAGGATGGCGATGTCCTGCATGCCGTAGCACATCCAGGCCGACGCGGGCAGGCCGTCACGCCCGGCGCGGCCCGTCTCCTGGTGGTAGGCCTCCAGCGACTTGGGCGGCTCCAGGTGGCAGACGAAGCGCACATTGGGTTTGTCCACGCCCATGCCGAAGGCCACGGTGGCGACCATGATGACCCCTTCCTCGCGCATGAACCGTTCCTGGTTGTTGAACCGCTCGTTGGCGGACAGCCCGGCATGGTAGGGCAGGGCGTTGTATCCGTTCTTGCGGAGAAATTCGGCGGTCTGTTCGACCTTCTTGCGGCTCAGCCGGTAGACAATGCCCGCGTCCCCGGGGTGGTTCTCGTCGATGAACCGTTTCAGCATGCGCGTGGGGTTCTTTTTGGGCACTACGGTATAGGTAATGTTCGGCCGGTCGAATCCGGTGGCGAAGACCCGTGCGTTTTCCAGGTGCAGACTCTTGACGATGTCCGCCTGGGTGGGCTTGTCCGCCGTGGCGGTCAGGGCCAGGCGCGGCACATCCGGAAAGCGTTCGCGGATGATCGAGAGCTGGGTATATTCCGGTCGGAAGTCGTGGCCCCACTGGGACACGCAGTGGGCCTCGTCGATGGCGAACAGGGCCGGGTTGCAGCGGGCGAGCATGTCCAGGAAGCCGGGCCGGCAGAGCCGCTCCGGGGCCACGTAGAGCAGGTCGAGTTGCCCGTTTTGGGCCATCTGTTCGATGTCGTAGGCCGTGTTCGGATCCATGGCGGAGTTGAGGCAGGCGGCGCGTACGCCCATCTGGGTCAGCCCCTGGACCTGGTCCTGCATGAGCGCGATGAGCGGGGAGACGCAGACGCCCACCCCCGGGCGGAGCATGGCCGGAATCTGGTAGCACAGGGATTTACCCCCGCCCGTGGGCATGAGCACCAGCGAGTCGCCGCCGCTGAGGACGTTGTCTATAATCGATTCCTGCAAGCCGATAAACTCGGGATAGCCGAAGACCGAGGAAAGGATTTCGCGCGGTGTTGCGCCTGAGACGGACATGGGGAGCCAGCCTAGGGCAAAGGGGGTGGGATGGCAATGGTATTGATGTTCGCGGCATTTGACTTGGGTATCGATTTGATGGACAAACTTTATAGGTGTCCGACCCGAAGGAGGGATTCTTGAAGAGGGAAGAGCTTGAACGAAAGGTGGCAGGCCTGCGTCGTGAGCTGACCAGGGCCGAAGGCGAGCTGTCGGCACTGGGCGGCGGGCAATCCGTTGCCTCGGTCGGTTTCCTCGACCTGTTCGACCTGGACGAGATCCAGGCCATCCAGGACGCTTTTTCCTCGGCCGTTGGGGTGGCCTCCCTGATCACCACGCCCGACGGCGAGCCCATAACCAAACCGAGCAATTTCACCAGGCTGTGCGAGGATATCATCCGCAAGACCGAAAAGGGGCGGTGCAACTGCAGGCGGTCCGATGTGCTGCTCGGACGGTTCAACCCCAGGGGCGCGACCATCCAGCCGTGTCTGAGCAGCGGCCTGTGGGACGGGGGGGCGTCCATCTCCGTGGATGGCCGCCATATCGCGAGTTGGTTTGTCGGCCAGGTGCGCAACGAACACGTGGACGAGGAAAGGACCCTTGCCTATGCCCGTGAGATAGGGGCCGACGAGGTGGAGTTCGTCCGCGCCTTCGAGGAAGTTCCGTTCATGTCCCTGGACCGCTTCAAGGCGGTGGGCCGTACCCTCTTCCTGTTGGCCAACCAGATGTCCTGGATCGCCTACCAGAATCTCATGCTGAGCGACCACCTTCGGGAGATCCAGGCCGCCCAAAAGGAAGTCCTGACCCTGCGCAACTACCTGTCCAACATCATCGACTCCATGCCTTCGCTGTTGGTCGGCGTGGATGCCGAGGGCCGCATCACCCACTGGAACATGCGCGCCGCGGTGGCCTCCGGGCTCGAGCAGAGCGAGGTGGAAGGGAGACTGCTGGTGGACATAATGCCCGACCTGGGCATGGAGCTGAGCCGGGTTTCCTCGGTCATTGCCAAGGGGGCCCCGGCCATCCGCGAGAGGGTGCCCGCCGAGGTGGACGGGGAGACCCGCTACCGCGATGTGTCGGTCTATCCTCTGGTGGCCAACGGGGTCCAGGGCGCGGTGGTCCGGGTGGACGATATCACCGAGAAGGTGCGCATCGAGGAGATGATGATCCAGTCCGAGAAGATGGTCTCCGTGGGTGGACTGGCCGCGGGCATGGCCCACGAGATCAACAATCCGTTGGCGGCCATCCTGGGCAATGCCCGGCTCCTGCGCAAGCGCCTTTTGGAGGATAGCCGCCGCAATCGGCTGACGGCCGAAGAGTGCGGCACGGATATGGAACGGATCGTGGATTATGTACGCGCCCGGGGTGTGGACGCCATGCTCGACGCGGTCATCGAATCCGGCGAGCGGGCGGGCCGGGTGGTGACCAACATGCTCGGCTTCTCGCGCAAGACCGACGGCACGGCCTGTGTTGAAGACGTCGGTCTGATTCTGGACAAGGCCGTGGAACTGGTCAAAAGCGGGCATGACCTGGAGCACAGTTACAATTTCAAGGATATCACCATCGACAGGGAGTACGGGGAGGGGCCGTTTCTCGTCCGTTGCGACCCGGGCAGGCTGGAACAGGTCTTCTTCAACATACTCAACAACGGGGCGCAGGCCATGACTTTCGCCATGAACGAGACCGGCCGGGAGCCGCGTTTCGTCCTTCGCCTCGGGCAGGCGGGCGGGACCGTCAGGGTGGAGATAGAGGACAACGGCCCCGGCATGGCCGAGGAGGTCCGCCGCCGGGTCTTCGAGCCTTTCTTCACCACCAAGGGGGCGGGCGTGGGCACCGGGCTGGGCATGTCCGTGGCCTACTTCATCGTCACCGAGCATTTGGGCGGCGGCATGCGGGTGGAGTCCGGGCCGGGCCGGGGCGCGACCTTCGTCATCGAACTCCCGCAGTCCGGGGAGTAACTGCTCCCGCAGTCCGGAAATCCGCCACCCGGCCTCTTGCCTCGGGCTGTGCCCGTGGTTATCCTCTCCATCATCGACTGTGCGCCGGGCTGCCCGGCGTTTCCTTTCACCACCCTGAAACCTCGGGATATTTCGCGAACATGTTTCAATTCGCTTACGACGACCGGACCGCCGGTCTGTACACCATCGCCGTCTCCCAATTCGCCCTGGTCTTCATGCTCTCGGCCGTGGCCGTGGCCGTGCCCGCCCTGGGTCGGGAGTTCGGGGCCAGCGCCTCCCAGCTCGGGCTGGTGGAGTCGGGCTACATTTCGGCCGTGGCCATGCTCCTTTTTCCGGTCACCCGGCTGTCCGACAAGATCGGGCGCGGAACCACTTTTGCCGTGGGCATGGCCCTGTTCACGATCATGAGCGTGATTCTGCCGGTCTGTCACACCATCAATCAGTTCATCGTCCTGCGCGTGTTTCAGGGCGGCGGCGGGGCCATGATGGTATCCACCGGCCTGGCCATCATCGCGGACCTCTACCCCGGTGCGGGCCGTGCCAGGGCCATGGGCATCGCCTCGGCCGGAGTCTACCTCGGCCTGTCCGTGGGGCCGTGGCTCGGCGGGCTTATCGTCACCCATTTCGGCTGGCGCTGGATTTTCTACGGCGGGGCCATTCCCTGCGCCATAGGGTTGTGCCTATCTCTGAAGACTCTGCCGGTCAGGCCGGTTGTCACAAAGGGCGTGCGCTTCGACTATGGCGGGGCGCTGTTTATCGCGCTGGGCATGATCCTGCTGTCCCAGGGCGGCTCGCACCTGGATGGCACGGGCGGCGTGATCATGCTCGTCGGCGGCGTCTTTTCCCTTCTGTGTTTCGTCTTCTGGGAGGGACGGGCCAAGGCCCCGCTGCTCAGCCTGGCCCTGTTCAGTGGCAACCCGGCCTTTTCATTGGGGTCGGCGGCCCAGTTCATCAGTTACGCGGCCATCTACGGGATCACCTTCCTGCTCTCCCTCTACCTCCAGGTGGCCCAGGGCATGACCGCCAGCGAGGCCGGGTTCATCCTCATGGCCCAGCCGGTCATGCAGGTCGTTTTCTCGGTCGTCAGCGGCAAGTGGTGCGAGCGCTGGTCCCCCCATCTGGTAGCCACTGCGGGGATGGCCCTGGCTACCGTCGGCCTGGGCGCGGCCATCTTCCTGGGCGCGGCCCCGTCCCTGTTGTTCACTGCCGGGATCCTGGCCCTGTGCGGCGCGGGCTCGGCCATGTTCGCCACGGCCAACATGGCGGTCATCATGGGCGCGGTGACCCGTGAGAACTACGGTGTGGCCTCGGCCGTGGTCGCGGCCATGCGGACCACGGGCATGACCGTTTCCCTGGTCTTCATCAGCGGGGTGTTCGCGGTCATCATCGGCCCCGTGGCCCTGACCCACGACAACGCCGGGGTGTTCATCACGGCCATGAAGCTGGCTTTCATCGCTCTGACCGTGTTCAGCGCGCTGGGCGTGCTCATGTCGGCCAAGGGACGGCTGGAGACGCGTAAGGAGGCTGTCGGAAGGCGGCGGGGTCCGGACGCGGAAGAGTAGTGGTATTCAATGAAAAAGGCCGCCCTTAAAAGGCGGCCTTGTCGTTTCTAAACCACCCCGGCCAGCATGTTGCCGGGCGGCGGTAAAATTTGCGCCTGAGCCCTGGCGTAGGCGGCCAGGGCGGACTTGACCCTACCGGCGGACGGAGCGTCGGGATCTGCGCCCGAAGTATCCCGCGCCCGGTAGTCCGCTCCGGCGGCGCCGACCTCGGCGCGCAGGTTCTCCACCTCGGCTTCGGCCTTGAAGGCGCGTGCCTTGCGCGTCTCCTCCCGCACGGAGCGGGACAGGGAAGGGTCGAGGACCGTGGTTTCCTCGCGGTAGTCCACGCCAAACCTGCCCAGGCGAAAGCCGAACGACGTGGTCGTCGTCCTGGCCTGGGGTTGCACCGCCTTGCGTTCCACCCTGCTCTTGTCCAGGGATTCCGTCTTGCGGTATTGCTCGGCAGCTTGCGAGGATATCCTCATGCCCGTCTCCCATGTCCGGCCTTTTTTTGCGACAAAAAAAGGCCGTGGCATTGCATAGGCAGCCCGGCCGTCCCTGTGACTTATGTCACGCTCTATCCTGAGGGACCCGTGGTTTTCCGTCTCCCGTCCGTGGGAGTTGGCAAATCCAAAATCGGTCAGTCTGTATTACTATAGTCTCTTAGTGCCATTTTGACAACCCTGGGGGTTTGGCGCTACTAGCAGAGTCTTTGTCACTGGAGCCGTGTCGGGGGCCCGCTGGAATGGGGTTTTGTTCTAACCGTAAGAGAGAGTCAATGAGTTACGAAATTTTGAAAAAAGAAGAGCTGATCCCGGGGCAGACCACCATGCTGGTCATTGATGCGCCCCAGATCGCCCAAAAGGCCAAGCCCGGCAACTTCGTCATGCTCAGAGTGAACGAGCACGGCGAACGCATTCCCCTGACCATCGCGGATTGTGATGCGAAGAATGGTACCATTACCATTATTTATCTGGTTGTGGGCAAGACCACGGCCAAAATGAACACGCTGAAAGAGGGCGACCGGTTCGCAGACGTGTGCGGCCCGCTCGGAAAGCCCACGCATATTGAAAAAACCGGCACTGTGGTCTGCGTGGGCGGCGGCACCGGCATCGCGGCCATGCACCACATTGCCAAGGGCCATGTGGAGGCGGGTAACCGGGTCATCGCCGTCATTGGGGCGCGGTCCAAGAACCTGCTCCTGTTCTGCTCCGAACTCTCTTCGCTCTGTCCTGAAGTACGCATCGCCACCGATGACGGTTCCGAAGGCCACAAGGGCTTCGTCACCGAAGTCCTGAAGGACCTCCTAGAGACCGAGGACGAGGTGGCCGAAGTGGTCGCCATCGGCCCGGTTCCCATGATGGAGGCGGTCTGCCGCGTGACCAAGCCGTTCGGGACCAAGACCACGGTATCGCTCAACTCCATCATGGTCGACGGCATCGGCATGTGCGGCGCTTGCCGCTGCACCGTGGGTGGCCAAACCCTGTTCGCCTGTGTGGACGGACCCGAGTTCGACGGCCATAAGGTCGATTTCGCCGAGCTCAAGGCCCGGCTGTGGCAGTTCACGGAACAGGAGGCGGAATCAACGGAAATGTTCAGCAAGGAGTGCCGGTGCCATGGCGGGGAATAAGAAGAAAATAATTCGCGACCGCACCCCCATGCTCCTCCAGGACCCCCAGGTCCGGGCCGGAAATTTCGAGGAAGTGGCCTTGGGCTACACCCGCGAACAGGCCCTGATCGAGGCCGGGCGGTGCCTGCAATGCAAGAAACCCACCTGCCAGGACGGCTGTCCGGTGAACATCGACATCCGCTGGTTTATCGCCTGTCTGGTGGATGAAGATTTGGAGGGCGCTTTCAACGCCATCCGCAGGACCAACTCCCTGCCCGCCGTCTGTGGTCGGGTCTGCCCTCAGGAGACCCAGTGCGAGGGCAGTTGTGTCCTGGGCAAAAAATACGAGCCCGTGGCCATCGGGCGCCTGGAACGCTACGTGGCCGACACCTATGCGGCCCGAAGCCCCTGCGAGGAAGTCACCGATCTGTCCGTCTGCGCTCTGGAGCGCGAAGGCCTCAAGGTCGCCTGCATCGGTTCCGGCCCGTCGTCGTTGACCGTGGCCGGTTACCTGGCCGGACGCGGCATCAAGGTGGATGTGTTCGAAGCCCTGCACGAGCCGGGCGGCGTGCTCATTTACGGCATCCCCGAGTTCCGTCTGCCCAAGTCCGTGGTTGCCGGCGAGCTGGACGGCCTGCGCAGGCTCGGCGTGACCTTCCACACCAACTGGGTGGGCGGCAAGACCGTCACCATTCAGGATCTGTTCGATCAGGGCTACAACGCTGTGTTTATAGGTGTGGGCGCGGGGTTGCCGCGCTTCCTGGGCGTGTCGGGCGAGAACCTGGTGGGCGTGTTCTCGGCCAACGAGTACCTGACCCGGGTCAACCTCGGCCGGGCCTACGACTTCCCCAACTACGACACCCCGGCCTACAGGGCTCGGCGCGTGGTCGTCCTGGGCGCGGGAAACGTGGCCATGGACGCCGCGCGCACCGCTTTGCGTATGGGGGCTGAAGAAGTGTCCATCGTCTACCGCCGGAGCGAGGACGAGATGCCCGCCCGTCGCGAGGAGATCGAGCACGCCGTGGAGGAGGGCGTCAAGATCCGCTGTCTGTGCGGCCCGATGACCTTCCACGGTGATGAACGCGGCCGCCTCAACGCGCTGACTGTCCAGAAGATGGAGCTCGGCGAACCCGACGAGTCCGGCCGTTGCGCGCCCGTCTGTCTGGAAGGCGAGACCGAGCAGATTTCCTGCGATATGGCCATTGTCGCCGTGGGCACCCGGCCCAATCCCATTCTGCTCGAGGCCACTCCCGACCTCGGACTGAACAAGTGGGGCTATGTGGAGGCCGACCCCGAAACCGGAGAAACCTCCATCCCCAACGTCTTCGCGGGCGGCGACATCGTCACCGGTGCGGCCACGGTCATCTCGGCCATGGGCGCGGGCCGCCGGGCCGCCAAGGAAATCGCCAAGCGGCTTCTGTAACGCTGGGTATGTTCATTATGTAA
>Ga0075011_10001338_pt1 | contig 13239 bp, 12 predicted proteins | sample TARM_MetaG_T_14_FD_72354 | JGI IMG/M metagenome (GOLD analysis project Ga0075011, IMG submission 72354) | Freshwater microbial communities from Pennsylvania, USA, analyzing microbe dynamics in response to fracking - TARM_MetaG_T_14 | ecosystem: Environmental > Aquatic > Freshwater > River...
ATCACCGGTTCAAAAGCCGCAATGCATGCAGAAGGTGAAAGTGTTCGCAATAAAGTCGTATATGAAATCGACGTTGTGGATTGGGAAGATCACATTCAAAACTTACCTGATAGACTAAAACCTCATAATTAACTTTCAAAGTTGAGAATGCTGTGTATGCTGGTTGTATACACAGCATGAGGTTTAGTATGTTAGATAACGATGAAAATCAGAAAAAGATCATACGAAAAGAAGTAGAAATTTCGACTATCCCTAATTTCGTTTACGAGAAACCATTGGTATCTATTGATGAGAATGGTGAACCTCAGATTACGTACCGTGGCAATGGTAATAAAATCCCCATCAAGAAACTTCCCTTACTTCATATCGCTGGGTATGACGTCAAAGATAACCTAATAAGCTACCAACCATTAGATATGGTCAACGAGTTCTTATTGTCGAAAGCCATCGATGATGGCGTGCTTGAGCTTGGTACAGACGCACAGGGAATAGCCCATTACTTCAATTTTGTCTTGGACAAGCAGGCAGAGTGGGATGCTGAATACGATGAAGTCGACTTTGACCCTCTCTATGATGACCCCCGTCCAGAGTGGAATACCTTTCCTCGCAATAAACAAGAGCGGTTAACCTACCAATACCGAGACGGAATCCAGCACCTCGCTATTGAGGGTGTATTGGCTAAAACTACGGCTAGGCAATATATGAGCAGTGTCGTAGGATTCTATAAACACTGTCTTCGCCAAGGAATTCGTTTCAATAACCCTCCCTTCAAATTTGAGACAGTGAATATCCATTTCGAGGCGTCTGCATCCAGTATGAAAGCATACCAACGTAAGCAGGTGCACACGACAGATATGCGGATTAAGTTTTCTAAACCAGCTTGCAGTGGCGGCACAAACCTCAGTAATCTACGCCGTGACTTAAAACCGTTTACCAATAATGAATGGAACATCCTGCAAACCATCTTAATGAAATCCCGTAGGGTTATTCGTCATGGTGACAACAATAAACTGCATTCATTACCTATTGAGTTCTGTCTGCACCCCATGATTTGCCGTAATACTGGATTGCGCAGAGAAGAAGCAGCGAGTCTTCACTTAGGACAGATAGTTAACCCCGAAACCATGATTCAGGACGGCAAAGAGGTGTTTAAAAAGCCCGTGATGGATTTGGGTGTTGGTGATAAGTACCAGTCACTCACAAAGACAGCTGAGGGCTTCGCAGAGAAGAACAAAAGCCGCGTTACCATTATCCCCGCCACATTGATGAAGATGCTTTACGATTACTCGCAATCTGATAGGTATCAAAAGCGTCTTGAGAAGTTTAAAACTTGGTGTAAGGAGCAGGCTGAGGCAGGTAACACGCACCTCTTTAAAGGGGATGATGCGATTAATCCTGAGCTTGAGTACCTATTTATTACCCAGTCTGGAAAACCCATGTTTACACGACTACAGGACTTTACAGGTCGCTGGATTGAAATACGTAATACTGCAAATCTAACTCAAGAGCTTGACCACCCTATTGTCGGTTCCATACATAATTTACGCTCAACGTTTGCCGTGAATATCTTTCGCCATCTTTTAAATAAAAAGGATGAATATGGTAACCCCTCAATCACACCCGATGAGGCATTGGATAGGGTGTCAGCGCTGCTTGGACATGAAGATAGAGCAACGACGATAGAGTACTTGAAAATTGCACAGGATATGCCCTCTGCCGATGAAATCTACGAAGATGTACTTGATTATATTGGAGCTTTTGATGAGCTCGAGGGGTTGTTATGACCCAAGGACGTAAACGTACCAAGATTGCTTTAAAGAAGAAAAGTGCGACTGTTACAGCGTTGAGCTATGAAGACATGGTATTAAATTGTGGTAATGGTAAACGTTCTTATCTTAACCGCCTGTGTTATGTCAACGTTCCAACGATTAAGCAAATAGCCTCTGGAAATGAGATTTTGGCTAATAGAGATAATATCGTTAGAACTATTTTTGAAACTTTACAACCTTTACCTGATAGTAAGTCGAAAGAAAGCTATTTTACTGGTTTAGTTGATTATTTTAGATATATCGATGCTAAAAAATATCGAGGGAACATCTTTGATAATGAAATCATGCAAAATTGCCTCAAGCATTTCAATAAGCTTCGTAATAAAGGTCAACATTTATCTAAAGCCAGCAGTATTAAATTGTCCTTATCGTTTTTTCTAAGACAATGGAATAGAGAAGCAGATCTAAAAACTTTACCTGAAGTTCCTGCTCTCCCGCCTTCTTCTGGGCAGGCTTTTCATGTGGAAACAGAGCTAAAACCATTATCACGAATTTTGATTAAGGGAGCTCTCGCCTTTCGAACAGCTATAGAAAAAAAAGAATATCTTGATATTCATCCATTTTTTGATGAGAAATTATTCCTTGAATTAGCCCAAAGTAAAGGTTGGTCAAAACGTAAAATTTCATGTCAGAAGAGAGGTTTTAAGGATTGTATGAGGTCTGTCGCTGGAACAATAAAGGACAGTCCTCTTTCCCTCGGACGACTCAACCAGCAAGCTTTTTATAATCATGCATCACGTAACTGGTTTTTTGTATTCTCGATGATGACAGGCATGAACAAATCAGTACTTGCTCAAGTTAGATATAGAGATGTCGCATTTAAAAATATTGGCAATGGCCGGTTTGTTTTTGATGGCGAAAAATTTAGAGCAGGTTTTAAAGATTTAGATAATGCTGTTGGTTTTAGTAAGCGAACCAAGGAGCTAATTAATGGATGGCTAACGGTGTCTAAAATCATGTACCAGTCATTGGGTATACCTATATCAAGTGATCTTCCCCTTTGCCCTTTCTTTAATCGTCATGGCGAGGTTTTAACTTTTGATGCAGATAGCTCAAATATTGGCTACATCAATGCTCAGTTAGAGAAAGTAACGGGATTGAGAGTCACGACAAAGCGTTTTAGAGCTACAAAGTCAGATGTGCTAATGAGAGTTACTGAAGATATGTTTCTTGTATCGCAAGGGCTAAATGATACCGTAAATGTAGTTGCAAAAAGATACTCGAGTGGTGTCCAGGCTGATCATGACAACAATTTAAACGCCACATTTTCAGCATTGAATGCAATATCTAAAGGCGAAGATATTGGAAAAGCTATTGAAAATGCAAAGGTAATGCACAGCGATATCTTATCGGATTATGATTACAAGAATTTACGTAACGGTGACAATCAGTCAAAGCCTCTAATGACCACGCCAAGTGGGATAAAATGCTCAGGAGCTACACCAGAGAAATTAATTGCAGAGGCTAGGCGTATGAAAAAGCTTGGTATTGATTTTTCGAAAGATACTGGGCGTTGTACCGACTTTATCGGTTGTTTTGACTGTGACAGACATAAATTGGTGGCGTCTGAAAATGATATATGGCTGATGCTCTCATTTTTAGAGCAAATCGAAGGTCTCAAAGAAATGGTGGCTAGTAACTCAGTACCTAAAGAAGAATATTTTTGGGTGGAAGGGGTACTGAAAAAAGTCCTGGCCAGATTAAAAAATAAAGCGCCAAAAAATTACGAATCAGCAAAGTGCAAAATGGAAAATGGGGATTACCACCCTCTTTACCAGAATCGCGCCAGTGCAAACCTATTTTTTTAGGGAGAATACAATGTCTTTGATTTTAGAACAGCGATATCCTGAGCTTACCAAAAACCCTTATGTGACGTTTGGCTCTGATGAAGAAGGCGTTTCTCATGTCTTTGATTTGAATTGGGACTTCTATGCTTTGCACCAAAATAATGTTGAGATAAATTTTGGTTATATCGATGTCAATTACCGTCAAAATATCCAGTCCTATCTTTATGCAATAATGCAATGGCAGAAACAAAACTCTCCTGATGGAGAACATGAGTCCGTTAGTACTTTGATTGATTACAGAGTTAAATTAAATGTCCTTGCAACGCTTTGGGGCAATAGTGATTTTAGTTTGCTATCTAGTGACCGAGAGTGGAAAAAATGTTCTAAGAAACTTAGGAGTTATGCCAGTGAGAGTTTTTGCCGATCTTTAGCATCAACTATAAATATTCTGAATAGAGTTGGTCTTTTAAACCGATATGTCCATAAAAGGGAGTGGGTAAAATGGATAAAAGAAGGTGCAGAAAAAGGTCAGGCTATAGCTTTCCCTGAGGTGATTCACTCTACTATTGTAAAGCAAGTCGTTCAGTTTGTGGAAACTTACCATCCATACCGCCATCAGATTTCAGAAGTCATGGATAAGGTTTATGCTTATCAAGATAAAATGATGGATAAGGAACTTGAGAAATTAGGTCTAAATCATGTTAATGAAATGACTAGGAAACAATTATCAGTTTTCGGTACGAGAATATCAAGGCGCATATGTAAATGGCCTGAGATTCAAGCTATTCCAGATTTTAAGGTACATAGAAAAGGTAATTGGTTAGGTAAACTGCATAAAATGTGTTTTATCTGCGTTGGATTGTTTTCTGGAGCGCGACATAAAGAGTTGTTGTCCATGAATAAAGACAGTTATGACATAACCCTTTCTGGAATATCAAAAGTATCAGGTTTTACCACAAAGGGAGAAAATGGGAAACCAATTTTCACAACATGGAATACTGCGCCTATTTCTAAATTGGCATTAGAGCTAGCTTATGATGCGACTCAGGCTACAAGGAATTATGCACTTGAGCGAGTGAAGAAAGGTTTTCAAGTTGGCTTGTTAACCAAAGACCAGTACGACTACAGGCTTCGAGAACTAAGCAGTGCTTTTATCGCTGTAGATATTCCATACAGCGACGAAAAACTACAGGCAAAAAAGAGTTTTAAGTACAACGTGAATAGTGATGGTGTTTTCACGCTTAATTTAAAAGAGTTCAATATTATTGCAACAGCAGAGGATGTTGAAGAATTCAATCTTTTAAACCCCAATCGAGCGGGAGACTTAAAGGTTGGAGGTGGTTTGCCGCGGCTAGCTCCCCATGATTTAAGGCGTAGCTTTGTCGTCTTTATGGTGAAAAATCGACTTGGGAACGCTTTAACTGTTAAGTATCAACTTAAACACCGTAATATAAACATGTCCAATTGGTATGCTAATTATTCTGAGTTAGCCCGGACTAATCAACTGCTGATGGATACTGAATTAATGGATGAATTCAATGAAGCCTTTGAGGCTGCTGCTGTAGATGCATGGGATGACATTCATAATATATCCGATAACTTAAGTGGTGCAGAAGGTGAACGTATAGCCAAGGACAAATCAGAGCGACTAGCACAGGGTGAACAAATTGTTATGTCACGAAGTGAATTGATCGCTTTGGTAAGATCTGGTGACAAATCCATTGTATTACTCCCTACAGGTGGTTATTGCACCAACCGTAATTGTGAACGCCTATGCTCTTTGATGGATATTGTTGAAGCTCCTTGCTCTCATAAAGTAGTGACGGATAAAGCTGCTAAAAAGTTTTCGAGAGAGCGAGATAACTTAATCACTTCATTTAGAGCAATCAATGATATGGAAGATTATGCCAATGAATTAATACTGGATGCTAGAAAAAAGAAGATCCAAAGTATCGAACCTACATTAGCAAAGCACAAAATTCCTTTCGAAAAATTCAATGATGAAATTAAAGCGGTATGGTTATGAAAGTTGAGTATAAAGCAACCTGTAAAGCGGAAGGACTTCTGGTGAATGCATTCCAGCGTTTACTGGATGGTAAACCGCTTCATGTTAAGGCGACTGGTAAGCTGACGTTGAATCGAATCAATAATGAAGCCCAACTTGGCAATAGCTATGTCCATAAGTTTAAAGAGTTTGTGGCTTACGCTAAACCTGTGATCGACGAATACAACCACAACCGTGATAAGGCTATGACAACGGGCTTAGATATTGAGTTGGATGTCCCTTTGTCTGAGCTTGACCGGCTAAAACACGAATTAAAAAAAGCCAATGACCTTAAGGATAAATACAGGGTGCAACGAAACAATGCAGTTGAAGCTCGAAAGCAGTTAGAGGCTGAAAATGCGAGGCTTCGCTTTAGGGTATTTGACCTCCAACAAGAGCTGTTAGAACAAAATGCAGTTGTAATACCAATTAAACCATAATACTGATTTTGCAAGGATTCTCTCCCGATTAAAAAGTGTAAGCATAATCGGGAGAGTTGATGTTAGTTCGCAAATGTTATTCGGTTTTACGGATCTAATTTGCTGTTTGAAGATTGCACCTAGTTTTTAAAAGGTGAACGTCTTTTGAGTTAGTCTTCCTATCTAGTTTCTTTAATACGCTTTGTTGCGTCTCTGGTGTCCAAAATATTTTCAGGTACCTTCTAGCCCGAGTTACAGCTGTATAAAAAATACTATGAGAAACATCATCCTCATTGGCATCTGTGACGACTACCTTAACGGATTCATATTCTAAGCCTTGTGCTTTGTGGATTGAAACTGCATAGGCTACTTGGAACGGCACTGATGTGTTATATGAGTCGTCATCCTCATCACTGCTTCCTGGAAGATCAAAAACAGTAAACCTCACTACAGAATCGGCTATCCATTCTAAGCCTTCAATTGGAGATACATCAAATGCACTTACAGGTCGGTCTAACCATACATCAAATTGAATCCACCCGGGAGCTTGGCTTATAGCTTCTATGCGCCCTTTGAGATTATTGTAAATTACTGGGCGAAATCTCTCTGTGTCAGAGAATAGGATAGGGTCACCTACTTTGTAAGTTGCCTCACGCCAAGAAAATGCTTGGTTTAGGTTACTACTCTGCATAAATCTGTTTACATTGTTTATACCGTAGAGACCGTCGTAATTAAGACAAAGCACTATTTCATCTGAAGCATTATTTTCAAATAGTTCACTATTTAGTAATGCTGAATAACCATTCTGAACCATGCATTCTGCTATATCGTCTCCAATATTCCTTACTTTATTCCAAAAATCCAATAGAGAATTACTACTTGTACGATAAGGCGTCTTCAATTCAAATATTGAGTCTTTTGGAATGAAAGAGTTAATCGCACTAAACCAGTTACCAAATTGAATTGATTCAATCTGGTAACTATCACCGACTAGAACTAGTAATTTAAATGAAGTGTTTTCCAATATTTTAAGAAAATCAGCATTGCTCACTGTGCTGCACTCATCAATAATGAGTACATCGTAATCAGTATTGTCATGATTGTAAGCATGGCGTCTAATAGTTTTGAAAGTAGAGTTTTGCGCACTAACCTTTCGCTTCAAGTTATCAATTGCTGGGTTTGTATGTGCGAGAAATAGTTTTCTTTTGTCATTAAAGTAGTTAGCAATATGGTCGACCATAGTCGATTTGCCAGTTCCTGCTGCTCCATAGATTAAAGCTACACATGATTTACTAAACAATTGAACTAACGCATTTATTTTTAGTGGATCGTCAATGTTACGAGTTGTTTCTGACAGCCAACGTTGTACGGCTTGTGTGAACCCCTGTACTCCTGATGAGGATTTTTCTTGGAGTTTCCTTACGATTTCGGCAGTATCAGATTCATATCCTCTTACGAAAACATGGCCTTTATCTATTATCAATTGTCGATGTGTATGGGTGTGATAAAGCTTGTTGTTGAATAGAGAAATTAAGCTGCTGGTATCGCCATAATCTTTTAGTTCTGCTTCTGGGGTGTAGAGAATACCGTGATGCTCAACGTTATTCTTAATGTGTCTTACCATCAATTCATGTGCTCTATCTGTTGAATCGAGGCTTTCCACCAAGTCCCAGTACTTTGGGTTGTGATCGGGTAAAGATGTACAAAAAGGCATTTGATCAAACGGTTTACAGCCATACTTAAGATTTAGCCCTGATAAGATATTACACTGGTCACGGTGGAACTGAGATTTTAGTGTTTTGTTATACATTCTTAGCATCAAATATCGAACAACGTTATGTCCTGGGGAACGAGCCCTTGATATATTTCGAGCTATATCTAACATTGGAAATATTTTAAGAGATGTAACACCTTGAGTAGCAATTGCTTTAATCGAATTATACGATTCATCTGGCATATCAATTAAGTCTAATAAATTCATATTACTATTAGTAAGGTTGTTCATTAGAAAGCGGTATTCAGGAGAGGTTGTTGTCGTTCTTACACCTAATGATGTATTGAGCAGTTTTGCTAAGTTATCAAACTCACAAGGTCTGATGGAGACTTCCCAATGCCGTATAATTATTATCGGCATTGTATAACCTATAACTGATATGGCGTCCTGTTGAAGTGTCAGCATAGCAGCGTAGTTGTCGGAAATATCTATGTCGGTGAATGCTATAACTCGATCAGCTTTAGTCGCTTTGTTTACCGCTCTGTAAAAGGTTACTTCATAGAAGATTCGACCGTGACAGAAAAAAGGTCTTGTCTTATGTATATAGTATCTCTCAGGAGATAGTAATAGATGATTGTAAGAGTTTGGATTTTGGTAAATTTTTTCTGCTATACGCTCATGGTATTCTCTAAGTGAAGGGTCTAGGTCAACCGGAAAACTTTCGAGGTTTTCAAGGATAGAGATATTATATTGTTCATTAAGAAGATGTTTGGTTCGCAGTAAGTATTCATAATATTTCAGCATCAAGCGCTCAGACGCGTCACCATCAAATGTATAATGAGATGCGCTTTTCTGGATAAGCTTATGAAACTTAGATAAAAAATTTATTTTTCCATTACGTTTTACAGATTCAAGAGCAGGACCAACTTTATCGTACCGAAAATCGCTGTGAAGTGTTCCAGCTTGTATGAATACTACGATACCTTCAATGAGATTTCTGAGCTGTGCAAGAATGTTTTGTGATAATAAAGATCTTTCAGAGTTCAAAGTTGCAATGTTTAAGCAAATAGCTCTATTTGTACTTCGTATTTGGTTTTCGATTGATGCCATTGCGTATCATATCCTTTTGATCTGAGTTATCGCGTTTGTCAAAGTCGATAGCGTTATTAATATCGGGATTAAATGCTTGTCTCTTTGGATAGAATAGCTGAAAACTCAATCAAATGCAGTGCATCGTGTGGCATTTCAAGATTAGGTGAAGGGAGTGCGTTGAAGTGAAAGAACTGACGACTCTATATAATGTCATTTATTCCCCCTCTGGTCATATATTAACGTATCTAGATCTGCTATAAAATTCTACTTGTCCTCTTTTGAAATAAATCTAATAAAATCAATTACTTGATTCTTTTGTTCTATAGTCAGCTTTGAAATTGCAGTAGCTAACTCAGCAGATTCATTGTCCTCACAAAAAAAGTAATTCAACGGAACGCCAAGAGCATCAGCCATTTTTTTTAATGTGCTGATATCTGGTGTATGCCGCCCTTTTTCGTAATGGTTCATTCGGCCGCTTGCCGAGCTCTCATCCATACCGATCATTATCCCCAAGTTTTTCTGGGTAATTTGGGCATGTTTACGAGCTTGTTTAAGCCGTGTAGGTATCGGGTTGTCTTCCACAGACGATTCATTTCTCTTAAATCCTTCGATAACTTAGATTGTCTAAGTTTTACTTATTTTTGTATACTTAGCAATCCTAAGTTTTTGGTGTTTTGGAGTTGTATGTGAAACGTTCTCAAAAAATAAATCAATATATTTATAAGTTGTTGATAGAAAAAAAGATGGATGGGTTTTCCGTTGTTGAGGCTAGAGATGTCGCTCGCTTGTTCCCTGAAAGCCCCAAAGATATCAATGAACTCCGCAAAATTGTTTATCGACAATTATTAAAGTGCATAGAAAGCGGATGGTTGCGCTGTGAAGGTTCTGGTAGAGAAAAACGATACTTCAAAACGGACGAGTTTAACTCACTCTCTTTTGAGCCTCGGAAACCTAAATCACGAGTAAGAAAGAGTCGCCCAAGAGTATCGGTTACAAATCAAGATAGTAACGATTACTCTGAATTAACGGTTGAGCGCAACAGATTAAAGGGAGAACTGGAAGTTACTTTGGGTGAGATAGATAAGTACAAAGCGTTAAAAGAACAATATCCAGAGCAATTTCAGCTTCTTGAACGTCTGAACGTTGCTGCTAACGAAAAAGCAGCTTTGTTTATGGGCAATATTAATGCAATCACGAATATGTTGAATTCGTTGTCACATGAGAGAGCATAGTATGTTAAGGAAATGGCAAGCAGAATGTGTTGCTCAGGCGTTGGAAAAATACGAATCTGGTTCTAACCATTTCTTCTGCCAGGCGACACCAGGAGCCGGTAAAAGCATCATGTCGGCAACACTGGCTAAGACATTACTCGATAAGGGGATGATTGATCTCATTCTTTGCTTTTCACCTTCTGTTGCTGTAGCTGATGGCATGAGGGCTACGTTTTCGATAATCATCAATTGCCCATTCAACGGAAGTCTAGGCTCAATAGGTCAGTCACTTACTTATCAGTCAATCCAGTATTTAGGCGATGACTTTTGGCGAACTATTGAAAAATATAGAGTTCTTGTCGTGTTTGATGAGATTCACCATTGTTCCGGCTATGAACCAGACAGAGCCAATATTTGGGGGCAACAAATATTGGCACGTATACAAGGTGTTGCTACCTATACGTTAGCTCTGTCGGGGACTCCCTGGCGTTCAGATAAATTTCCGATTGTGTTGGCTGAATATAGTGATCCGGAAGGCAAACTATTTTGTGATTATCAGTATGGTTTAGCCCAAGCTATAGCAGACAATGTCTGTCGCAAGCCAAAATTAGTTTTGGTTGATAATGAACATTTGACGATTTCAGAAGGTTCCGAGAAAAAATCTTTTGCTTCTATTCTTGAGCTCCTTAAGCAATCAAAGACGTCGTATCAGGATGTAATTCATAATACTCAAGCAATGGAGTATATCCTCGGCTTAGGATGCCAGAAACTTAGTGAGATCCGGAAAGAATCGTTAAATGCCGGAGGCCTCGTTGTTGCCTCATCGGTGAAGCATGCAAAACAAGTACAAAAAATATTGACTGAAAAATTTGGTCAGTCAGCAACATTAGTAACCTATCATCATGACGATCCTCAATCTGAAATTAAGGATTATCAAACAGGAACGACCCAATGGATTGTGAGTGTCGGTATGATAAGCGAAGGTACTGATATTCCTCGTTTACAAGTGTGTTGTCATATTAGCGCTGTAAAAACAGAACTTTACTTTAGACAAGTGCTTGGCCGGATATTGCGAGTCAACGATAGTCCAAATCAGCAAGCCTGGCTTTATACGTTTGCAGAGCAGAATTTAATTGAATATGCGGAGCGTATAGAGCATGACATTCCTGAATCATGTCTCTTTGCCAAAATCGGTAAAGAAGAGTACGCCCCAGAGTTCCAAGCAACAAATCAATGCGGTGAAGTTGAATCTGTGCCTGCAAAAACTATCAAAGGATATAGCCAGTTAGATTGGGGAATTCAATCCAAACATTCCTCATCAGGTCGTGGGGCTGACGATATTTTTGATGAAATCTGGTTGGGACGATTTCGTGAGCGTGTAGTCTCAGCATTTTTATAACCAGCGTTGATGTTTCATCAAGCAATAGACTTCTAAGGAGTTGATATGTTCTACATCGGTGTTAGCCATTATTATGCGACGGGTGAAGGCGTTACTATTTATGTTGCTAGCGGTAGCGAAGAATCAATACGAGCAGCCATTCCTGAGTATTTTCATCGAGGGCTAACCATTTTAACGCCCACGGACTGGCTAAAAGCCGCAGCAGGTGACTGTGAGGATGAATACTATCAATCGGATGCGGAAGTTCTTAAAACCTATTTACCAGTGTTATGGAAGCAAATTGAAGAAAGAGCATTGGAAAGAGGGTGTTATCTGGATTTTTTCATGAAGCATCATTTTAACTATGCCTAAGATGGACTAGGTGGCTTCAGTGAAGGTTTTATATTTCGACATGCTTAGCTTGTTCTATTCGAATGAATATTTTCACCATAATGCAAGTGTTCATGCCAAGTATAAAGAATGGTTCAATACTCGAACAAAGACACTTTTAGAAATGGTAGAACCGGATTGTCAGGCTATCGAAAAACTAAGAAATGCGGCATCAGAAGCGGGGCTACTACTGTACCCTTTGGGGACTTTTTACAATCGAGCATACCTTATTGAACATTGTGTGTTTTCCACTGATGAATTGGCGCCTGACACAGAGTTACCCTTCAGGATGCAAATGGACGACAACGACCCTGTGCGTCGGATGATCGCTCATGCACATGGATTGAATGCCCAATGGTACGTCTGCGGAGAAATTGGCTCTGAGGAACTATTACAACCCTATTCTGAACGTTACTTACGTTCAGAGTTTGGGAAGGGTGTCACTAGTGAACTGATCTATAAAATTAGTGGCTTAAAATCAGCGGATTATTAAATGAACTTACTGGGATAATAATGATGCTTCTGAGAAAGAGACGGACTGTAGACCAGGTAGCTGCTTCTATAAAAAGCAGAAATCACGTTGATGATTTTCCTTCTCTTGAAAGACTTAAAGCCTATGAACAGTGGAAATCAGGGACAGTCTCAAAAATACTTGATGGTCTGTGGTTATATCAAGAACAACGCACAAAGATTGAACTACTCGAAATTGAGCAAGCGATTTCCTATACGTACAAAAGGCAATTGTTATTGTTTTCGGTAAAAGTAGCAGCAATTTCCCTTGTAACCACAGCAGTGTATGTAATTCAACTCACATAAATAGAGTGTGGGGAGTCTTCAATCATACTGATTCAAGTCAACAGACTTAACCGTTTGATATTTGCAATCCCAAACTCCATTTTCTGCCTCGCAGATGAGTTAGCGCTGTGAACTCGTATTATAGGTGGCTGAAAACCTTGAGTTGCAACCGCCTCTTCAATCCATAAAACAACATCATAGCCAGTGCCGTGATCATCGTCACCAAGATCATGATCAAGACTGATTTCAGTTACCGCTCCTTGCTTGAGTAATGCAATAGCTTCTTCAGGCCAGTAGACTCTGTGCCATCCTTCCGGAGTTTGTCGTTCATCATCTAGGTAGACTTTCATACTAACTCCTTATTTTATGGGGCGTTACTTAAATAAAGATATACCTTTTGGCTAATTGTGACAGAAGCGCTTTAGGTTTTATGCTGTAAATGAGTTTTGCCCCAAACCTTTTTAGCTCATGCCTCTAGACACATTTCTATTGTCATAAATTGGGCTACTTTGGGTAATGCTAAAAATGACTACGTTACTGAAAGATGATGGCTTATTATAAACAGTAATGGGTCTTATAC
>Ga0075011_10001340_pt1 | contig 13234 bp, 9 predicted proteins | sample TARM_MetaG_T_14_FD_72354 | JGI IMG/M metagenome (GOLD analysis project Ga0075011, IMG submission 72354) | Freshwater microbial communities from Pennsylvania, USA, analyzing microbe dynamics in response to fracking - TARM_MetaG_T_14 | ecosystem: Environmental > Aquatic > Freshwater > River...
GCGCAGCAGTTGCTCTTTAGACTCTAACTTCACTTCGTGTAGCACACGGGTAAATTCGGCGGCGCTGATCTCATCAAAATTGACGGGGCCTAAGGCAGCACGTAACAGACGTTCGCCAAGATTTTCCGCTTCACGGAACTCTTGCCCCTTCAGATACTGACGGATTTTGGCCCGCGCCTTGCCAGTGACCACAAAGTTCAACCAAGCAATATTAGGGCGTGAGCCTGGTGCTGTTTTGATTTCGACAGTTTGCCCTGTTTCTAACGGCTTAGAAAGCGAGTGCACTTTGTGATTCACTTTGGCACCAATACAAGTGTTACCTATATCCGTGTGCACTGCGTAAGCAAAGTCTACCGGCGTTGCCCCTTGTGGCAACTCGATGATGCGCCCTTCAGGAGTAAACACATAAATTTCTTCTGGAAACAGCTCAGATTTAACGTTTTCGATAAACTCAAACGCATTCCCAGTACTTTGCTGCAACTCAAGTAAGCTCTGCATCCAGCGCCGTGCTCGAACCTGTGCCGTGGTGCCACTACTATCTTCAGTTTTATATAACCAATGCGCCGCCACACCGCGGTCTGCCATCAAGTTCATTTCTTCAGTTCGAATTTGGACTTCGACCGGAATGCCATAAGGCCCCTTCAGCGACGTATGTAACGACTGATAACCGTTTGATTTAGGAATCGCAATATAATCTTTAAAGCGGGTTTCAATAGGCTTGTAGAGATTGTGCAGGGCACCTAACACGCGATAGCAGGTATCAACTTCATCGACAATCACGCGAAATGCATAAATGTCCATGACCTGTTCAAAGCGCAATTCTTTGTGCAGCATCTTTTGGTAGATACTGTACAAATGCTTTTCGCGGCCCAATACTCGCGCTTTGATACCCACATCGTGTAAGCGTTTTTCGATTTCTTGCTGAACCCGTTCCACCAGCTCACGGCGATTACCGCGAGCCATTTTCACCTGAGACTCAAGCAAGCGCGCTCGCCACGGATACAGCGCATGAAAACCAAGCAGCTCTAATTCATTTTTGATGTCATGAATACCTAAGCGATGCGCCAAGGGAGCATAAATTTCGAGGGTTTCACGGGCAATACGACGCCGTTTATCAGGACGTAAATGACCGATAGTACGCATGTTATGAGTGCGGTCTGCTAATTTAATCAGAATCACTCGAATATCATGCACCATCGCCATAATCATCTTGCGATAGTTTTCCGTTTGCAGCTCTTCTTTTGAATTAAACTGCAATTTATCTAGTTTAGACACACCTTCAACCAGCTCGGCAACGGTGCTACCAAACTGTTCAGCCAAATCTTCTTGGGTAAAAGGCGTGTCTTCAATCACATCATGCAACAGCGCTGCCATGATGGTTTCGTGATCCAAGCGCATGTCTGCTAATAAGCTAGCCACAGCTACTGGATGGGTAATGTAAGGTTCGCCACTACTACGTTTTTGTGGCTTGTGCGCTTCTGCGGCTAATCGATAAGCCGCAGCAGTGCGCTCCACCTGCTCTGGTGGTAAGTACTCAGTCAGTTGTTGCCTGAGGCCTTCAAACAAATACACCCGATTTACTCAAGCCCACGAACTGCGTCAACGGCTGCCAATTCATCAGCTTCCATTTGCGCAGCTTCAGTGCGCTCGGCAGCATCTAGGCGACCTGCATCAATTTTACCAGACTCAATTTCACGCAACGCGATCACGGTTGCCTTTTCGTTGTTCTTCCAAGGTACCAATGAATCTTTACCTTGAGTCGCCAATTGACGAGCACGACGTGCTGCTACTAGCACTAAATCAAATCTGTTGCCAATGCGGTCAACTGCTTCTTCTACGGTTACGCGAGCCATGATTACTCCAACTATGTGCAAAACGGGTCAGGAATTATACGGATTTACCCGCCATTCGCCAAGAGATCTTTAAGTTTTGCGGCATGCCGCACTTGCTGTAATCCTACCTTAAGGCGCTGCGCAAACACAATATGCTCTAATTGAGCCAACGTTTGCGCAAATTTATCATTCACCAGTAGGTAGTCAAATTCATGGTAATGAGATAGCTCTGCTTGCGCTTTTGCCATCCGCCCACGAATAACTTCATCGCTATCTTGACCGCGGCCACGCAAGCGTTGCTCTAAGATCTCTAAGCTAGGCGGGATGATAAAAATAGATTGCGCATGGGGATGTGCCTCTCGCACTTGCCGTGCTCCTTGCCAATCGATATCAAGAAAGACATCAATGCCTTCCGCTAACGTCTGTTCAATGTAAACGCGTGAAGTGCCGTAATAATTACCAAACACATGGGCCCATTCATAAAATTCATCGTTAGCAATTTTTTCTTTAAATTCAGCCTCAGAAAGAAAATGATAGTGTTCACCGTCTACTTCACCGGGGCGTGGAGCTCGCGTTGTGCAAGACACAGAAACCTGCATACTATCGTGGCTATGGCGCTCTAGTAACGCACGAATTAAACTAGATTTACCGGCCCCACTAGGAGCCGCTAAGATAAATAAATTGCCGGTAGCTATGCTATTTGTTGTCATGAATGCTTACATTGAATGGCTTGCGAATAACGGCAAAGCATAGCATGTTGCATTAAAACGTGCGATACCTGATGCTGTACCTCATTCTAAAAACTATGATTGCCATCTTAGGTGGCGCAGGAGATGACCCATGACTGGCTGGATTATTATTATCATTGCAGTGTTGTTACTCGTTTGGGCGATTAGCATCTATAACAACCTAGTGCGCTTGCGTAATCAATTTAAGAATGCCTTTGCGCAGATCGAAGTACAGCTTAAACGCCGTTACGATCTCATCCCCAACTTAGTGGAAACAGCTAAGGCCTACATGAAGCACGAAGCCGATACACTCGAAGCCGTGATTCAGGCAAGAAACCAGGCTTTAGCTGCATTACCACAAGCCAAACAAGACCTCACCAACAATCAAGCCATGCAACAATTAGGTGGAGCCGAAGGCGCCCTAGGGAGTGCTTTGGGCCGGTTAAATGTGGTGATGGAGGCTTACCCAGATTTAAAAGCTAACCAAAACATGATGCAAGTATCCGAAGAGCTTACCAGCACCGAGAACCGGGTTGCTTTTGCACGGCAGGCATTCAACGATGCCGTGATGTCCTACAACACCTACAAACAATCCTTTCCACCGGTGGTCTTTGCCGGCTTTTTTGGTCATCGCGACGATGCCAGCTTACTTGAGTTTGCCGATAGTAACGAGATTCAAGCTGCACCTAAAGTGTCCTTTTAATGTTAGCTGCGGATAAATTAGGTAAGCGAACATGGTGAATTTCTTTGCTCAGCAACAGCAGGCCAAGCGCAATACCAGCCTGCTGGTGCTGTTATTTCTTCTCGCCTTTATCTCAATCATTGGCTTGATCACTGCCGCCGTTGCGGTTTTTTCTGGCGCTGTGATCGTAAGTGACACCGCCCCCACCCAGATTTTTTGGCAACCGCTGATAATTACTATGGCCGTTGTTGCTGGGGGGATTTTGTTGGTTTGCCTCGTAAAATGGCTGCAGCTTCGTCCTGGCGGGCATGTGGTGGCTGAAAGCTTAGGCGGCATCCAACTCGCACCTGATAGCAGCGACCCACTAGAACGACGCGTCCTCAATGTGGTTGAAGAAATGGCTATCGCGGCCAACTTACCGGTACCAGCTGTCTATCTACTCCCCAACGAAGCCGGTATTAATGCCTTTGCCGCTGGCTACGAAACCAAAGATGCCGCCATTGGCCTTACTCGTGGTGCCGTTGAAACCTTTTCACGCGAACAGTTGCAAGCAGTGGTCGCCCACGAGTTCAGCCATATCCTCAATGGTGATATGCGGCTCAATATTCGCTTAATTGCCGCCCTAGCCGGTATTCTTTCGTTAACCCACTTGGGTTACATGCTGCTACGTTCGTCGCGCTTTAGTTCGCGGCGCAACAATAAAAATGCACTACCTTTAGTGGGTGTGGCGCTGCTGGTAGTAGGCAGCATTGGGGTATTCTTCGGGCAGTTGATTAAAGCTGCCGTGAGTCGCCAGCGTGAATATTTAGCCGATGCTGCAGCGGTGCAATTTACCCGCAATCCCGAAGCGCTTGCCGGCGCCCTACAGCAAATTGGCGCGCGCCAGCATGGCAGTCGCGTGCAACATAGCAATGCCGACGAGGCCTCTCATTTATTTTTCGGCCAAGCACTGAGTTCTTGGTTGACCTTGATGGCAACGCATCCACCACTAGCGCAACGTATCAAGCGCCTTACTCCCCACTGGAACGGTAAGTATCCAAGCCCACAACAACACTTTAGCCAAACCCAACAGGTACGACAGCAGCAACAGCGCCCTAATGCGCTGGAGCAGTTAGCCAAACTAGCCCTACCGGCGTTGCTACTGGAGCAAGCTCGTAGCCCGCAGCAAGCTCCACAGCTTATTCGGGGGTTGCTAGAGGCTAACGTGATTGGCACAGTCAGCCCACTAGCAGAGCTTAGCGCTGCGCAGCAATTAGCCTTGGTTGAACTTGCGATTCCGGCGCTGCAGCTCGCCTCAACCAGTAGCCAACTGGATATTGTGAAAGATTTAGAGCACTTGGCCCAACGCGTTGCCAACGGCGGTGATTTATTTCATTGGTGTCTGTATCAGTTACTTGCGCGGCACTTATTACCTGCTAGCAAATTCAAGCATACCCTTGCGAATGACCAAGCTTTTGATATTACAGTAGCTGCCCTAACCGCAGCAGAGCAGCAGCAAGCCATCGATTTTACGCAACTTGAACGGGCTCTTAATACCTGCAAGAGTTGGTCACCACAGGCTAAGCAAAATTTAGTACAACGTTGGTACGAAACCATTCATGCTGATGCCAAAGTATCCTCAGTAGAGCACAAACTCATCGCCACTTTATGCGCATGTATCGGCGCTCCGTTGCCTGATCTTGAGCCTGATCTCGAGCCTGATCTCGAGCCTGATCTCGAGCCAGAATGATAGCTATAAAAAACCCCGCTACACCGGTCAGGTAAAGCGGGGTTTTTTGCTTATTTTCGATTACCAGTTATTCCCAGAAGAAGGCCTTCCGCGGCGCTGCTTTAGGAACCAACTGATTCATGGTTTCGGCATCGTACAAGCGGCCATTCACCATGGTATGAGTCACGCGATCCGTCACCCTAATATCCTGTAACGGATCGCCATCAATGACGATGATGTCCGCCAATTTGCCCTGCTCTAGCGAACCTAGGTAGTTGGCCATGCCAAACTCTTTGGCGGGATTAATGGTGGCGGTAGCTAACGCCTGCAAAGGCGTCATACCGCCTTGTGCCATCATCCAAATTTCCCAATGTTGCGCTAGACCTTCGCGCTGACCGTGGGCGCCAGCAACCACATCCACGCCCAAATCTTGTAGCTGCTTAGCTACATCAGCGTTATTAAAGTGATTGTAGTGATTATGCGGGGCTTTTTCGCGTCGCACCGAGCTGACCAGAGCCGGCTGCGGCACAAACTTAGCCAACTTGGGATGACGCCAAACGTCGGTTTCTGCATACCAATAGTTCTCACCCCAAATACCACCGTACGCCACCCCTAAGGTAGGCGTATAGTTCACTTCGGTTTGGCTCCAGAACTGTTTGATATCATCATAAACTTTAGCAATCGGAATAGAATGCTCAACGGTGGTATGCCCATCGGCAATCATGCTCAGGTTATGCTGCAATAAGGAGCCACCTTCTGGCACCACCATCATCTCTAGTTCGCGGCCTGCTTGAATAATCTGTTGACGCTGATTGCGACGGGGCTGGTTGTAGCTTTTTACTGAAAACGCCCCGACTTTTTTCAAGCGCTCAAGATGAAACTTAGCATCATCCAAGTTATCCACATGAGCCGTGTACCCAGGGCCATTGGCTCCGTACAAAATCGTCCCGGTTGAGAAGGTTCGTGGCGCCGCAATCAAGCCCGCTTTCTGTAACTCGCTCGCCGCAAAAATTTCACTGGTATCGTTAGATGGATCATGAATTGAAGTCACCCCAAATGCCAATGTGGCATAAGTTTTCCAGTTTTGTTCAGGAATGATCTCGTTGTCGCCTTGCGGCCCGTGTGCGTGTCCATCAAATAGCCCAGGCATGACCGTTTTGCCCTTTGTATCTATGATAGTGGCACCCGCTGGCACTTGCACATCAGCACTAGGCCCCACCGCGACAATTTTATTGCCAGTGACAACAACGGTGCCATTCTCAATCACTTTATCACCGGCCATGGTGATCACTTGCCCACCGACAAAAGCGACGGTGTCGTCATGAATGGCAGCATCGGCAACAAAGCTAATGTCTAAACCGTTAGCGACTTGCTCGAACCCGCTGACATCATCGATGCCAAACAAGCCAGCAACCGAGGCATGGTAAAGCTCTGGCCCTAACGACCAGTAAAGCGCCCCACCATCACCAGCCCAAGAAATATTCTCGCCCGCTCGTACCGATAACTGCTCGACCGGGAACTGTTTATCGTTGGGGCCAATTTTAATCGCCGCGCCACGCTCCACAAACGGCGTCACAAAAACCTTAAAGCGTTCAGCAAAGGCTAAATGCTGACCATCAGGTGACACTCTAAATTCAGTAGCATGCTCGGCGGTGTAGAGCGTGCGTTGCTCTTTGGTGGTTAAGTCCACACTGATAAGCGCTGGGCTGCCACTATAAGCCATTAGATACAAGCGATCGCTACGAGCGCCAAATTGCGGTGAGCTGCCATTTTTACTCACTAACTGCGGCTGCGCTTGAGCGTCGTTCAAAGATACATGATACACCCCAGGATTTAAGCCATAGGTGTCTGGTGTGATATAGCCACCGCGTAACTTGCGATACACCACAGCTTGTCCATCTGGGCTAAACACGGGTTCGACAAATTTACCGGTGCCCGTAGGTAATACCGATTCTTTGCCTGAGCGTAAATCACGGACAATCAACTGCCCCTGTTGCTGGTCATCCCAAGTGGCATAAACCAGTTTACTACCGTCACGCGAGTAGCTTGGATACAGCTCCCACGCACCCTCGCGATCCGTGAGTCGCTTCGGCTCGCCATTGGGTAGGTTGCGCACATAGAGTTTACCTAAAGCTTCGTACACAACCTGCTTGGCATTAGGTGCCACTTGCACCATCCGTAGCATTTTTACCTGGAACTGATCTTGGTCGATATTTTGTTCGAAACGCAGCGCATGTTGCACTTTCTTGGTGGTTTCAACACTAAAAGGAATAACTCGAGTGCTACGGCTGGCAACATCAAGTTGCATGATTTTGCCGTCCGCCCAGAAGACTATTTTTTTGCCGTCTGGGCTCCAATCCATGGTGGGATAAACCCCATGAATGGCCCAAGTTTCTTGCATGTCCCGATCCAGTTGGCTGTACAAACGAGTCTGTTCGCCTGAGCGTAAGTCATACAAATACAGCACGCTATTAAAGTCTTCGCGCTTAATATAAGCCAAGTAGTTACCATCTGGCGATGGCGTAGGTCGAATAGCCCCACCAGCACCGTCCAGAATCACTTCAATAGCGCCCGTTTCACGGTCATAACGTTTGATTTTATATATGCCTTCCAACGAGTCTTTGCTGTAATGGAAAGTTTTGCCGGGCGTATCATCTTGGGAGAAATAAATATATCGGCCATCCGGCGAAAATGCTGGTTCACCGAGATCTTTTTGATCGTTCGGGCGCTCAGTTAGCATCACGCCCGAACCACCAGAGCGATGGTACATCCAAACTTCGCCGGCACCGAGCGAGCGGCTTGCGGTAAAGTGCTTACGCGCCACAATAAACTCCCCATCAGGGCTCCAGGCCGGGCTGTTCAGCAAGCGAAAGGTTTCATCGGTGACTTGTCGAGGATTGCTGCCATCAGCATTCATCACCCAAATGTTGTCACCACCATCGGCATCAGACGTAAAAGCAATGTAGTTGCCATCTGGCGAATACACCGGCTGCATATGCCAAGCAATACCGCCTATTAATAGCTCTGCATCACCGCCAGTTGCTGGAATTCGGTAAATATCACCAAGCATATCGAACAGGATATACTTGCCATCAGGGCTCATATCAACGTTCATCCAAGTACCTTCGGTGGTCTTGATTTGGATGTCTTTAAATTCACCTTGCGGATTGCTCACATCCCAGCCCTGCTCGGTTTGCGCCTGCGCAGAGAAAGATAAAGCCACGCTAACGGCAAGGGCCAGCGTTGATAATGTTTTCATAGATAAGCACCTTTGTTGTTCGTCCAATGCCGCTTGATAACAAGCAGCTTAGGTTATAGTTATTCGTTCAGGCCGCACAACTCAAGCGAACTGAGCTCAACGGACTGTTTTTCAAGACCATCATGAACTTTACAGGGCGACCAAGTAATACACATAGGCCAGCGCAAAACCAATCAAATACAATAACCCCAGCCAAGCATAAAGTCGCATTGCCAAGGATAAAGGTTTGCGTTGCGCTAACTTAAAGTTGAGCCAAGCAAAAAATGGCGTGGTTAAAAATGCCAACGTCATGGCAAAGGTTAGCATCGGGCCGAGCGCACTTTTAAAGTAAAGAATCACCAACATCCCAGCTATGGATTGGCCTACAATCCAAACGGTGAGTGATTCGCCAACGGTGGTCTCTTTGTTGCTCGGCGAGGCTGGCACCATGATACGAAAACTCTCACGCAGGGTACGGGCATAGCCATCGAGAACCGCTAGGGTGGTACCAAACATACACAGGAAGGCAATAGCTCCCACCAAGTATTCGGACCACTTGCCAATCGTTGCCCCATATAAGCTAACAAACTGAGCAGCGAATTGACTGCCAGCCATAGCAATAGGTTGCGCTGTGCCATACTGCACTAAGGCTCCCAACGCTAGGAACAAAAGCGCCAGCAAAGCCGTCACCCAATAGCCCAGGTTAAAATCAAATAAGCCGTGCTTGAGGGTTACCAGAGTCAGTTTTTGTTTGCTGCGCAGCCATAATGAATTAATCGCCGACAGCTCAATAGGGACCGGCATCCAACCCATCATGGCTACTAAAAAAGCGATCGCCGCCAGGCTCCAGGGTGATGGCGCCACAAAGTCCGCAGGGGGCGGAGTGGCATTCACCAAGGCAATCATGACCGCAACCAGCGTAGCAAGACTCAAAATCGCCATGATCCATTTGGCGATGCGATCCAGCGCTCGGTACTGGCTACCCAATAAAATCAGCCAACTGTTGACTAGAATCAGCCAACACAAAACCGGCACCGATAAACTCGGAATAAATAACTGCAACAAGGTCGCAGTAAGTAACAACACCCCAGCGGTATTCACCACCGCCGCGATAACATTAAGCAGCGTAAAGGCCCATAAATACCATGGCCCTTGCCGATAATAGCCGCTGATCAGGCTTTCGTTGTGTTGCAAGGTATAAGACACAGCAAAACGGAAAAACGGATATTTAAGTACATTAACCAGCAAAATCACCCACCACAGCTGCCAACCAAACAAAGCCCCCGCCTGGGTTGAAGCAACTAAATGCGAAGCCCCAACTGCGGCGGCGGCCAAGATAACTCCTGGGCCCAGCGCCCGTAACCGTGATGATTGTGTGATCTGCGTCATGATAGGTATCTTATTATTATGCTAATGACTAGGGAGAATGACTGATAAGGATATTACCACCAATTGGCCAAGCCACAAGTTTGCTGCGTTGCAGCCATCTCCTAACTCACTTTTTTATTGGCATGACAGATCTGCTATCAACAGCTTTACGTAAATATGAGCAATCAATTATTTTTAGGAGAAGTGCCATGAAAAAGCTTTCAGCAATCTTATTACCCTTAGCGTTGTTAGCAGGAGCCAATTCGACTGCACTGGCACAAGATAGCCAAGCAGCATTAGTACCTTTGCCATCCTTAGATGATTTCACCAAAGGTCAAGATGGCTGGGCCATTGGCTTAGGTGCGGGGGTTGAATACGAGTCAGCATACGAGGGCTCAGATGAATTTGGTTTTGAAGTGGACCCAGCAGGGGCCGTGCAATGGCGCCGTGGCAATGATATTTTCTACTTTGCGGGTGAAGCCATCGGTTGGCGCGGCTTACGTGCTGACACTTGGCTATTTGAAGCAACCATTGGTTTTGATGAAGGTCGTGAAGAAGCTGATTCTGACAAAGGCTACCTCAATGGCCTTGGCGATTCTGATGAAGGCGCTGAATTTGTGCTACAAGCACGCCGCGCCTTTGATGCCGATTGGCGTTACTGGTTGGACGGCCGTGTGATTGCTAGCGAAGATGGTAACCTAGGTATTTTTGGCGTAGGTACTCGCTTTGGTGATCAGCGAGACGGTACCGGAAATGAGTTGTCGCTAGTAGCCGTGTACCAAGATAGCGATCGCGCCAACCAAGATTTTGGTATCAACGCCGCACAAGCGGCTGCTTCTGGGTTAGCTCAAGCATCCTACAGTAGCGGTATGCGCTCAATCGGCTTACACTACAATTATCGTACTTATATCAACGAAAACTGGTTAGTCTTTGTTGAAGGGCTGTACGAACACTATGTTGGTGATATCAAAGACAGCCCAATCACTCGCAACGACTATGAAGCTGAGCTAGGCGTAGGTTTTATCTACATTTTCTAGTTCTCACACAAGTACTTGCTCATTTAAACGCAGCACAGTGATGTGCTGCGTTGTCTGTCTTAACAGGAGTTACCATGTCTTTAGATTTATCCCCGTTATTGCAACCCTTCAGCTGTAAAAGCTTAACCTTACGTAACCGCGTTGCAATGGCTCCCATGACCCGTAGTTTCGCCCCGAACAATATCCCCAACCAAGCTATCGCAGATTATTATCAACGTCGCGCAGCAGGCGAAATTGGCTTGATCATCACCGAAGGTGTCGAAATCAATCATGCTGGTGCCAGTGGCTTCCCTAATGTGCCGCAGTTGTTCGGCGATGCCGCGCTAGCAGGCTGGAAACAAGTGGTAGATGCGGTACATGCGGCTGGTGGCCAAATCATTCCGCAATTATGGCATGTGGGTGCGGTTCGTAAACCTGAGCACGAAGGTGCGGCTCCGGCTTACAGCCCTTCTGGGTTATTTGCGCCAAGCAAACCTAGCGGCGTAGCTATGACTAAAAGCGACATTAAAGCTGCCATCGACGCCTTTGCTGAAGCCGCTAGTAATGCCAAAGCGGTGGGTTTTGATGGGGTTGAAATTCATGGTGCGCATGGCTATTTGATTGACCAATTTTTATGGGAAGGCACCAACATTCGTGATGACGAATACGGTGGTTCGCTAGCGAATCGCGCTCGCTTCGCCGTCGAAGTCGTACAAGCGGTACGGGCTGCCGTTGGCGAAGATTTTGCTATTGTGTTTCGGTTCTCGCAATGGAAGCAACAAGCCTATGAGGCAAAATTAGCGGAGTCGCCAGAGCAATTAAAACAATTATTGGATCTTTTAGTAGCAGCTGGCGTGGATATTTTTCATGCATCAACCCGTCGTTTCTGGGAGCCGGAATTCGCTGGATCCGATCTAAACCTGGCTGGCTGGACGCAAAAACTGAGCGGTAAGCCTACCATTTCGGTGGGTAGCGTTGGTCTCACTGAAGATTTCATCAGCGGTACTTTTGCCTCTGATAAGCCGACGGTAGAAAAGTCTGGTATTGACGAGCTGGTAAGACGCATGGGCAACCAAGAATTTGATCTGATTGCGGTCGGCCGGGCTTTACTGCAAGACCCTCAGTGGTTGGTCAAAATGCGCACCGGCAGAGCTGACGAAGTGGCAGCATTTAGTAAAGCAGCGTTGCAAACTTTGGACTAATACCCAGCATAAACCTTCGTCTAAAGAGTGAAGTAAAGCATGGCAAAGCATCGAGTAGGATTAATGTGGTTTGAGCACGATTTACGAGTGCAAGATCATTCGTTGCTGCGCCTAGCTGCAACTGAAACAGACCAGCTGATATGCGTCTACTGCGTTAACCCTAAGTGGTTTAGTCCAAATCGTTATGGCTTACGCAGTATGGGCCAGCATCGTTGGCAGTTTTTACAGCAGAGTTTACGACAGCTACACCAGCAGTTAGCATCTCTGGGCCAGCAACTGTTGGTTAGTTATCGTCCACCGCTAGAAACCATCGCCCGCCTGATTAGTCAATGTGGGGTTGATGTGCTGTACCGTAGTGAGCAGGCGGGCTATTACGAGCAGCAATATTGGGATATAGTGCGCCAGCGCTATCCGTTTTTGGATTATGTACAAGAGCATACTCACTCGCTGTTTGAACAAGCTCAGCTAGCGTCTTTGCTGCAGCCCTTTCCTAGCAGTTTTTCTAAATTTAGAAAGGCACTTGAACAAGGCGCGGCTGGTAACCGCCTCATTGATGCTATTGCTACGCCCTTCGCGGCGCCAGCAAGCTTACCACCGCCACCAGCACAGCTGGCTAAACTAGCTGCTAGTTTAGCGCCCTATACGGACTTGCAGCTGCCAACCACACCGGCGGATACGCCTTTATTTGACGGCGGTTGCGAAGCTGGCCTGATACATCTTCAAGCTTACTTTGCCGCTGCTCATGCGCAAACTTATAAGCAAACTCGCAATAGCTTGGATGAGTTTAGCCATTCCACCAAATTTTCACCTTGGTTAGCCAACGGCTCGCTCTCACCACGTCAAATATTAGCCCAGTTGCGGCTTCATGAAGCTCAGCAAGGTGCCAACGATAGTACTTATTGGATTTTATTTGAGTTGCTGTGGCGCGAGTATTTTTACTGGTATGCACGCCATTATCAGCAGCGCTTGTTTGCTTTTGCCGGGATCAGCCAACGGCCACCGCGCACCAGTTTTTACGCTGGTAGATTTCAAAAATGGTGCCAGGGCAACACCCCTTTTCCGATTGTGAACGCTTGCATGAAGCAGCTTAATGCAACCGGTTACATGTCCAATCGCGGACGCCAGTTGGTGGCTAGTTGTCTGGTACACGAGCTCGGATTGGACTGGCGCTACGGGGCTGCTTATTTTGAACAACAACTGGTGGATTACGAGGTGGCTGCCAATTGGGGTAATTGGCAATATCTAGCCGGAGTTGGCGCGGACCCTCGTGGCCATCGCTGGTTCGATTTAGCCAAGCAAACCGCCCAGTACGACCCCCAGCAAGAGTTCATCAAACGTTGGCAAGGCGACCAGTTTGACCACCAGCTAGATCATGTCGATGCGGCCGATTGGCCGCTGTCCTAATAACTTGCTTAATGCTGCTGCAACCAAGGGTACAGTTGCTGGTGTAAGGGTTGGTC
>Ga0075011_10001342_pt1 | contig 13220 bp, 13 predicted proteins | sample TARM_MetaG_T_14_FD_72354 | JGI IMG/M metagenome (GOLD analysis project Ga0075011, IMG submission 72354) | Freshwater microbial communities from Pennsylvania, USA, analyzing microbe dynamics in response to fracking - TARM_MetaG_T_14 | ecosystem: Environmental > Aquatic > Freshwater > River...
TATCTATCAGGAATCGACGGCTTTTTGGAGTTTAGCTAAATAGAATACTCAAAAAATACTGAAGGGCCAAAATTTGGCCCTTCTAAGTTTCCGGGTGCTTAATTTTAACTAGTGAACTGTTTTATTCGTCAAAGTGATCATCAGGTAGGTTGTGTGTTTCATCACCACACTCAGGACACTTACCATCATCGAGTCTATCACCACGCCAAAACCCACAACCGTTTGGACATTCAACCGCATTAAACATATCGGCTTCTTCACGCGATTGGACATCTGAATCCCAAAGTCTCGGATCATCATCACCATCGTAAAAATCGTACATATTTTTCCCTCGTTGGCATTCGCTATATCACCAGACAACTAGCGGCACTAATGATAAGTGTACCAACTAGGTCTGTGCTTTCCTCAATTTTCTTTAGGCCACCTTATCACGTCATGGAAATTTCCAAATTATGCCGATTTAGGAAATTCCAAAGCAAGGTGTACGATTTTTAGTATTTGAAGTTACATAGGAAATGCCATGTTTGATTTACTGAAATTATCTCTCTTAGTTGCCGGGTGTGTTGCTGTGTATGGGATTACTACCGGGGCCGACTTAAACGTTCTATTTAACGAGGTTTTAGATAAAGCGGTTCCTACTATCCATTCTGCTTTAGCTGCTATCTGGCAACTTCTTAAAGACGCAATAGCAAAGTAGGAGAGCGTAATGTCTGAAGTAAACTCAACACCACTTAATGCTATAAAGGCCGTAATGCCATTAGCTTACACTCGCCCCATGTTTGGCGGTATTGGGGTTTTCTCGGAAAACAAAATAATGTTTGCTTTGATTCACAATGGTAACTTGTACGTAAAATCAACAAGTGAAAGTGAAAAGGAGTATATTCGTCAGAATTACGAACGATACTCCTACGATAAAAAGAAAGGCACTAACAAAACCAAGTATTTTTCTCTACCTAAAGAAGTCTATGAAAATAATTGTCACTTGAAAAAAACTATCATCGATATTGTGAATTCAGTATCAATGGAAAAAAGTGATATCAAACCAAAGTTAAGAAATTTACCAAACCTAAAAATATCAACAGAACGGTTACTGTCAAAAGTTAGTGTGTACGATGTAGAAACATTAAAGCAATATGGTGCTGTTAAGACATATCTACTACTAAAAAGACAATTCGAAACAATAACAATCGATATGCTTTGGTCATTAGATGGTGCTATAAATGGATACCATTCGTCGTTGATAACTGACGAACGAAAGGAACAGCTATTAAAAAAGTCAAACGGCCCCAACGTTAATTCGTATAGTATGGTTGCATAAGAACGAATACTTTGTGTGGCTGAAATATTGTGACAAATTCAAACTTAGACTTAATCACAAGCACAATGCTACTCTTTAGCGTTGTGCTTTTTCATCAACTAACCCTAAGAATCGCTACCGTTGAAATAACACGCAATAACATTACTAGACCAGTGTACAAAGCTCTCTCAATAGTCGGCATATCTGTACACGAGCTGTCTCACCTTCTCCTGTGCGTGTTATTCAAACACCGAATTGATGAAGTCAAGCTATTCACCCTAAAATCCAATACAAACATTGCGGGTTTCGTAAAACATACTTGGAACCAAGATTCTACCTATCAAAATATAGGTTGTTTCTTTATAGCTCTAGCTCCGCTAATTACAAGTATATCTATCGTATATGCATCTTTTGTTCATTCGCAAAATACAATGCCTATAGATGTCCTGATTGACCTAACGAAAAGTCCACTTGGCTTTGGTAAGCTGCTTCTAGTGTCTTCAATTGTCTTTCATTGCATACCTAGCCTACAAGACCTAAAAAATGCCATGAAAAGCGCTCTCTCACTAGCAGTCCCAATTATTGTGATCGCTATTATTATATATTACGGAATTCTCTTTAATTATATTGACTTAGATTTAGAATATAGAAATATAATAACCCTTACAGTAAATACGACAACTTGTGTAATCACTTTGTCCCAAATGTTTATTTGGGTTTCGTATTTGTTAATCAAATTAACTAAAGAAAAGGACCAATAGATGCAAATTCAGGAAACTCTAACTAACTTAAAAAAGCTTCGAGCTTACGCTAAAACTGTTCCAGTAGAAGAACTTAAATTGATGCTTGATAAGTTAGCCATTGTTGTAAATGAACGAGTTGAACAAGAAGAAAAAGAAGCTAAAGAGGCTGAAGAAGCTAAACAAAAAATCGACTTAGTATTGCAGCAAATTAAAGAGCAAGGTTTAGACATCAACGAAGTTTTCTCAGCCATGAAACAAGAAGTAAAAACTAAACCGAACAGAGAACCAAGACCAGCAAAATATAAATACAAACAAAATGGTATTGAAAAAACTTGGACAGGCCAAGGAAGAACACCTTCAGCTATTCAATCCAAGCTAGATGACGGTTCCGCTACTCTAGATGATTTCGCTATATAAACTCACCTCCATCAAATTTAATGATTCGCATAGCAGCCCATTGGAAGTCCTAATTTAAAATACTCGACCATAATTGTTCTGGTTATGGTCGAGTCTTAGCTATAACTGTCACATTACCCAAGTTACCAACCTCATTTTGGAAAACAAAACAACGCAATACAATAAGACTCACATTCTCTTATTAGAGTTAACCAAGTTTAAATACGTAGGTAAAAAATGAAGACTGAAACAATAATTATCGGTGGTCTTTGCAATAACATCCCTGTTAACGATGGTGCAATAGCTGAACTTCTACGTCCAAAATACAACCGATTATTTATCGGTATGGAAAACATCACAGATGAAGAAGTCGCCACGCTAGTTGACGGTAACGTATACCTAAAACTGATGCATGATAAAAAAACTGACGCTCTAATGTTAATTTTCATCTTTGAATATGGCATCTATCAACTGAATTTTGATTGCCCTTTCGACGCATCTATCATCCCTGATCTGACTGTGGTTGATATGGATAGCCACGGTCGATTATTACTAGAAGTCGTTGCTGTTGATTCAAAAAGTAAAGTAGTTAAAGCTCTGCGCCATGTGACTATGCCAACGTCATTAGTTAATAATTTTTTAGCCATAGTGCAGAACCAGCTCAAGCCGACATTCAAAAGTGAGTTAGCTAATCAATGGATAGACATTAAAAGGGCCACATATTCGGCAAATAGCATTGCCACCCTTCCCTTTGAAACGCATTTGCTTACAACACAATAAAATCACACATTGTGCCAGGATGTTCAAATAGGACATCCTGCATTACAGTAATCAAATCCACAACACTCTTTAGGTGTGGGATAGGAATAAAGTCTCATACTAAGTAATAAAGATTAATACTGAGTATTAAAGTTTCATACTGAAATGACAGCCATCACATAGGTAAGCTGCCATTTCAAAACCATTTATGCCCCATTATTAGCTAGACCAAATACTCTACCTTCAGTTTTTGCTGCAATTTTCAATTGCATATTCATGCACCTTTAATTTATCGCTCTTCAGCTAAAATTAATAAGGCCATTTCAGTAAGTAGTCATACAGGAGATAGCGTATGTGGACGAAGAAAGGTCATTTAACTGGGCAGAAAAAGCCCTTTAAGCTTGAGGATATCTGGCGTATCCGTACCAGGCTCGAAATCGAAGGTAATATTATGGAGTTGGCTCTGCTCAACCTCGCCATCGATTGTAAATTACGTTCATGTGATTTGCTCAGAATGAAAGTTCGAGATATTTCATCGGGTGGTGTTATTCAAAATAGAGTTCTTTATCAACAGAGTAAAACGGAACGTGAGGTTCAATTTGAAATAACTTCTCGTACAGCTCAATCATTAACACAGTATTTAATGCAAAGTGGCTTATCGTCATCAAGTTATATATTCCCTAGCCCTCGTAAGAACGGGAGACCTATGAGCTATAGCTGCTATGCAACTATAATTCGTCGCTGGGCGTCACAACTTGGTTATGACTATTACCTGTATGGTACTCACTCTATGCGAAGAACAAAGGCAACCTTGATCTATGCACGAACGAAAAACATCCGAGCCGTACAGCTATTGCTTGGTCACGCCAAGTTGGATAACACAATTCGTTATTTAGGGGTAGAGATGGAAGATGCCCTTAATATATCTGAGGATATAGAGTTGTAACATTATTGTGTTAAAGCCATGCGCATGAGCAGGTGGTAGATTGGATAATGAGCAAAATGGAGAGTTCGGGACTGCAAATTAGATAGCAAATTAAGGCAATTCGGTTTATATTAATCACAGTTTTGTCAATTTTATAAACCAAGCCATTGCTGAGAGGATACCATGTTTGCAGAGCGCCTAGAACGAGCCCGCAAGGCTGCCGGGCTATCAATGAATGCATTAGCCAGCGAAGTTGGCCTATCCGCTAACGCCATTAAAAAGTACGAACATGGCACGACTATGCCCTCTTCTTCAAATCTACTTAAGCTTGCAAAAGCGCTAGATGTGCGCAGCGAGTACTTCTTTCGGCCGACCAAGGTGAAGTTAGAGGGTGTTGAGTACCGCAAGCGTGCGAGCACACCAAAGAAAGTGTTAGACCGAATCAATGGTGACGTATTAGACCAAGCTGAACGCTGGCAGGAGCTCTTAGAGCTTTATCCGGACTCGGTAAAACCGATCCCTGAGTTTGCTCTACCTGATGAACTTCCAGAACAAATCTTTAGCTTAGAACAAGCGGAAGACTTGGCTATTCAGATGCGCCATGCTTGGGAGCTAGGGCTAAACCCTATTCACGATATGATCGATACCCTCGAAGCTAAGGGCGTGATGATTATTACCACGGATGTGGAAACAGATAAGAAGTTTGACGGTTTAGCGGGCAAGATTGGTAGCACTCCTGTAGTGGTGATCTCTACCGCCCAAAGTGGTGACCGTCAGCGCTTCACCTTGGCCCATGAACTTGGGCACTTAGTCGTGCATGGTCGTTTAGCTGAAGGGATTGATGAGGAGAAGGCTTGTAATGCCTTTGCTGGTGCATTTCTTTTACCTACCCAATCACTTATTGAACACTTGGGTGAAAAGCGCCGTCATATTGAACCGCGTGAATTACTGATGCTAAAGCACGAATACGGTATTAGCATGCTAGCGGCACTGTTTCGAGCTGGCCAATGTGGAATAATTACGCCTGCGACTCAGAAAAACCTATTTATGCTGTTTAGCAAAAATGGCTGGCGAACGGAGGAGCCAGGAAAAGCATACCCTCATGAATCGACTTATCTACATAAGCAGTTGGTATATCGTGCTTTAGGTGAAGAATACATAGGGGAGTCAAAAGCTGCAGAGTTACTTGGCATGTCTGTTTCTAGCTTTCGTAAAGAACGAAAGTTGGAGGTGCCGACTCAAGCACAGTTAGCTCAGGAGGCTAGCCGTGCAGCAGCTGCTAATTAGTGATGCCAATATCCTCATTGACATGGAAGAAGGTGGTTTACTGGAAGCAATGTTTCAGTTGCCCTATGACTTTGCAACGCCAGATATTCTTTTTGTTGAAGAACTTGAAGAAGATCATCCCCACCTTCTGGATTTAGGGTTAGCGCTAAAAGAGGTTTCTGCAGAATCAATGATGTATGCCATGCAGCTAACGGGGACCTATACCCAAGCGAGCCGAAACGATTGTTTTGCCCTTGCTTTAGCAAAGCAAGAACAGTGTCCTTTACTGACTGGTGATATGGCACTGAGAAAAGCAGCAGAAAAAGAAGCTGCCATTGTTAAAGGCACAGTTTGGCTAGTAAGCCAACTGGTGGTTCATCAGCAAATCAATACCGAACAAGCGCGAGCAGCCTATAAGCAGATGCAAGCCAATGGCAGGCGTCTACCTTGGCATATCGCAGAACAAGCTTTAGTAGAACTAGAGCAAGTAAATTAATAATTAATAGGTTGCCCTCATAAAGTGCAATTTAGAACGATCAGGAATTCTAATAATGACAAGTTTACAACAACGTGCCGAACTTCAACGCCAAATATGGGCGATTGCCAACGATGTAAGAGGCTCAGTGGATGGTTGGGATTTTAAACAATATGTACTGGGTACGCTGTTCTACCGCTTTATCAGTGAAAACTTTGTCAACTACATCACAGGTGGTGATGAGAGCGTTAATTATGCGGCCATGCCTGACGATGACGAAAACATCAAGTTTGCGAAAGAAGATGCCATTAAAACCAAAGGTTATTTTCTTTATCCTAGCCAGTTGTTTAGTAATCTGGCGGCTAATGCACACAAAAACGAAAATTTAAATACGGATTTAGCAGCAATTTTTGCTGCAATCGAAAACTCAGCCAACGGCTATGAGTCAGAGAAAGACATCAAAGGCTTGTTTGCCGATTTTGATACCACCAGTAATCGCTTAGGTAATACGGTAGAAGCAAAAAACAAACGCCTAGCCACTGTGTTAAAAGGCGTGGCTGGTTTAAACATTAATCAGTTTGAAGATAACGAAAACGACTTGTTTGGTGATGCCTACGAATTCCTGATTTCAAACTATGCCGCCAATGCCGGTAAATCCGGTGGCGAGTTTTTCACGCCTCAGCACGTCTCAAAATTAATCGCGCAGCTGGCCATGCATGGCCAAACCAGTGTCAATAAAATCTATGACCCTGCGGCAGGTTCAGGCTCGTTGCTGTTACAAGCCAAAAAGCACTTCGATGCGCATATCATTGAAGATGGTTTTTTTGGCCAAGAGCTCAACCACACCACCTACAACTTAGCGCGTATGAACATGTTTTTGCACAACATTAACTACGACAAGTTTAATATTCAGTTGGGTGATACCTTAACCGAACCGCACTTTTTAGACGACAAGCCGTTTGATGCCATTGTCTCTAACCCGCCTTATTCGGTGAAATGGATTGGTAGCGATGACCCAACTCTAATCAACGATGACCGCTTTGCACCCGCAGGTGTGCTGGCGCCTAAATCAAAAGCCGACTTTGCCTTTGTGCTGCATGCACTGAGTTACCTATCAAGCAAAGGCCGCGCAGCCATTGTTTGCTTCCCCGGTATTTTTTACCGTGGTGGTGCTGAGCAAAAAATTCGTCAATACCTTGTAGATAATAACTACGTTGAAACCGTGATTTCATTGGCACCAAACCTGTTTTTTGGCACCACCATTGCGGTGAATATCTTAGTGCTGTCTAAACACAAAACCGACACCACCACCCAGTTTATTGATGCCAGTGGCCTGTTTAAAAAAGAAACCAATAACAACACCCTAAGCAATGAGCACATTGAGCAGATCATCAAGGTGTTTGCCAACAAAGAAAACGTAGATCACTTTGCTAAATCCGTTGATTTGGATGTTATCGCAGGCAACAGCTACAACCTTTCGGTGAGCAGTTATGTAGAAGCGAAAGATAATCGCGAGTTAGTGGATATTACAGAGCTTAATGCCGAGCTTAAAACCACCGTTGCTAAAATTGATGCGCTTCGCCGTGATATTGACGCCATTGTAGCGGAAATTGAGGCTGAGGAGATTGAGGCATGAGTCAGTTGAACTATTTAGAGAAACTGCTGGATGGGGTAGATGTTGAGTGGAAACCATTAGATGACATTTCTGTAAAGATTTCTTCTGGTGGTACACCAAAAACAGGTGTTGCCGAATTTTATGATGGTGATATTCCTTGGCTGCGTACTCAAGAAGTTAATTTTGATGAAATCTGGGATACTGGCGTAAAAATTACTGAAGCTGGAGTTGATAACTCAAGCGCAAAATGGATTCCTGCAAATTGCGTTATTGTAGCTATGTATGGAGCAACGGTTGGGAAAATTGGCATTAACAAAATTCCTATGACCACAAATCAAGCATGCGCGAACATACAACTAGATGGGAATATAGCTAATTACCGATATGTGTTTCATTTTTTATTAAGCCAATATGAATATATAAAGTCACTCGGGTCTGGCTCGCAGACCAATATTAATGCGGGAATAGTAAAAAAACTTGTAGTCCCCATCCCATGCCCAGATAACCCAGAAAAATCGCTGGCAATACAAGCTGAAATAGTGCGTATTCTGGACGCATTTACCGCCATGACCGCCGAGCTGACCGCCGAGCTTAACATGCGTAAAAAACAATACAACTACTACCGCGACAAGTTGCTAAGTTTTGAAGAGGGTGACGTTGAGTGGAGGGCTTTGAGTGAAATAGCCGAGTATTCAAAGGCTCGTATTAGTTACACAGAACTAGATGACAGCAATTACGTTGGTGTTGAAAGCTTACTTCAGAATCGAGCTGGTAAAATAGACTCCACTCGAACCCCTGATAGTGGAAATCTTACACAATACAATCCTGATGATATCTTAATTGGGAATATACGTCCTTATTTGAAGAAGATATGGCATGCAGATCGAGTTGGCGGCACGAATGGCGATGTTCTTGTTGTTCAGACGACTGATACAGCTATAAATCCACGATATTTGTATCAAGTTTTAGCTGATGACAAGTTTTTTGAATACAACATGCAACATGCAAAAGGCGCAAAAATGCCACGAGGAAATAAGCCAAAAATCATGGAGTATTTGGTTCCTATTCCATTTGCTAGCAATAGAGAAAAATCTCTTTCGGAACAAGAACGAATCGTTACTATTCTCGACAAATTTGACACTCTAACGAGCTCCATTACCGAAGGTCTGCCCCGCGAAATCGATCTGCGCCAGAAGCAATACGAATATTACCGAGATTTGCTGCTGAGCTTCCCTAAACCTCATTCAGATGAGGCAGCTTAATGGCCTATCAACCACCTTTTACCATCACCACCGATATTTTGAACTTGGTGGCGCAAATCAGCCAGCAGGTGGGTGAATTAAACGCCAGCCAGCTCAATGCCTCGCCGCAACTGCGCAAGCAAAACCGCATTAAAACCATTACCGGCACGCTGGCGATTGAAGGCAATACGTTAACCGAAGAGCAAATCACCGCCATTGTTGAAGGTAAGCCCGTGCTGGGTAGCGTACGCGAGCTGGCCGAGGTAAAAGGTGCAATTGCCGCTTATGATGCACTTCCTACCTTTACACCTAGCGCCATTGACGATTTACTCACAGCTCACGGTTTAATGCTGTCAGATATTCTTGTAAATGCCGGTGAGTTTCGCAGTAAAGGCGTGGGTATCGATAAAGGTGGTGTGGTGCACCATGTTGCGCCGCCTGCGCATCAGGTATCCGGTTTAATGGCTGATTTAATCCAATGGCTTAAGCAAACAAAAGATCACCCATTGATCGCCAGTTGTGTATTCCATTACGAATTTGAGTTTATTCACCCCTTTGCCGATGGTAACGGCCGAATGGGGCGGTTATGGCAAACGCTGATTTTGTCCAAGTGGCATCCGTTGTTTTTATCTTTGCCGCTAGAAAGTGTGATTAAAGACCATCAGCAAGCCTATTATCACGCCCTTGAGCAGGCTGATAACCAAGCAGACAGTACGCCGTTTATTCATTTTATGTTGTCGGTCATTCAGCAAACGCTAGCACAAAACGCCTCTGTAAACGCCCCTCTAAAGGAAGGTAAAAACGCCCCTGTAAATACCCTTATCAATGTAACGGGCCTTAAAACGCCTGAAGCTATTTTAGCATTGCTCAGTAACACGCCCGAGCTAACCCGACAACAACTCGCTGATACCTTGAATAAAGACGTTAGAACCATTGGTCGCGCCATTAGCAAACTACAAAAAGAAGGCAGGTTAACTCGGGTAGGTTCAGATAAAACCGGCCATTGGCAAGTCACTGAATAATGCGATGCAGTGGCTGGTTCCATTTTGGAAAACACCACGGCTAACAAAAAAGGATGTAAACGAATGACGACTTATAAAGCGGTGGCAGAATCCAATAACTTTATTGTGTTAGATAAATACACTAAAGAGTGGCAGGTTAACGAAAGCTTTCAAAGCGAAGGTGATTTAGAACGTGAGCTGATTCAGGACCTAAGCAACCAGGGCTATGAGTATTTATCGGCACTAACCACGCCCGATGCCATGCTGGCGAATGTGCGCAAGCAGCTACAAGCCCTTAATAAGGTCGAATTTACCGATGCCGAGTGGGCTCGCTTTTGCGAGCAATACCTGAACACACCAAGCGACAATATTCTTGATAAAACTCGCAAAGTGCACAGTGACTATATTTTCGATTTTGTCTTTGATGATGGCCATATAGAAAACATCTACCTGTTTGATAAGAAGACCATTGCTCGTAACAAAGTGCAGGTCATTAAGCAGTTTGAGCAAACGGGAAGCCATGCCAACCGTTACGATGTGACGATTTTGATCAATGGTTTGCCTTTGGTGCAAATCGAACTGAAAAAGCGTGGTGTGGCGATCCGTGAGGCGTTTAATCAAATACATCGCTACAGCAAAGAAAGCTTTAATAGCGATCACTCCTTGTACAAGTTCTTGCAGCTTTTTGTGATCTCTAATGGCACCGACACGCGCTATTTTGCCAATACCACCAAGCGCGACAAAAACAGCTTCGATTTTACGATGAACTGGGCGAAGTCAGACAATACGCTGATCAAGGATTTAAAAGATTTTACCGCCACTTTTTTCCAGAAAGAGACCTTGCTTGAAGTGATCTTGCGTTACTCGGTGTTTGACGTCAGCAATACCTTACTTGTAATGCGCCCTTACCAAATTGCGGCTACTGAGCGCATTTTATGGAAGATAAAGAGCGCGTTTAACGCTAAGAACTGGAGCAGCACCGAGAGCGGTGGGTACATTTGGCACACTACGGGTTCAGGCAAAACACTCACCAGCTTTAAAGCGGCACGTTTGGCCACCGATTTAGACTGTATCGATAAAGTCTTCTTTGTGGTGGACCGAAAAGACCTCGACTATCAGACGATGAAAGAGTATCAGCGGTTCTCGCCTGATAGTGTGAACGGTTCAGACAGTACCGCAGGGCTTAAGAGTAACCTGGATAAAGACGATAACAAGATTGTCGTCACCACAATCCAAAAGCTCAACAACTTAATCAAAAGCGAAAGCGATTTAGCTATATACAACAAGCAAGTCGTTTTTATTTTTGATGAGTGTCATCGAAGCCAGTTCGGTGAGGCGCAGAAAAACCTGAAGAAGAAATTCAAAAAGTACTACCAGTTTGGCTTCACAGGTACGCCCATTTTCCCAGAAAATGCACTGGGCGCAGAAACCACGGGTAGCGTGTTTGGCCAGCAGTTGCACACGTATGTGATCACCGATGCCATTCGTGATGAAAAAGTACTCAAGTTCAAAGTGGACTATAACGATGTTCGTCCGCAATTTAAGAGCATTGAGACTGAGCAGGATGATAAGAAGCTTAGTGCGGCGGAGAATAAGAAAGCCTTCTTACATCCAATGCGCATTGGTGAAATCTCGCAGTATATTCTGAGCCATTTTAACCAGAAAACACATCGAGCCTATTCTGGCGCCAAAGGGTTTAACGCCATGTTTGCGGTCAGTAGTGTTGATGCGGCGAAAGCCTACTATGAAACCTTCAAAACATTGCAGGCCGAGGCTGAGAATGGACCTACAAGTAAACCTCTGCGCATTGCAACTATCTTCTCATTTGCTGCCAATGAAGAGCAGGACGCCATTGGTGATATTTTAGATGAGAGTTTTGAAGTCAGTGCCATGAACAGCAGCGCAAAAGAGTTTTTGAGCGCCGCGATTAAAGATTACAACGCCATGTTTAAATCTAACTATGGCGTGGACAGTAATGGCTTTCAGAACTACTACCGTGACCTTGCTCAGCGCGTGAAGAATCAAGAAATAGATCTGCTCATAGTGGTGGGGATGTTTTTAACGGGCTTTGATGCGCCTACGCTTAACACCTTGTTTGTTGATAAGAATTTGCGCTATCACGGCTTGATGCAGGCATTTTCTCGCACTAACCGCATTTATGATGCGACGAAGACCTTTGGCAATATTGTTACCTTCCGTGATTTGGAACAGGCAACCATTGATGCCATCACCTTGTTTGGAGACAAAAACACCAAAAATGTGGTGTTGGAGAAGAGCTACAAAGAATACATGGAAGGCTTTAACGATATTGCTACTGGTCAAGCGCGTCGAGGTTTTGTTGATATCGTGAAAGAGCTGCAAGAACGTTTTCCAAACCCAGAACATATTGAAAAAGAACAAGATAAAAAAGAATTTGCCAAGCTGTTTGGTGAATACCTAAAAGCAGAAAATATTTTACAAAACTACGATGAGTTTGCTGGATTAAAAGCGCTGCAAAGCTTAGATACCAGTGATGAACAAGCCGTTGAAGAGTTTAAGTCAAAGTACTATTTGGACGATGCTGACATCGAGGCTATGCAAGCTATCGATATGCCTAGCGAGCGTGCTATTCAAGATTATCGCTCTACTTACAACGATACCCGCGACTGGTTACGTCGTCAGAAGCAGGGGGAAGAAAAGGATAAGTCCACTGTTGATTGGGACGATGTGATCTTTGAGGTGGATTTGCTTAAATCTCAAGAAATTAACCTCGATTACATTCTTGAACTTATTTTTGAGCACAATAAGAAGAACAAGAGCAAAGAAGGCTTGATTGAAGAAGTCCGCCGTATGATCCGCGGTAGCCTTGGCAATAGAGCGAAAGAGAGCTTGGTGGTTGATTTTATTAACCAGACAAACCTAGATGAGATCAATGACAAAGCCAGCATTATCGACGCTTTCTTCAAGTTCGCCCAGGCGGAGCAGAAGCGCGAAGCCGATGCCATCATTGCCTCTGAAAAGCTCAATATCGATGCTGCCAAACGCTATATTGCGTCATCACTCAAACGTGAGTACGCCTCTGAAAATGGCACTGCACTTAATGAGGCGCTGCCCAAACTTAGCCCATTGAACCCACAGTACCGAACCCAGAAGCAAACGGTTTTTCAGAAAATTGCCGCTTTTGTTGAAAAGTTTAAAGGTGTGGGTGGTCAGTTGTAGTGATATGAAGAGCTCTTTTCACGTAGTTAATGCTTGATGAAAAGAGCTCGATATTTTTAAATTAGTGCTGTTTTTTTTCGAGATAGCAGATATGAATATTCAAATTAGTTTAATTATTATGCATTTTCTGGATAGGTCATTGGCCCACAAATGGAGCTAATAAGTAAAGCTACTAAATGATTTCTGTCCAGAAGTGAGTTACAACGAGTATGATACTTTAATGCTCACTTGTAGTGTGGTTCGGACATAGTCGTAGCAATTGGTATGAATCTTTATTTTTGGTCATGTTTAATCTTAAACGGTT
>Ga0075011_10001344_pt1 | contig 13215 bp, 9 predicted proteins | sample TARM_MetaG_T_14_FD_72354 | JGI IMG/M metagenome (GOLD analysis project Ga0075011, IMG submission 72354) | Freshwater microbial communities from Pennsylvania, USA, analyzing microbe dynamics in response to fracking - TARM_MetaG_T_14 | ecosystem: Environmental > Aquatic > Freshwater > River...
CGCTGGGAGGAGCTGGTGACGGCTTCACTGATTTCGAAGTTGAATGCCTCAAGCAGTGTATTAAAAAGAACAGATCGGTTTATGGGCTTGAGCATGAGCCCCGTCAGATTCTCTTCAGCAAGGCGTTGGCGTATTTCATCCCTTCCGTAGGCCGTGACCATGATGAACTTGGGGTCGTTCGGAGGAGTCAGGATTTTTCTGATCTCCTGTATGCAGGTTATTCCGCCCATTTCCGGCATCTTCCAGTCCATGAAAACAATATCATACGGCGGGTCCGCCTGCTGAACCAGGGAAATGGCATGCCTGGGAGATATGGTTGTGTCCACTTTCAGACCGAAGGATTCAAGCGATTCTGCAAGTACCTGCAGGGCATTGGAGTTGTCATCCACGGCCAGCACTTTGCACCCTTTCAGAGATTCGGGCATGCGGAACGTTTGTTTGATGAATTCTGAAATTTCGAAGGTCAGGCTGAAGTGGAACTCCGTCCCCAGCCCGAGCCTACTTTCACATTGAAGGTCGCCCCCCATGAGTTCGACCAGCCGCTTGGAAATGCTCAGCCCGAGTCCGGTACCCCCGTAAAGGCGGGTGGTGGAGCCATCGGCCTGTGTAAAGGGCATGTATAGATTTTTCATGTTCTCTTCGCTCAGGCCGATGCCGGAATCCTTCACACTGAAACGGAGCTTGGCGGTTGTTTTGTCCTGCGTAATTCCCCTTACGGCAAGGGTGACTTCACCTTCTTCTGTGAATTTTACTGCGTTGTTCGCAAGGTTGGTGAGCACCTGACTCAGTCGCAGGGAATCACCATACAGGCTTGCGGGCACATTGGGGTCAACTGAGAGCAGAAGCTCTATGCCCTTTTCCTCGGCTGCAAGCACAACGATGTTGATGACGTTTTCGAGCATGGTGTTCAGAGCGAAGGGGTGGCGTTCAATCTCAATCTTGCCCGCCTCGATCTTGGAGAAGTCCAGAATGTCGTTGATGATGTTCAGCAGCGTATCCGAGGCATGCTTTATCTTCTGCAGATAGTCGCGTTGCCGGGGGTCATGTTCCTTGCGCAGGGCCAGATTTCCCAGGCCGACAATGGCGTTCATGGGGGTACGAATTTCATGGCTCATGCGGGCCAGAAATTCACTCTTGGCAGAGTTGGCCTCTTCGGCAAGGGTGCGGGCACTTTCCAGCTCCTCCTTGTTTTTTACGCTGTCGGTGATGTCGCGGGTTATGCCCCGGTATCCGGCGACCCGTCCTTGGTCGTCGAAGAAGGCTGTGCCGGTGGAACGTATCCATACGGGGTGTCCTTCCTTGTGCATGCAGGTTTCTTCCCAGTGCATGTGGCTTGCATTCATCAAGTCCGGATTGTTGGAAAAGGTATGGTTCAGCAAGGGAGCCAGATTGAAGGGGGCGACAGCCGCTGCTTCTTCCTGCGTGTAGCCGAGGATATTCAATATGCGGGGGCTCACATAGGTGAGGTGGCCGTTGCTATCGGTTTCCCAGATGATATCCCACGAACTCTCCACTATCTGTTTGAAACGGTTGCGGCTGGTCAGGATCTCCTTCTCGCTGGCCTTTCTTTCGTTAATGCGTTTTGCCTGTGTGAAAGCCACGATGGAAATGAGCGAAGTCAGCACGCCGAACAGGTAAAAGAAGTCCACGTATGTCTGACGAGCCAGTGCCGCGAGTTCGGCTTGCGGGATCACGCTGATGAGCCGCCACGAGAGCGAACGGGTCATGCTGTGACCAAGATTGCTCTTGGGAACATACTCAACGGCGGTGTAGGTGATGAGATCGCCGTTCACATACATCTGCCCGTTGCTGGTGGCGGCTATGTCTTCCCATGCATCCGGAAATTCTGCCTGAAAGGTACGTCCCTTTTTATCCGGATACATGAACCCCCAGCACTTGCTCTGATCCCTGTGGTATAGCCAGTACCCGTCTTTGTTGAGCAGCATCAGCCCCGTGCGTTCGTTCCGGTCGAGGTCTGCAAGGCTGTGCAGCATGCCTTCTGCAAGGTAGTTGAGGACGATGACGCCCCGGCGTTGTCCAAGTCTGTCGTCAGCACCGGTAGCAAAGCGTATGGTCGGCTTGAGAGGCGTCTCAATGACGTTGTGTTCGATATTGAGATCCAGCGGCGAGAAATAGATGGCTTCCGAAGGAAGATCTTTCGTCTCGGAGAAGTAGTAACGGTTGGATTTGTTCTGCAGTTGATCGCTGGGAACTATGGAGGCCCCGTGCGGTTCTTTATTGATGCGAATGTCTTCATTGCCGTTCATCAGAAGAAGCCGCGCCTGATCATATTGCCGGTTGTTTCTGATGAAGGAGCTGAATTCCTGCTCCAGCGCCTTCTTGTGCTTGGGAGACCATGTTGTCAGGTAGTCCCGCACCTCAAGATGGATGGAGAGATTAATCAGGTTCTGGGCAACGGAGTTAATCTCAAGCTCCAGCGATTTGCCCGCAAACTCGATGAGGGATATTTGCCGACGTTCCAGAACGGTTTTCTGGGAGTCAATTTCCTGTTGCAGCAGGTAGATGAGAGATGCGGCAACGACCAGAATGACAGGAAGCCCAAGACTGAGTGCGCTGAGCAGGACTTGGCTATCTCTGGAACGTGCGGTGTTGTTCGTCGCGTGTACGTGGCTGTTTGTCATGGGGTATCCAAGCTGATTTTTAGCATAGGATACTGAATGACGAAGATTGCAGCAACGGTATCCGCTCTTTTATAACGGTGTTCGCGGCAGGTTATAATGCAAAGCGGAAAAGAGCTTGTCTGGTCGTGGATTAACGATGGAGACGGTGTTGCTCCGTAAGGTTCAGCACTGTTTGCACCCTGTTCAAATACGTATGGTCACGCAGGATGAGTTCACGCCACAAAGCCTTGAGCTGTGCCGCCTTATGCGGGTTGGCAAGCAGGTGATTTACCTTGGGCGAAATCTCCGCAGGGCGCCGGAAGGTCACCGCGTCCGCAAGGTGGCGGGGGAAAATATCCATGCCGGGGTTTGCGTCCGTGAGCAGCAGGCCACCCGCCGCCCATACGTCAAAATGGCGCTGGGTGAGTCCCGCAGGGAGCAGCATGCCTGTGACGTTAAGCGAGATGCGGGCGTTTCGGTACACGGCAGCGAGTCCGGTATAGTAATCAACAGGGGGGCGCAGGTCGGAACCTTCCGGCAGGCGGGGCTTCCATTGTTCATCACCGATGACGGTAAGTCCGCAGGGATGTGCCTGCTGCAGGCACATGGTGCGCCAGCATTCCGTGCTTTCGGCGGCATTGGCCCCCACCGCGCGGGGCGTGTCGGGCCAGAAATCTGCAGCCCCGAGTTGGCCGGCCCACCAGTGATAATCCGGTCTTTCTCCCCGCAGCAGCATCTCATGCGCGATTTTCTGCAAAGCACCGTCGGGGTGTATGCCTGAAAAATATTTGCGGCGTTCGGGAAATTCCGACCGGCCCACAAAGACAACCGGTGCAAGCGGTGCCACGAGCTCCGCATCGTCCTGCGTGGCGAACAGGGCAGGGTCCGTGGCAAGGGGAAGGTGGTGCACCTCTCGCGCGCCAGCAGCCTGCAATGCAGGGATGAAGCTGGCATCCGTGACGAAGAGTAATGACTCTTTCCAGAAGGGGGCCTTGCAGCCGGAAAGTATGTGCCACGGCGTATCCACACACCATATGGCAACAGGCACGCCTGCTGCCCTGAGCAGGTTGTGGCGCTCGCCGAACATGTCCAACCCCTGCGCGTTCACGCTGAAGAAAAGGGCAGGGGTACCCTGCGCCAGCAGCCTGGGCAGCTCGGATGTGATGGTATCGGGATCGAGAATGTGAACGGCATACCCCTTTGCTGCAAAGGCGCAGGAGAGTTCGCGTATGAGCAGGCCGTGTTCCGTGCCGGACAGCAGGATGGTCCGTGTTTGTGGACTGGCTTGTGTGCCGCCCCCCGGGTTCCGGGAGCGCAGATGCTGCAGCTGCACAGCTGCCAGCAACGGTCCCCAGAAGGAAGGAAACAGCCGCAGGTTCTGCCTGAAGGCCAGCACAGTGGATGCGGACAGCAGCGACGGGGTGCATTCTGCGGGGGATACGGACACCCAGCCGGCGGGAATGGCGTCTTCCCACTGCCGGTTCATCTGGGCGGAAAAATCAGGTGATTCCACATAGCGGATCACCGCACCACGGGCTGGATTTCTTGCCATAACTGCCTGTGCAGCCATTGCGGGGTCAGGGCCGAGGCCGAGAAGCAGGAGGTCTCTTCCTGAGCCGTACGTGTCGAACTGGTCGGCACCGCAGAGAAGAGATTGGGGCTTGCCAAGTTCGTGTATGATGCGTATCCGTTCCGGGCGATGGTCCATTCTGTGGCCTTGGCGTTACTAGCTCTTTACGATACAAGAGCCGCAGGTGAAAAACAATGAAAGTATATCGTGACCATTATTTCAAGAAGGCCAAGCAGGAGAATTATCCTGCCCGGTCCATCTACAAGCTTAAAGAAATAGAGAAACGCTTCCGGATATTCAAGCCCGGAATGCACGTCCTTGACCTCGGTGCCGCTCCCGGATCGTGGTCGCTGGGTGCGGCGGAAATGGTGGGGCCGAGGGGGCGTGTGCTGGGGGCCGATATCCAGACCACTCCTACGGTGTTTCCCCCAAACGTCACCTTTATGCAAGAGGATGTGTTCGAGCGTTCTCAGGCATTTGAAGATGCTCTGGCCGATCTTTCGCCCATCCATGTGGTGATGAGCGACATGGCTCCGAGCACCACGGGCCACCGTTTCACGGATCAGGCCCGGTCTGCGAATCTGTGCCGCGAAGCACTTGCCGTAGCCACCAAATGCCTGATACATGGCGGCAGCTTTATCGTGAAAATTTTCATGGGGCCGGACTTTCATGAATTCGCGAGCGAGCTGCGCACCCATTTTGTAACTGTGAAGACTTTTAAACCAAAGAGCTCCCGCGCTGAGAGCATCGAAACCTTTTATATAGGAATGGGTTTCAAGGGTGATCTCGAAACCGTGCCCGCGTCTGAAGAAGATGCCGGTTCCGAATAGGCGGAACCGTAACAGGCAGGCGAACCACGCGGGAAGCTGAACAAAAAACACGAGCAGCAAACGTGCTGCATCACGCCGGACCAAGGCGTGCGGTCCAAGGAGGAAACATGGCCGGACATAGTAAATGGGCAAACATCCAGCATCGTAAGGGGCGTCAGGACGCAAAACGCTCCAAGGCCTTCACCAAGGCTGCCAAGGAAATCATCATTGCAGCGAAAGGTGGCGGCGACCCCGCTGGCAACGCCCGTCTCCGTGCCGCCATTGCAGCCGCCAAGGCTGTGAACCTTCCCAAGGACAGGATCGAAAACGCCATCAAGAAGGGTACCGGCGAACTGGCCGGCGGCGACATCGCGGAAGTGATGTACGAAGGCTACGGTCCCGGCGGTGTTGCACTGCTGATCGAAGCTGCCACCGATAACAGAAACCGTACCGTGGCTGAAGTCCGTCATCTGCTCAACAAGGGCGGCGGTTCCATGGGCGAAGCCGGCTGTGTGGGCTGGATGTTCGACCGCAAGGGCGTTGTCACCGTTGACAAGGACAAGATTTCTGAAGAGCAGATCATGGAACTGGGCCTTGAGGCCGGTGCCGAAGACGTGATCGATCAGGACGCCACCTGGGAAGTGCGTGCAGCACTTGCCGATTTCGAAGCTGTCCGCTCCGCTTTTGAAGAAGCCGGAATCGAAATCGCTTCCGCCGAAATGGCGATGATTCCCCAGAACACCATCGAAGTGGACGCACAGGTGGGGCAGAAGCTGCTCAACCTTGTGGACATGCTCGAAGACAACGACGACGTCCAGAACGTCTGGGCAAACTTCGATTTGTCCGACGAGGCGATGGCCGAGCTGGCTTAAGACTACCAGAAACGCCCGTCCACGACGGGCGTTTTTCTTCCCCCTGCCATACGGCCGGACGGTAAGGCGGCACAATGACCCAAGGTATTACGGTTCTCGGCATAGACCCCGGTTCCCGCGTGACGGGCTGGGGGGTGGTGCGCGAGATATCCGGCGTGGCATCGCTGGTGGACTGCGGCACGGTGCGGACTGCTGATGCGGATATAGCGAAACGGCTGGGCATCATCTTCCGCGGCGTAAGCGATGTTATCACCACGCTTCGTCCAGACGTGGTGGCCGTGGAAAATGTGTTTACCGCAAAGAACGCCGCTTCCGCCCTCAAGCTCGGGCAGGCAAGGGGTGCTGCCATAGCCGCCTGTGCATTGCATGGGCTTGATGTGCACAGTTACGAACCTACCAAGGTCAAGCAGGCCATTGTGGGAACCGGCAGGGCGGACAAACAGCAGGTTGCCTTCATGGTTGCCACCATTCTTGGCGTGAAAAAGCCCTCGTGGGCGGTGGATGCGAGCGATGCGCTGGGCGTTGCCCTGTGTCATCTGACACTGCGCCGCTATGAGAAGCTTGCAGCGCGCTGAAAACGATTTTTCAGAGTTTCCCCGAATCCGTATTGCGGTCACGTTGCGGCACTTGAACTTCGTCCCCTTAACATTATAACGGGATTGGGGTACAACCCGCCAACGAGGTAACAGGCATGATAGCGTATCTTGAAGGACGGCTTGCCGAAGCCGGAGAATCTTCCGTCATTCTGGTCACCCCCGGCGGAGTGGGGTATGAGGTGTACCTGCCGGTACATACGCTTTCGCGCCTGCCGGAACGCGGGGGCGAGATCGCCGTATTCACCTATACCGTGGTGCGCGAGGATGCGCTTGAGCTCTATGGCTTTCAGACATGGGACGAGCGGCAGACCTTTGCCGTGCTCATTTCCATATCCAAGGTGGGAGCCAAGACAGCCCTTGCCATTCTTTCCCAGTTCCGGCCGGACGATCTGCGGCAGGTGGTGGCGGAGGATGATGTGGAGGCGCTGACCCGCGTTTCCGGTATCGGCAAGAAAAGCGCCCAGCATATTTTTCTTGAGCTCAAATACAAGCTCAAGGTGGAGCGTGTGCCCGGCGGTGCCGTGCTGAACGGCTCTGCCCCCGGTTCGCTCTATCGCGATGCCCTGACCGGCCTGTGCAACCTCGGCTACACGGAAGATGAAGCCGGAACAGTCCTGAAGAATGTTCTGAAGGATGAACCCGACCTCGATGTGGGCGGTGCCTTGCGTGCCGCACTCAAAGCTCTTGCCAGGGGACGCTGATGACGTTGCACGATACTGAATGCCATCTGAGCACTTGCCTTGATGAAACAGTAAGGCCCCCCTCGCTGGATGAATTCATCGGGCAGGAGGAGCTGCGCAGCAACCTGAGTGTGTATCTGCAGGCTGCTCGGGAACGCCGTCAGGCCATGGACCATACGTTGTTTTACGGCAACCCCGGTCTGGGCAAGACGACCCTTTCGCAGATCATGGCCAGCGAGCTTGGGGTGAACCTTGTTTCCACGTCCGGCCCTGTGCTGGAACGCAGCGGCGACCTTGCGGCTATTCTGACCAATCTGGGCCGCAACGACATTCTTTTTGTGGACGAGATCCATCGCATGCCCCCTGCAGTGGAGGAAGTGCTGTATCCCGCCATGGAGGACTTCAAGCTCGATCTGGTCATTGGGCAGGGGCCGGGAGCACGGACCGTGAAGATAGATCTTGAGCCGTTCACGCTGGTGGGAGCCACCACACGCATCGGCCTGCTTTCCTCACCGCTGCGCGACCGCTTCGGGGTCATTCTGCGGCTGGAGTTTTACTCGCCCGAAGAGCTTGCTCGCATTGTAGCCCGCACGGCAAGAATTTTGCGGCTGGAACTCACACGCGACGGTGCTCTGGAAATAGGCAGGCGCTCGCGCGGAACCCCGCGTATTGCCAACCGTCTGCTGCGCCGCGTGCGCGATTTTGCTACGGTGAAGGGGAACGGTGCCGTTGATTCCGACCAGGCTGCCGAAGCCCTTGGCCGTATGGAGGTGGACGAAAGCGGGCTGGACCAGATGGACCGCAAGCTCCTTACCGTGCTTATCGAGCATTTCGGCGGTGGCCCTGTGGGAGTGAAGACCCTTGCGGTTGCCTGTTCCGAAGAAGTGCGGACCATAGAAGATATTTACGAGCCGTATCTCATCCAGTGCGGCTTTCTCAAGCGCACATCGCGCGGTCGCGTTGCCACGGCACGCGCCTATCGGCATTTGAATCTTTTGGCCTAACCAGTTTTTTCCCCAAGGTGGTGTCCCATGCCGCAGAAAGCGTGCCGGGTTGAATTACTTGCGTCCACACCGGACGCCACGTCCCTTATCTATGCAGCCTTCCGCCAGTGTTACCATGCAGGTTTCGTGGGCGATATGTGGCCCCGTCTGCTGGCGGGCGAAATCGCTGCCGAAAAGCAGGCGGCCTTCATCACCAAGGTCATGGAATCAGGCCATGCCAGCCCCATTGAGCATGTGAGCTTTACCTTTGCCGTCGAGGGTGTTTCCCGCGCGCTCACGCACCAGCTGGTGCGTCACCGCATTGCCTCATATTCGCAACAGAGCCAGCGTTATGTTGACGGCAGCGATTTTGACTATATCCTGCCGCCTGCCATTGCCCGCATTCCCGAGGCGAAGGAACGGTTCGAATCTTTCATTGCGGAAATCGGTAATGCCTACCGCGATCTGAAAAATATTCTCGAAGCCAACGGCAGGGGAGAAAAAGCCAAGGAAGACGCACGGTTTGTACTTCCTCAGGCAGCTGAATCCAAGATTGTGTTCACCATGAACTGCCGCAGCCTGATCAACTTTTTCGAGCACCGCTGCTGCACGCGGGCACAATGGGAAATCCGGGGCATGGCAAATCAGATGCTGGACATCTGCCGCGAAGTGCTTCCGGTTGTTTTCAAAACCGCCGGTGCACGTTGTGAGCGTCTGGGCTACTGCCCTGAAGGTGAGAAGTTTACTTGTGGCAGGTACCCCTTGCCTTGAGGGTGGTCACACTCGCCATTTCAGGTACAATCCTGATTGAAACAGTAGGAAAATCTATCATTAAGCCTGATTGCGTTTGTAAAATTCCGTTGATTTCTTGCTAATTCGGAGTAAAACGAGATTGTGGCTGTGGAAAACTTTTTCTTCATGCTGTGGATTTTCTGTGGATAACATGGGGAAATGCTGATTTCCGTAGGGTTCTGACCGATGCTTATAAATAGCAGGTTCTGATAAAATCCTATTTATCCCAGTTGGTTATGTTTTGGGTCGCGGTGGGGAAATCGACATTGTTACGGTTTCGCATCGGCCTGTATTCGAATGTTGCACTTCAAGCTGATAAAACGTAGATACTCATCCATGTTTGAAATATGGGCGCATATCCAGCAGATTCTGCAAAAAAGACTCACTCCGGGCCTCTACAAGGTCTGGATTTCTCCTTTGTCAGCAGAGGTGAAAGGTCACACGGTCAGCCTTACGGCTCCTAACGAGTTCGTGGCCGCGTGGGTCCGTGACAGACTGCTTGGCGATATTACTTCGGCTGCTGCCGAAATCATTGGGCCGCAGGCGACAGTCTCCGTTGTCGCCAGCAAGACTCCGCAAAAGGCTCCGGCCCGCCGCAGTTCCATCACCGTATCCGACGCACAACCGTCCGGTCCGCTGTTTCCCTCTCAGCAGGGAACCGGTGTTGCCGTTGCGCCCGCCGCTTCCCATGAGCAGATTTCGCTGCCCATTTCGCAGCCGCTGGTCAGCAAGGCCATCGACTGGCGTTTCGATTTCGACAGCTTTGTGGTCGGTCCCTGTAACGATCTGGCCTTTGCCGCATCGCAGGGCATTACCCGTTCCTCGCTTTCGGCCGATACGCTGTTCCTCAGCTCCGGCCCCGGTCTCGGCAAGACGCACCTCATGCAGGCAGTGGGCAACGAACTCTGCCGCCAGAGCAACCGCAGCAAGCTGCATGTCGAGTACCTGACCGCAGAAGAATTTGCCACGCGCCTCATCGCTTCCCTCAAGAATCGTGATGTGGACCGCTTCAAGGCCCGTTACCGCGACGTGGACCTGCTGCTGCTTGAAGACGTGCATTTCCTGCAGGGCAAGGAACGCATGCAGGATGAAGTGCTGGCCACCATCAAGGCTCTGCAGTCCCGTGGTTCCCGTGTTGTGCTTTCCAGTTCGTTTGCACCCCGTGACCTGAAGGAGCTGGATAACCAGCTGGTTTCCCGCTTCTGCTCCGGTTTCATCGCTGCAATCGACAAGCCCGATTACGCCACCCGCCGCGATATTCTGTGCCGCAAGGCAAAGCAGTATCAGGTGTTTCTGCCGGACAATGTTACCGACATGCTCGCCGAGAACATTCGTTCCGATGTCCGCCAGATCGAAAGCTGCCTGCATAACCTGATTCTCAAGGCCCGCATCCTGAATCAGCAGATTTCCATGAACATCGCGTGGGATGTTGTCAGCCAGTATGCTTCGCACGAAATCATCATGGACATGGACAGCATTATCCGCTGTGTCTGCAACGGTTTCGATCTTTCTCCCACACAGCTCAATTCCCGTAGTCGCAGACGCGAGCTGGTAGTTGCACGCAATACGGTATTTTATCTGGCGAGAAAGCACACCGACATGTCCCTCAAGGATATCGGCGTGCATTTCAACCGCACCCATTCCACGGTTCTCAAGGGTATTACCAGCCTTGAGCGTGAAATGAGCAAGGAAACCCCCATCGGCCGTCAGGTGACCAACACCGTGGCCATGATTGAACGTAACGGACGAATTACCAGCCTGCGATAGCACGGCTGCGTTTTTCCGTATATTTCTGACTCAGAACGGCACGAATCGCATCCCGATTCGTGCCGTTTTCCGTTTCTGTACTTTTCAAGCGGAGCGGAAATGGATACAGAGATTGATGCCCGCCGGAAAGAGGCGGGTGGATCATAAAAGAGTGTGCTCATTCTGAAAAAGAGCGTGTCGCACTCATGCTTCAAGGAGTGATTATGGAGACGGGACAGGCGTATGTGGAAATAGCGCCCAGACTGCTGGGCCTGCGAGAGGCCGTTGGGCTGTCGGTGGACGAGCTTGCCGCCAAGATCGGTGTGCGGCCCGAAACGGTGAACTTGTATGAAGAAGGCGAGACCGAGATTCCCGTCAGCTATCTTAAGGATGTGGCCAATGCCTGCGGCGTGGATATCACCTCGCTCATTTCCGGCCACGAGGCGCACCTGCACGATTACACTCTGGTGCGCAAGGGGCAGGGACTCAGTGTGGCCCGCCGTGCGGACTACGATTATCTGCATCTGGCATCGCGTTTTACCAACAAACGGATGGAGCCCTTCCTTGTGACAGTGCCCCCCAAGGACGAGAATGAGCTCGTGTGGAACGAGCACGGCGGGCAGGAGTTCATCTATATTCTCAAGGGACGGCTCGAAATCTGGCTCGACCAGCGCCGGCATGAGCTCGAACCCGGCGATTCCATCTATTTCGACTCCAAAATTCCGCACGCTCTTCGCGGTCTTGATGAAGCAGAGGCCGTATTCCTGGACGTGATTAGCTAGTTTCCATCCGGTGCGCGGATACGCCGCGTGAGCACACTTTCCGGTGTGCGGCATCGTTGGATGCCTTCGGATGGAAACAGGCCCTCATGGGCCCGGCCGCCAGCCGTTAACCGGTCAGACAGCAACTGACCCCTGCGGTGTGGCGTTCCTGCACAGAGGTTACTTTGTGCGCTTTGCGCGCACTCCGTATTGACCCGTTTTGAAGGACGCAGAGCCATGCATAAACTTTCATGTTCCAGTTACGAAGAACTTGTTTCCCGTTTTTCCCTTGAAGTTCCCGAGAAATACAATTTTGCCTTTGACGACCTTGATCGTCTGGCGGACGCAACGGCCGATGGTTCCGGCAATCCTCTTGCGCTTGTGCATGTGGATGATGACGGTACCCGCCGCGATTATACTTTTTCATGGCTCAAGGATGCTTCTTCCCGCCTTGCGAATGTGCTGAAAACGCAGGGCCTGCGAAAGGGCGACCGTGTCATGCTGGTGCTGTATCGCCGGGTGGAATTCTGGGTGGCCATGCTTGCCTGCCACAAGGTGGGCGCAGTACCCGTTCCGTCTCCCTCGCAGCTGACTCCCAAAGACATCATCTTCCGCGTCAACCGCGCCAATATCCGCGCCATGATCGTGGAAGATTCCATCACCGACCGTGTGGAGGCTTCCCGCCCCGAGTGCCCTTCCCTGACCTGTCTCGTGGAGGTCGGTGGCACCTCGCGTCCTGACTCGCGTCCTGACTCGCGTCCTGACGGTTGGCTGGATTACGAAACTGCCGTGGCTGATGCCTCGCCCGTTTTCCCCAGGCCGCAGGGGGATGCGCTGGCAGGCGGCTCAGACCCGCTTCTCATTTTCTTTTCTTCCGGCACCACGGGCATGCCCAAGATGGTGGAGCACACCCATACCTATCCGCTTGGTCACTACATGACCGGCGCATACTGGCACGACCTTGAAGAAGGCGACCTGCACCTCACCCTTGCCGATACCGGCTGGGGCAAGGCCGTGTGGGGCAAGTTCTACGGGCAGTGGCTTGCCGGTGCTTCCGTTTTTGTATGGGATTTCCGTGGCAAGTTCGAGCCTGCCCGTCTGCTTGAGCAGCTTGCGGAACATAAGGTGACCAGCTTCTGCGCGCCGCCTACGGTATACCGCTTTCTCGTGCGTGAGGACCTTGCCAAGTACGATCTTTCCGCCCTGCGCCATTGCACCACGGCCGGCGAACTGCTCAACGACAGCGTATTCCTTGCATGGAAGAAGCAAACCGGTCTGCCTATCTATGAAGGCTACGGGCAGACGGAAACCACCCTGCAGATCTGCACCCTGCCCACAATGGAGCCGAAACCCGGTTCCATCGGCCGCGCTGCTCCCGGTTGGGATATCGTGCTGCGCGATATGGCAGGCAGAATTTGTCCTCCCGGTGAGGAAGGCGAAATTTGCGTGCGTGTTTCGGAAAAGACCCCCGTGGGCCTGTTTACCGGTTATATGGAAGATCCTGAAAAAACCGCTTCCGTCATGCTGAACGGGTACTACCACACAGGCGACAAGGCGTGGGTGGATGAAGACGGCTATTTCTGGTTCCTCGGCCGTGTGGACGACCTGATCAAGTCCTCGGGCTACCGTATAGGACCTTTCGAGGTGGAATCCGCCCTTGTGTCGCATGAAGCAGTGGTGGAAGCCGCTGTTACCGGCGTACCTGATGATCTGCGTGGTCAGATCGTCAAGGCAACGATTGTGCTTGCTGCCGGTTTCACGCCGTCTCCCGAGCTTACCAAGACG
>Ga0075011_10001346_pt1 | contig 13212 bp, 10 predicted proteins | sample TARM_MetaG_T_14_FD_72354 | JGI IMG/M metagenome (GOLD analysis project Ga0075011, IMG submission 72354) | Freshwater microbial communities from Pennsylvania, USA, analyzing microbe dynamics in response to fracking - TARM_MetaG_T_14 | ecosystem: Environmental > Aquatic > Freshwater > River...
CAGAAAATTACGAAAGCGATGGAAATGGTAGCAGCTTCAAAAATGCGTCGTTCGCAAGACGGCATGGAAGCTTCTCGTCCATACGCTGAAACAATGCGTAAAGTGATCGGTCATGTGGCGAGTGCAAATCTAGAATATCGTCATCCTTATCTAGAAGAGCGCGAAGCCAAACGTGTTGGTTACATCATTATTTCAACAGACCGTGGTTTGTGTGGTGGTTTGAACGTGAACTTGTTCAAAAAAGCTCTACATGACATGAAAGATTGGTCGGAGAAAGGTGCTGAGGTTGAGCTGGCAATTGTGGGCTCAAAGGCAACGGCTTTCTTTAGAAACAGTGGCGCTAAAGTCGCTGCTCAAGTCTCTGGTTTGGGCGATAGCCCAACCTTGGAAGATTTGATCGGTTCCGTTGGTGTTATGCTGAAGAAATATGATGCAGGTGAGTTGGATCGCCTATACGTAGTGTTCAACAAATTTGTGAATACTATGGTTCAAGAACCAACGATCGATCAATTACTACCTTTGCCTAGATCGAATAGCGAAGAGATGAAACGCGAACATTCTTGGGACTACATCTATGAGCCTGAACCAAAGCCTCTACTCGATGCACTATTGCTGCGTTATGTAGAGTCTCAGGTTTATCAGGGTGTGGTTGAGAATCTTGCTTGTGAGCAAGCTGCTCGAATGATTGCGATGAAAGCAGCTACCGATAACGCAAGCAACTTGATTGATGATTTACAGCTTGTGTATAACAAAGCCCGTCAGGCGGCGATTACACAAGAACTATCGGAAATCGTTTCTGGTGCAGCAGCGGTTTAAGCTTAGGTAAAACAAACAGTTTAGAGGATTAACGATGGCTACAGGTAAGATCGTACAGATCATCGGTGCGGTAGTCGACGTAGAGTTCCCACAGGGCGAAGTACCAAGTGTTTACGATGCTCTGAATGTTGTGGATTCAAAAGAACGTCTCGTTCTTGAAGTTCAACAGCAGCTTGGCGGTGGCGTGATTCGCGCAATCGTAATGGGTAGCTCTGATGGTTTACGTCGTGGTTTGGTAGTTGAAAATACTGGCGCTCCAATTTCAGTACCAGTCGGTATTAAGACTTTAGGTCGTATCATGAACGTGCTTGGTGATGCGATTGATGAGCGTGGTGAAATCGGTGCGGAAGAGCTTTACTCTATCCACCGTCCAGCTCCAAGCTATGAAGAGCAATCAAACGAAACTGCTCTTCTTGAAACCGGTGTAAAAGTAATCGATTTGGTTTGTCCATTCTCTAAGGGTGGTAAAATCGGTCTATTTGGTGGTGCAGGTGTAGGTAAGACCGTTAACATGATGGAACTTATCAACAACATCGCACTGCAACACTCAGGTCTTTCAGTATTTGCGGGTGTTGGTGAACGTACTCGTGAAGGTAACGATTTCTACTATGAGATGCAGGAAGCAGGTGTTGTAAACATCGAAGAGCCTGAAAAATCAAAAGTAGCGATGGTTTACGGACAGATGAACGAGCCACCAGGCAACCGTCTACGTGTTGCACTAACGGGTTTGACAATGGCAGAACGTTTCCGTGACGAAGGTCGTGACGTACTTCTGTTCATCGATAACATCTACCGTTACACGCTTGCCGGTACGGAAGTATCAGCACTGCTAGGTCGTATGCCTTCAGCGGTAGGTTACCAACCTACTCTTGCAGAAGAAATGGGTGTGCTTCAGGAGCGTATTACGTCAACTAAGCAAGGTTCTATCACGTCTGTACAGGCGGTATATGTACCAGCAGATGACTTGACGGACCCGTCTCCAGCCACAACGTTCGCGCACTTGGATGCAACGGTTGTACTTAACCGTAACATCGCAGCAATGGGCCTATACCCAGCGATCGACCCACTCGATTCAACGTCTCGTCAGCTAGACCCACTCGTCGTAGGTCAAGAGCACTACGACATCGCTCGTGGCGTTCAGCAGACGCTTCAGCGCTACAAAGAGCTGAAAGACATCATTGCGATCTTGGGTATGGACGAGTTGTCTGAATCGGATAAGCAAGTTGTATCACGTGCACGTAAGATTGAACGTTTTCTAACTCAGCCTTATCACGTAGCTGAAGTATTTACAGGTGACCCTGGTGTTTACGTACCTCTAAAAGAGACGCTACGTGGCTTCAAAGGTCTTCTATCTGGTGAATACGATGACATTCCAGAGCAAGCGTTTATGTACTGCGGTACTATCGACGATGCGATTGAGAATGCTAAGAAGCTATAAGGCTAACTAGGAGGCGATATGGCAGCAATAACCTTTCACCTAGACGTCGTCAGTGCAGAGAAGAAAATCTTCTCTGGCCAAGTCGAAACGTTTCAGGTGACCGGTAGCGAAGGTGAACTGGGAATTTTCCATGGTCACACACCGCTGCTGACCGCTATTAAGCCTGGTATGGTGCGTATCGTTAAGCTACACGGCCACGAAGAAATTATTTATGTTTCGGGTGGTATTGTCGAAGTGCAACCGGGTACTGCTACAGTACTGGCTGATACGGCAATTCGTGGTGAAGAACTAGACGCAGCTAAGGCAGAAGAAGCCAAACGCAAAGCTGAAGAGAATATTTCAAATCAGCATGGCGATATGAACTTCGCACAAGCGGCCAGTGAACTGGCTAAAGCCATGGCTCAGTTACGAGTTATCGAGCTGACCAAAAAACGTCGTTAATGTGTTTTATAATTAAGACGTGATGTAAAAAGGCGACCTATAGGTCGCCTTTTTGCTTATTTTTTAACAGAAAATTATTTAGTTAAATTAACTATCTCTTTAATTACCGCTAAAATGCGGCTTAACTTTTTTAACGTCAATAGGTTGTCAATGAAATTTAGCGCAGTGATCCTCGCAGCAGGTAAAGGTACTCGAATGTATTCTAATATGCCTAAAGTGCTGCACACACTGGCGGGTAAGCCAATGGTGAAACACGTAATTGATACGTGCAATAGCTTAGGTGCCCAAAATATCCACTTGGTTTATGGTCATGGTGGTGAACAAATGCAGCAAGCGCTTGCCGAAGAGTCGGTTAACTGGGTGCTGCAAGCGGATCAATTAGGAACTGGCCATGCCGTTGATCAAGCCTCGCCTCATTTCCAAGACGATGAGAAGATCCTCGTGTTGTACGGTGATGTTCCATTGATCTCGGAAGAAACCGTGGAAAGCTTGTTAGATGCACAACCTAATGATGGGATAGCCTTGCTGACAGTGGTACTGGATAACCCAACCGGTTATGGCCGTATCGTGCGTAAGCATGGCCCAGTGGTGGCGATTGTTGAACAAAAAGATGCCACTGATGAGCAAAAGTTAATTAAAGAGATCAATACGGGCGTGATGGTGGCAACGGGGCGCGATCTCAAACGCTGGTTGTCAGGCTTAAGTAATGAGAACGCGCAAGGCGAATATTATCTGACAGATGTTATCGCTGCAGCGCACAATGAAGGCCGCGCAGTTGAGGCTGTTCATCCTGCCAGCTCTATTGAAGTGGAAGGGGTAAATGATCGCGCTCAACTGGCTCGTTTAGAGCGTGCTTATCAAGCAACACAAGCGAAAAAGCTATTAGAACAAGGTGTGATGCTACGTGATCCTACGCGTTTTGATCTGCGTGGTGAATTACAGTGTGGGATGGATGTTGAGATTGATGCAAACGTCATCATCGAAGGAAATGTCTCTTTGGGTGATAACGTAATTATCGGCATGGGTTGCGTGCTTAAAGATTGCGAAATTGATGACAACACAGTGATCCGCCCATACAGCGTCATTGAAGGGGCAACCGTTGCAGAAAACTGTACCGTTGGGCCTTTTACCCGTTTACGTCCTGGTGCTGAACTGCGTAATGATGCGCACGTAGGTAACTTCGTGGAAGTAAAAAATACTCGTTTGGGTGAAGGTTCAAAAGCCAATCACTTAACTTATCTTGGTGATGCTGAAATTGGCCAGCGTGTTAATGTCGGAGCTGGCGTTATTACTTGTAATTACGATGGTGTCAATAAATTCAAAACCACAATTGGTGATGATGTGTTTGTCGGTTCAGACAGCCAGTTGATTGCTCCTGTAACGATCGCCAATGGTGCAACGATTGGTGCTGGCACTACGCTAAGCAGTAACGTTGCTGAAGGTGAGTTAGTCATCACTCGCGCGAAAGAGCGCAAAATCAATGGTTGGAAGCGTCCGGTTAAGCGTAGCTAACAAATAAACGATTAAAAAGCCGCTCATCATGAGCGGCTTTTTGTATCAGTTCTTATTAAAAGACTTACTCTTCATCGCTGACTACGCGTGCATTATCTGGTGCGGTGAAGTGTTGAGAAAGTTCGCGGTTCGAGACGATATAGCCAATCCATAGCCCACCCATACAAATCATAATTGCAATACCCGTCACCATTTGTGCTTGGCTGGCTAACGTTGCGACCAATGCGCTGGCTAAACTACTAACGCAGATTTGTAAGCTATTTTGTAAACCCGCTGCAGTGGCTGGGCTTTGTTTGGCACTCGATAGTGCGCGGTTCACCACGATAGGGTAAAGCGCTCCGTTGGCAACTGCTATTAAGCAAAACGGTGCCAAAATTGGCCAAATTGAGGTCAGTTGCCACTGTGATGCAATGAATACTAATAAAGTGGCAACGCTGAAGAGGCCAATCAACTGCTTGAGCACTTTTTCGTCACCAAATTTATTCACTCCCACCTTACCTAAGTAGCCACCAACCATGAAAGCGATCGTTTGAGGAATAAAACTCAAACCGATATCTTTAGCGGCATAACCAAGGCGTGCCATAATTTCTGGCATCCCAGTCAAGTAAGCAAAGAAGGCCGCAGAAGCGCAAGCAAACATCATCACATTACCCAAGTAGGTTTTAGTGCTGAGCAGAGCTTTGATATCTTGCTTAATTGAGGTTTGTTTGGGTTGTGATTGTTCATTTTTTTGAGCAAAAGTACAGGCTACAAGCGCAACGCCCATTAATGTCAATGTCACAAAAATACTGTGCCAACCAAAGTTATCGGCCAGTAAGACGCCTAATTGAGGTGCAAGCGCGGGTGAAAGCGCGACCAAAGGCATGATGGTGGCGAATATTTGCTGGCTTGTTTTAGCTGGGTAGCGTTGAATTACCATTGCTTGCCAGATCACTGCGGGAGCACACACCCCTAAAGCTTGCACAAAGCGCAACGCTAATAATTGCCACACCTGCTCGCTAAAAGCTAAACCAAATGATGCCAACGTGAAGAGAACTAGGCCAGCCGCTAAAGTGTTACGGTGACCATATTTATCGGAAGCTAAGCCCCACACCAGTTGACCTAATGCCATACCGACCAGAAAAACGGTGAGAGACAAGGCTATTTGCTCTGGCCCTGTGGCAAAGTCCATTTCCATCGCTTTAAAGGCAGGGAGGTACATGTCTGTGGCAATGAAGCCAAGCATAGAGAGCGCGGCTAAGTACAGCAACTGTAATTTTGATGCTTTCATTTTTATTACCATTCAAAAAAATTAATCAATACTTGGCCAGCATTAATCTATGCCAACCTTAATTTATCTACTCATCTATTCTATTTTTCGTTTAATATTAAATGAAACGCTAAATTTGTTGGTTATTCATCAAAAAAATTGAAGGCTTATGTTTTCTAAATCCTCATTAGAAATGCTTGATACTGTCGCACGATTGGGTAGTTTTACCGCCGCTGCGGAGGTTTTGCATAAAGTGCCGTCAGCGATCAGCTACGGCGTTCGTCAAGTCGAACAAGATTTGGATGTGTTGCTGTTTCGCCGTTTACCTAGAAAGGTCGAACTGACGCCCGCTGGTGAGCTGTTTATGGTGGAGGCTCGCCAATTGCTTAGGCAGATGGAAGAGATTCGTTCACAAACTAAACGCGCGGCGCATGGTTGGCAGAAAACGCTAAAATTGACGCTTGATAACGTGGTCAAACTCGACAAAATGAAACCGCTGGTGGAAGATTTTTATCGCACATTTGAGTTTGCTGAGCTGCAAATCAACATGGAAGTGTTTAATGGCTCATGGGAAGCTATTGCGCAAGGTCGAGCTGACATTGTGATTGGTGCAACCTCTGCGATTCCTGTCGGTGGTGATTTTGAAGTGCGTGACATGGGTGTGTTGGATTGGGCATTTGTAATGTCTCCTCATCACCCTTGTGCTCAAGAGCCCTATTTAAGCGAAGATTTTGTCAGTCAGTTCCCGGCGATTTGTTTGGATGACACGTCAAGTGTATTACCCAAGCGGCATACGGATCACTACCCGCAGCAACGGCGCTTACTTTTACCGAATTGGTATAGTGCGATTGAATGCTTAAAAAATGAAGTCGGTGTGGGCTACATGCCAAGACACATTGCACAACCTTTGATTGTTGATGGTGGGTTGGTTGAACGGGTTCTCACCGTTGATAAACTGCTTAGTCAATGCTGTTTAGTATGGCGCAAAGATGATAATCATAAATTGATCGAGTGGATGGTAAATTATCTGGGCAGTAGCGATCAACTTTATCGTGATTGGCTTCAAGCTAAATAACCTAATAAGAAGAGCCAGCAGTGCTGGCTCTTAAAAGACTCTTCAGTGAGAAGAAAAACAGAATGGTTATGGGCGCTCAAAAATAGTCGCAATGCCTTGGCCTAAACCAATGCACATCGTTGCTAGACCATATTTGGCGTCTTTCGCTTCCATCAAGTTAATCAGTGTGGTTGAGATGCGCGTGCCAGAACACCCGAGAGGATGACCCAGCGCGATCGCCCCTCCATTTAGGTTAACCTTCTCATCCACTACATCGAGCAAACCGAGATCTTTCGCGCAAGGTAGAGATTGAGCTGCAAACGCTTCGTTTAACTCAATCACATCCATATCTTGCATGGTGAGGCCTGCGCGCTGTAGCGCTTTATGGGTCGCCGGAACTGGCCCGTAACCCATAATTGAAGGATCGCAACCAGCGACGGCCATTGATTTCACGCGCGCACGAATCTTTAAGCCAAGCGCATTGGCTTTCTCTTCGCTCATGATCAACATTGCCGATGCGCCATCGGACAGAGCCGATGAGGTGCCTGCCGTTACAGTACCATTGGCTGGGTCAAAAACAGGACGCAACTGTGCTAGCCCCTCAAGAGTGGTTTCCGGGCGGATCACTTCATCAAAATCCAGCGTGAACAGAGTACCATCTTCAGCATGAGCCTCGGTGGGAAGGATTTCATTTTTGAAGCGACCTTCAACGGTTGCTGCGTAAGCGCGTTGATGCGAACGAGCGGCAAAGGTATCTTGTTGCTCACGGCTAATGCCGTGCATTTTACCTAACATCTCAGCCGTTAACCCCATCATCCCCGCAGCTTTGGCAACGGTTTTTGACATGCCGGGATGGAAATCAACGCCATGGTTCATCGGTACGTGTCCCATATGCTCAACGCCGCCCACAAGGCAGATTTCAGCATCACCAACCATAATGGCGCGGGTGGCATCATGCAGTGCTTGCATTGATGAACCACATAAACGGTTAACGGTGACGGCACCAATTTCAATCGGCAAGCCAGCTAACAGTGCCGCATTACGCGCGACGTTAAAGCCTTGTTCTAAGGTTTGTTGCACACAACCCCAGTAGATATCTTCGATCTCTTTTGGGTTGACTTGTGGATTACGGGCTAAAATGCCTTTCATCAGATGTGCAGATAAATCTTCCGCACGAGTATGACGAAATGCCCCACCTTTTGAACGACCCATCGGGGTGCGTAGGCAATCAACAATTACGACATTTCTCTTATGTGAAGTCATTTGGACATCTCTCCTTAGATAGAACTTGCTTGTTGAGTACCGTAGAAGGTCTCGCCTTTTTCTGCCATATCAAGCAGCAGTTGAGGTACATGATACATCGCGCCCAATGCTTGGTATTGGCTTGCCATTGCAACGTAGTTTTGTAAGCCAAGACTATCGAGATAGCGGAATACGCCGCCTCTAAAAGGAGGGAACCCCAAGCCGTACACCAACGCCATATCCGCTTCTTGGGGTGAAGCGATGATCTTCTCTTCTAAACAGAGTGCCACTTCATTGATCATCGGAATCATCATGCGCTCAATGATGGTTTGATCATCAAAAGTACGTTTATCACCACATTCTACGTTAAGAACAGTGAGAACCTCTTCAGAGAAAGTTTTCTTCGGTTTGCCTTTCTTATCTAAAGTGTATTGATAGAAACCGCTGCCATTTTTCTGGCCATATTTATTGGCGTCAAACAGTGCATCAATAGCATCGCGGCCCTGTTTACCCATACGTTCGGGGAAACCTTGTGCCATTACTGCTTGTGCATGGTGAGCGGTATCAATACCGACCACATCTAGAAGATAAGCAGGGCCCATTGGCCAACCAAACTTACGCTCCATCACTTTATCGATTTGAGTGAAATCAGCGCCATCGCGCAGTAATAAACTAAAGCCACCAAAGTAAGGGAAAAGTACGCGGTTTACGAAGAACCCAGGGCAGTCATTGACCACGATGGGGGATTTACCCATTTTGGCCGCGTAAGCGACAACTCGATTGATGGTTTCATCGGAAGTGTGTTCACCACGAATAATTTCCACCAATGGCATACGATGTACTGGGTTAAAAAAGTGCATACCACAGAAGTTTTCTGGACGTTTGAGTGATTTGGCCAGTAGGTTGATTGGAATGGTTGAGGTGTTCGAGGTGATAACCGCATCCTCACCAACATTGGCTTCGACTTCACTTAGTACCGCGGCTTTGATTTTCGGGTTTTCAACCACAGCTTCAACAATCACATCCGCTTGCTCAATCCCCGCATAATGCAGGCTAGGCGTAATCGATGCCAGCACACTGGCCATTTTAAAACCATCAATTTTTCCGCGCTCTAGCTGCTTGTTAAGTAACTTAGATGCCTCGGTCATACCTAAATTAAGGGACGATTGAGCAATATCTTTCATCAAAACAGGCACGCCTTTTACTGCCGATTGATAAGCAATGCCGCCGCCCATGATCCCCGCACCAAGTACCGCCGCTCGTCCGGTTTCTTTATTGGCTGATTTAGCCGCTTTTTTTGCCAGTGCTTTAATATATTGGTCGTTGAGGAATAAACCGACCAAGGATTTAGCCGCTTCAGAATGAGCGAGCTTAACGAAGTGTTTACGCTCAATGGCCAATGCTTCATCACGGCTACAGCGCGCGGCTTCTTCTATTGCAATAACAGCGGTTATTGGCGCTGGATAATGAGGTCCGGCATGCTGTGCAACCAAGCCTTTGGCCATGGTGAAGCTCATCATGGCTTCTAATTTGCTGAGTGTCAGCGCGGACATTTTTTGCTGGCGACGCATTTTCCAATCAACGGTTTCATTGATGGCCGATGTGATGGTTTTGAGTGCTGACTCAAGCAGTTTGTCGCTATCAACAATCGCATCGAGCAGCCCAATTTTAAGGGCTTCTTCAGCACGACATGCTTTGCCTTGAGTGATCACTTCCATAGCATTGTCGGCACCAATTACACGAGGCAGACGCACACAGCCACCGAACCCCGGCATAATACCAAGCTTTGTTTCCGGTAATCCTATGCTGGTGGTCGCGTCACCAATACGGAAATCGGTAGCGAGTACACACTCACATCCACCGCCTAGCGCGTGCCCTGTTAAAGCGGCTAGTGTCGGAACGGGTAGATCTTCTAGTTTGTTGAAAATGCTATTGGCAAATTGCAGCCATTGGTCGAGTTCTTGCGCAGGTTTAGCAAAGAGACCTAAAAACTCAGTGATATCAGCCCCGACAATAAAAGATTCTTTATCGGAAGTAAGAATAAGGCCTTTCAGTCCTTGGTGGGCTTTTAGGGCATCAAGTGCATGGTTGAGCGATTCAAGAGTGGCAAGGTCAAGTTTGTTCACTGACTCCTTGGAGCAGAAACGCAACTCCGCAATACCATCTTGTAATTCCTTTACCTGTAGGGTGTTGGCTTGGTAAATCATTGTCTATCTCCGTGACATACAACCTTAAGATCGTGTGTGAGAGTTTTTGTTGTATTAATGGTTCTGGTTTGACCAGTCGGTTTAGTTTGACCTGAGGATTGTTTAATTTCAATACATTTTTTAAACAACTGTTTAACATTGAGTGCGAATGGAGATCAGCGCTGCTTTTTTAAGTGCACGTGTTACACTCTTGCCATCCGCTCGATCTATGATTTCACATGAACGAACAACCTTATTTAATTCCAGCGTTGCCCACCCAATTTGAAGAGGAAATCAAAAAAAGCCTCTTTATTACCTATTTGGCCCATACTCCGAGTGTAGATGCTGCCAAAGCCTTCGTTGCGCAAATAAAGACAAAACATAGCGACGCCAGACATAACTGCTGGGGCTTTGTTGCCGGACGACCGGAAGATTCGATGTTGTGGGGTTTTAGTGATGATGGTGAGCCATCAGGGACGGCGGGCAAACCGATATTGGCGCAGCTAGCTGGATCGAGTGTCGGGGAGTTAACGGCCGTCGTCACTCGTTATTATGGTGGGATTCGTCTTGGCACTGGTGGGTTAGTTAAAGCTTATGGTGGCGGAGTACAACAAGCACTCAAGCAGCTTCAAACTATTGAGAAAAAAATCACCACAAAATTATCCCTAACGTTAGACTACGGTTTTGTGCCGATTGCTCAATCCATCATCGCGCAGTATGAAGCATTAGAAGTCGAAGCCGATTATAAAGAACAGGTTAAATTTCTTGTTGAGATAGAATTGCGCCATCTTGATGCCTTTACTCAAACTATCATTAATAAAAGCGGTGCAAAAGCTGTAGTGACCGCCATAAAAAATAATTAGGAAGTCAGAAGCTTCGCTTCAGAAAAAGCAATGCAAATTCGATCTATTATTCGTATCGTCGGGCTTTTGCTCGCGCTATTTAGTGTCTCTATGCTTGCCCCTGCGCTGGTGGCTTTGCTGTACCGCGATGGTGCAGGTGTACCTTTTGTCACGACCTTTTTTGTATTGTTGATGTGTGGCGGTTTTTTTTGGTTTCCAAACCGCCGCTATCGACATGAATTGAAAGCCAGAGACGGTTTTTTGATCGTTGTACTGTTTTGGACGGTTATCGGTAGTGCGGGTTCATTACCATTTTGGTTAGCGGATAACCCTAATGTATCGGTGACGGATGCGTTTTTTGAATCGTTTTCAGCATTAACCACCACCGGAGCAACCGTCATTGTTGGGTTAGATGAATTACCTAAAGCGATTTTGTTCTATCGGCAGTTTTTACAATGGTTTGGTGGGATGGGGATCATCGTTCTAGCGGTGGCCATTTTGCCAGTATTGGGAATTGGGGGAATGCAGTTATATCGAGCAGAAATTCCAGGCCCGGTCAAAGATACTAAAGTCACTCCAAGAATCGCCGAAACCGCTAAAGCACTTTGGTACATCTATTTAAGCTTAACGATTGCCTGCGCGACTGCTTTTTGGGCAGCAGGGATGACCCTATTTGATGCGATTTGTCATAGCTTCTCTACGATCGCTATTGGTGGGTTTTCGACTCATGATGCAAGCATGGGGTATTTTGACAGTTATGCGATCAATTTAATTACGGTTGTTTTTTTGCTCATTTCAGCCTGTAATTTTACGCTCCATTACGCGGCGTTTGCGACAGGTGGTGTTCATCCAAAATATTACCTTAAAGATCCAGAGTTTAGAGCTTTTGCTCTTATACAAGTCATTTTGTTTGCGGTTTGCTTTTCGATTTTACTCAAACACCATTCTTACGACTCTTTTTATGACGCTTTTGATCAGGCGCTATTTCAAACGGTATCCATTTCGACGACGGCAGGCTTTACCACAACAGGTTTTGCAGATTGGCCGTTATTCTTACCTGTATTATTGCTGTTTTCTTCATTTATAGGTGGGTGTGCTGGCTCTACGGGCGGTGGCATGAAAGTGATCCGTATCTTATTGCTTACCTTACAAGGTGCTCGTGAGATGAAACGCCTTATCCACCCAAGAGCCGTGTATACGATTAAGGTGGGCGGAAGTGCTCTTTCACAGCGAGTTGTTGACGCGGTTTGGGGATTTTTCTCAGCGTACGCACTGGTCTTCGTGGCGTGTATGTTGGCATTGATCGCAACAGGAATGGATGAACTGAGTGCATTTTCTGCCGTCGCTGCAACATTGAATAACTTAGGGCCTGGATTGGGTCAAGTCTCCGTACACTTTGCGGATGTTAATGATAGTGCAAAATGGGTATTGGTTGTTTCGATGCTCTTTGGTCGCTTAGAAATTTTTACACTATTAATACTGCTTACCCCTACGTTTTGGCGCAGTTAAGGATATCCCGTGCAAAAAGCTCTTTTTCTCTATTCTTCCCGTGAAGGTCAAACCAAGAAAATTCTTAACTATATAAAAGAGGAACTTTCTGAGTTTGATTGCGAACTTGCCGATTTACATCAAATTGAGGATATTGATTTAGCTCTTTACGATCGAGTCTTAATTGGTGCTTCTATTCGCTACGGACATTTAAATAAAAAGCTTTATCAATTTATAGAAAAACATGCCGAGCAATTAGCACTCGCTAAAGCGGCGTTCTTTTGTGTCAACTTAACTGCAAGAAAAGAAGCGCAGGGTAAAGATACTCCAGAAGGAAGTGTCTATATTAAAACCTTTCTCAGTAAATCAGCATGGCAACCCAAGCTAATCGGAGTTTTCGCTGGTGCTCTTTACTATCCACGTTATCACTTTTTCGATAAGGTGATGATTCGTTTCATCATGTCATTGACTGGCGGTGAAACTGATACCTCAAAAGAAGTTGAATACACAAACTGGCAAAAAGTATCTCTTTTTAGTGATAACTTTAAAAAATTGTAAATAAAAAGTCGATTTTTAGCGTCTTTTGGCTTTTTTCTGTTCGAACAAATAGAAAATCAAAAAAAACAGCAAAAAGGGGTTGCCAACGTGACGGCGATCTCTATAATGCCGCCTCACTGACACGGCACAGCCAGTAAGGGTTCAAGCCCAACCAGCAGCCAATCAGTAGGTCAAATCGGTAAGACGAAATAATTTAATAAAGTGTTTGACACTTTTCATTATCTCGCTAGAATGGCCGCCTCTTCAAAGGAAGCCTCGGCAAGCCGGAGAAGAACGCTCTTTAACAATATAAACCTATCAATCTGTGTGGGCACTCGTTGATGATAATCAAAAAAGATTTATCAATGAACTGAGTGACCAATCAGAATCAAGTTTACTTGATTTTG
>Ga0075011_10001349_pt1 | contig 13191 bp, 14 predicted proteins | sample TARM_MetaG_T_14_FD_72354 | JGI IMG/M metagenome (GOLD analysis project Ga0075011, IMG submission 72354) | Freshwater microbial communities from Pennsylvania, USA, analyzing microbe dynamics in response to fracking - TARM_MetaG_T_14 | ecosystem: Environmental > Aquatic > Freshwater > River...
TAAAAAAAGCGGCGCCTGATGGCGCCGCTTGAAGGGGGAGGAGCCGAGTAAGGCTCCCCCTCTTATTTGCCGGCAATGCTGAGCCCGCCAAAGCGGATCAGCGGGGCATAGAAGTCCTTGCCATCGTCGTGATGCAGCTGGTTGCCGACCGCTTCCAGCTCCCCGAGCAGACGATAGAAGTTGCCCGCCACCGTGATGCCGCGTACCGGTGCCACGCGCTCGCCATTTCGGCAGAGGAAGCCGGAGGCGCCGAACGAGAAGTCGCCGCTCACCGCATCGGCCCCGGAGTGCAGGCCGTCCAGCTTGACCAGCTCCAGGTACTCACCGCTTTGTACCTCGGCCTCGCCGTGGGGGCCGAGCCCGAACACCAGGTGACGAGGGGCCACGTCCAGGGCACTGCGGGCACTGCGGGCGGCTGCACCGTTGCTTGTCACGCCGAAGTGGCGGGCGGTGGCGCTGTTGTGCAGCAGGGTCTTGAGCTCCCCCTCGCCGATGAGCAGGAGATCCGAAGTGGCGGCCCCTTCGCCGTCAAACGCCTTGATCTTCATGCCCCCCGGCATATAGGCACGACTCTCCAGGGTGAGCCAGCGAGAAGCCACGCTTTGGCCCAGCTTGTCGCGCCAGGGGTTGATCCCCTGCTGGGCCCACTTGCCAGACAGTGCGGACTGGAAGCAGCCAAACAGGCTGGCAAAGCAGTGGGTGCTGAAGATGACGCTGTAGCGACCGCTCGGCACCGCCTCACCCATCAGCAGGCCATCGGCCACGGCGTGGATCTGGCGGATGAGAGGCTGGCTCTCCAACTCGTCGAAGCGTCGTGCGTACTGTCCCTGGTAGTGCATGGACTGGCGGCCCTCTCGCTCGATGAGAGCGGAGCTGTGGCAGCCGACGCTGAATTCCTGATGTTCGCAGAGGCTGCCCTGGCTGTTGGCAAGCCAGAGGCGGCTCTCCCCCTCGAAGAAGCCGTTGTAGGGGGCGCCGGTCACGTCCGGCAGGGCCAGCATGTCGGACTCGAGGCGCAGGGTCAGGGCGATCTTCTCTTCCACCGCCGTGGTGTCGGCCTGATGTATCTCGGCGCAGTCGGTGATGAGCCGGCTCTGCTGCACTGTGATGCGCTGATCCGGGTCCACCTTGGCGAAGCGGCCGGCATCCAGCGCATCCTGCACCATGGCGTCCAGGGCCGACGCGTCGAGGGACTCGGAATAGGCGATGCCGACCCGGCCTTCCTTGATGAGGCGAATGCCGATCTGCTGGCTGCTGGTGACCTTGTATTCACTGAGTTCGCCCTTGTCGGCCTTGAGGGAGAAGGCCTTCTCCTGATTGGCGATGACGTCTGCCTCGGCACCCAGATCGGCGACCTGCTCCAGCAGACGGGCAAGCAGTTGGTTCATGTCGAGTTGGCTCATCAGGCGTTCCCTCCGACCAGGATATTGTCAACCTTGAGCGGCGGCTGGCCGACTGAAACGCGAATGAGGCGGGAGATGGAACCGCATAGAGTGTCATGGATGTTCATCAGGCGTTCCCTCCGACCAGAATGCTGTCAACCTTGAGCGGCGGCTGGCCGACCGAGGCGGGAATGGATCCGGAGACCGAGCCGCACATGCCGGCGGAGAGGGCCAGATCGCGCCCCACCATGGAGATCTCCTTCAATACCTGCGGGCCGGTGCCGATCAGGGTGGCCGACTTGAGGGGCCGGGTGATCCTGCCCCCCTCGATGAGGTAGGCCTCCTGCACGTTGAAGTTGAACTCGCCGGTACCGGGCTGCACAGAGCCACCCCCCATCCGCTTGGCATAGATGCCGTGCTCCACGGTTGCCAGCATGTCGTCGAGGCTGTAGTTGCCCGGTTCGATATAGGTGTTGCGCATGCGGGAGGCGGGGGCGAACTTGTAGGATTCCCGGCGCCCGGAACCGGTGCGGGCGTAGCCGGTGCGAAGGGCCCCCATTCTGTCCACTAGGAAGCCGGTCAGCACGCCGTCCTTGATGAGCTGGGTGTGCTGGGTCGCCATCCCCTCGTCATCGACGTTGATGGAGCCCCAGGCGTTGCCCTGCAAGCCCTCGTCCACCGCGCTGACCGCGGGGTTGGCGATGAGCTGGCCCATCTTGTCGTGGAACACGGATGCCTTTTTGGCTACCGAGGTGGTCTCCAGCAGGTGACCGCACGCCTCGTGGAAGATGACGCCGCCAAAGCCGCTCTCCATGATGACCGGCAGCTTGCCGCTCGGGCAGGGGGCGGCGCCCAGCTTCACCAGTGCCTGGCGGGTAGCGGTGAGAGCCAGCTCGCGGGGATCGATGCTCTCGGCATGCTCCCATCCCTTCATGGCACCGGGGGCTTCATAGCCTACACTCTGCTCGCCCCCGTCAAGGGCGATGGTCTGAGCCATGATGCGGTTGTAGTGGCGGCGATCGCTCACCTGCACCCCTTCGCTGTTGAAGATCTCCACCTCCTGCTCCCAGCCGAGCACGTTGCCCGAGAACTGGCTCACCTTGTCGCTCTCGGCGCGGGCCGCAGCGTCCATGGCATGCAGGTAGGCGATCTTCTGCTCCAGCAGCTTGTCGGCCGACAGCGGCAGAGCGATCGGGTTGCGGTCGGTCAGGCGGGTGAAGTCAAAGGCAGTGGCGGTGACCACGGGGTCACGCCTGTCCTTGGCCGCCAGCAGGGTAACGATGCGCAAGAGCTCGTTGCGATCGGCCAGGTTGGTGTAGCCGTAGAGCACCTTGTGGCCGTAGCACAGGCGAACGCCGATACCGAAGTCGAGACCACCGCTGATGTTCTCTATCTGGCTGGAGAGCAGGCTGAGCTGGCTGCGGCGCTTGTGCTCCACAAACAGCTCGGCGAAATCGGCACCCAGCGCCAGCGCGTGATCGAGCACGTCGCGTGCGATGGCGGGGGCCAACAGGGAGAATGAAGTCATAGAATATCCTTTTCTGGTCTGTCCGTTTGCTTCCGACACCCGGCGTTGTGTTGTTATGGGGTGTCGACCTCATTGTTGCAGACCAGAAGCAAAAAGTCGCTATAGCGTCAGCCGATGATACCAAACGAGAAAATCGGTGCGATTTATGCGCCCGGCAGCCCGAGCGCAGGCTACCGGCAGGGGAGGTTGGCGCCGCTCATGGCGCTCGTTTTATATGAGGTTGACCCACTGCTCGATACGGGGTCGGTCTGGTCGTCCAATGGCTGGCGTCGTCGAACATCCAGGCGATCAGGGTCAGAGCAGTTCGTGGATCTCGCTCAGGATCTGGTCGACCCACTGCTCGATACGGGGTCGGTCTGGTCGCCCATTGGCCGGTGTCGTCGAACATCCAGGCGATAAAGGTCAGAGCAGTTCGTGGATCTCGCTCAGGATCTGGTTGACCCACTGCTCGATACGGGGTCGATCTGGTCGCCCATTGGCTGGCGTCGTCGAACATCCAGGCGATCAGGATCAGAGCAGTTCGTGGATCTCGCTCAGGATCTGGTCGACCCACTGCTCGATGCGGGGTCGGTCTGGTCGTCCATTGGCTGGCGTCGTCGAACATCCAGACGGCCAGGGTCAGAGCAGTTCGTGGATCTCGCTCAGGATCTGGTCGACCCACTGCTCGATGCGGGACTCGGTCTGGTCGTACTGGTTGGCGTCATCGAGGGCCAGCCCGACGAAGTGACGGCCATCGTCGATGAGCGCCTTGGAGGCGTCAAACTCGTACCCCTCGTTGGGCCAGTAGCCCACCAGCTTGACTCCCTTGGGGACCAGCTGATCGTGCAGCAGGCCGAGGGCATCCTGATACCACTCCCCATAGCCCAGCTGATCGCCCATGCCAAACAGGGCGATGATGCGTCCCTCCAGATGCAGGTCGGCGATGTCTTCCCAGCGGGATTCCCAGTCCTCCTGCAGCTCGCCGAAGTCCCAGGTGGAGATGCCCAGGATCAGGATGTCGTACTCCTGCATGCGGGCGAGGGGCACATCCTTGATGTTGTGGAGATCGACCAGCTCGGGGCCGATGAGGGCGCGGATCTTCTCGGCGGCCATCTCGGTGTAGCAGGTGGTGGAGCCATAAAACAAACCTATCTTCATCGCTCTTCTCTTGATCGCAGTCGGCAAGGGGCGTGACCGGCACAGCGGCGCCCGGGGGGAGGGCGCCAGTCTAGCAGATTGCGCCGGGCTCTTCACCGCCTGAGAGGATGTGCAGCCTTGCCTTGCGGCCCGGGTGGGTCGGCACGTTACAATGGCGACCTGTTTCCCTGAGCGCGGCGCACCATGAGCAAAGCAGAATCCCATCCCCTGATCGAGCCGTTTCTCGACGCCCTCTGGCTGGAGCGGGGGCTTTCCGACAACACGGTCAGCTCCTATCGCAGCGACCTGGAAAAATTTGCCCTCTGGCTCGATGAGCAAGGCGGTTCCCTGCTGCTGGCGGGGCTGGACGACATCCAGCACTACCTCGCCTGGCGGGTGGACCATCAGTTCGCGGCCAGCAGTACGGCCCGTTTCCTCTCGGCCCTGCGCCGCTTCTACCAGTATCTCAATCGCGAGAAGCTGCGCAGCGACGATCCCACCGTGCTGCTGGAGGGGCCAAAGCTCCCCAAAAAGCTGCCATCGGATCTGAGCGAAGCCGAGGTGGAGGCGCTGCTGCAAGCCCCCCTGGTGGACGATCCGCTGGAGCTGCGGGACAAGGCAATGCTCGAGCTGCTCTACGCCACCGGGCTGCGGGTGTCCGAGCTGGTGGGGCTGACCGCCGAACACGTCAGCCTGCGCCAGGGGCTGGTGCGGGTGGTGGGCAAGGGCAACAAGGAGCGCCTGGTCCCCATGGGGGAGGAGGCGGTGCACTGGCTGGAGCGCTACTACCGGGAGGCGCGTACCCTGCTCCTCGGCGGCACCAGCTCGGACGTGGTGTTCCCCTCCAAGCAGGCGCGCATGATGACCCGTCAGACCTTCTGGCACCGCATCAAGCTCTATGCCCAGCGCGCCGGCATCCAGGGCGAGCTCTCCCCCCACACCCTGCGTCACGCCTTCGCCACCCACCTGCTCAATCACGGCGCCGATCTGCGAGTGGTGCAGATGCTGCTGGGCCACGCGGATCTCTCCACAACCCAGATCTATACCCACGTGGCCAACGAGCGGCTCAAGGCACTGCACGGCCAGCACCACCCCAGAGCCTGATCGCCTCACCTGCCTTGCAACAAAAAACCGCCCGAAGGCGGTTTTTTTTCAGCACACGACAGGGAGGAAACGGTTATTTCCCCTGCTGGGATTTCAGCAAGTCGCGGATCTCGGTCAGCAGCTCCTGATCCTTGGTGGGGCCGGCCGGGGCAGCGGCTTCCTCTTCCTGCTTCTTCTTCAGGGTGTTGATGGCCTTGAGCCCCATGAAGATGGCGAAGGAGATGATCAGGAAGTCGATACAGGTCTGGATGAACTTGCCGTAGGCGATGACCACGGCAGGGGCATCCCCTTCGGCGGCCTTCAGGGTCACGGCGAGATCGCTGAAATCCACGCCCCCCAGGATCAGCCCGATGGGGGGCATGATCACGTCTCCCACGAAGGAGGAGACAATCTTGCCAAAGGCGGCACCTATGATGATACCGACAGCCATGTCGATCACATTGCCCCTGGATGCAAAGGCCTTGAACTCTTGAATCAGACTCATTTTTCCCCCTAGAAATGGACGAAGTGCCACCTGAGCGCACGTCGATTTGAATAATAAAACATCAGCAAAACAGAGGGATGACTAAAGATGTCTCCCGTCGTCCTGATTAGCTTGCGGGGCTCAAGCCCGATTGGCAACCTGTCATCCCGTGATTTTTTCTTGCGGACGTTATTAATCAATCACTAATTAAGGTCTTTGGGAGAGGGAATTGTCTGGGTTACCTTATGAGACCCTTCAATCATGCCAAGTGAATGAGCTGATGCGATATTTACTGCTGGGAATGATGCTGCTGTGCGCTTTTGCGGCCAGCGCGGGGATGGACCCCCATGTGTTGAAACAGACCATAGAGCAGCGCCTCGGTGTGCAGGTCTACCTGGTGGACGAGACCCCCATGCCGGGCCTCTATCTGCTGGGCACGGCCCAGGGACTGCTCTACAGCGATGCCAGGGGAGACTATGTGCTGCAGGGCTCCATGCTGGATCTGGCCCACGACATGAGAAACCTCACCCGGCTCAGCCAGCAGCAGCAACGCAGGCTGGCGCTCTCCCAGATAGGGGAGGCCCGGCTCTGGCTCAAGGCGCCGAACGAGCGCTACCGGGTGACCCTGTTTACCGATCTCGGCTGCCGCCGCTGTCACGCCGTGCTGGACGAGTTGCCGCAATTGCAGGAAAGAGGGGTGAGCGTGCAGTTGCTGCCCCTGGCTGCCCCCTTCGTCGAGCTGGCCGAGACGCAGGCGCTCTGGTGCGATCCCAGGCTGCTGCGCGAACTCAACTTCAGCGATCGTTTGCCTGAGAGCGGCTGTAATGCGATCCTTGCCCATCATATCGGCCTGAGCCAATGGCTCGGGATCAAGGCGTCACCGAGCTGGGTCCTGCCCAATGGCGACTTGGTGCGCGGTTACCAGAGCCCCGAACAACTGCTCAAGATACTGGATCACATCAATGCCCCTGCAAATCCGTCGTCGTCCGCGAGTTGATGATTCCCATCTGCCCGCCACCCTGCACCCGCTACTTCGCCAGATCTTCGCCAGCCGCGGGGTAGAAGATCCCGCTCTGCTGGAGCGCAGCGCCAACCAGCTGCTGCCGCCCCAGCGTCTGTTCGGCATGGCGCAGGCGGTGCCGCTGCTGGCCGAGGCGCTTACGGCGCAAAAACGCATTCTCATCGTCGGTGACTTTGACTGCGACGGCGCCACCAGCTCGGCCCTGTGCGTGCTGGCCTTGCGCGCCATGGGGGGGCACCACATCGATTTTCTGGTGCCCAACCGCTTCGAGTTCGGCTATGGCCTCACCCCGGAGATCGTCGAGCTGGCGGTGGCCCGCGGCGCCGAGTTCCTGATCACGGTGGACAACGGCATCTCCAGCATCGCCGGGGTGGCGGCGGCCAAGGCGGCCGGCATGCAGGTACTGGTTACCGATCACCATTTGCCCGGCCAGGAGCTGCCTGACGCCGACGCGATAGTGAACCCCAACCAGCATGGCTGCGACTTCCCCTCCAAGTCCCTGGCCGGGGTCGGGGTCGCCTTCTATCTGATGGCGGCTCTCAACACCCATTTGCGCCAGAGCGGCTGGTATGAGCGCCAGGGGCTGCGCGCCCCCAACGTGGCAGATTACCTGGATCTGGTGGCCCTCGGCACCGTGGCCGACGTGGTGGCGCTGGATGGCAACAACCGCATCCTGGTCCATCAGGGGTTGCAGCGGATCCGGGCCGGCCGTTGTCGCCCCGGCATCCAGGCGCTGGTGGATGTGTCGGGCCGCGACGGTCGTCGCCTGTGCGCTGCCGATCTCGGCTTTGCGCTGGGGCCGCGCCTCAACGCGGTGGGCCGGCTCGATGACATGTCCCTCGGGGTCGCCTGTCTGCTCTGTGACGACATCAACCTGGCGCGCCAGTTCGCCTCCGAAATGGACAGCCTCAACCAGGAGCGCAAGGAGATCGAGCAGGGGATGCAGCAGGAGGCGCTCGCCACTTTGGAGCAGATCCGTTTTCGCGACGGCGAGGTGCCCTCCGGCATCGTGCTGCACCGAAACGAGTGGCATCAGGGGGTGGTGGGGCTGGTGGCCTCCAAGGTGAAGGAGAAGTACTACCGCCCGGTCATCGCCTTTGCCGAGAGCAGCGAGACCGAGCTCAAGGGCTCCGGGCGCTCCATCCCGGGGGTGCACCTGCGCGATGCGCTGGAACTGCTCGATACCCGCCACCCCGGCTTGATGGGCAAGTTTGGCGGCCACGCCATGGCGGCCGGGTTGACCCTGCCCAAGGCCAATATCGAGGCCTTCGGGCGGGCTTTTGAGGCGGTCATCGGCGAGCTGGTGACCCCTGAGCTCTTGACCGGGGTGCTGCTCACCGATGGCGAACTGCTGCCGGACGAGCTCACCCTCGAGCTGGCGGAGCTTATTCGCGCCTCCGGCCCCTGGGGTCAGGCCTTCCCCGAGCCGCTGTTTGACGGCGAGTTCGTGCTGGTGCAGCAGCGGCTGGTGGGGGAGAAGCACCTCAAGATGATGCTGACCACGGATTCCGGCCACGCGGTGGATGCCATCGCCTTTGGCGTCGACTTGCAGCGCTGGCCCGATGCTTCGGTGAAGCGGGTGCGGCTGGTCTACCGGCTCGACGTCAACGAGTGGCGTGGCAACCGCAGCGTGCAGTTGTTGGTGGAGCATCTGGAAGCCGCCGGCCTCTGATCCCGCGAGTCTCTCTTGCTGTCGATGACGGCCACCTCAGGGTGGCCGTTTTTTTATGGTGTTAACCCGGATGTTGTCGTTGACCCGTCTATTGCTTCACAGTTTAAGCTTCCCTTCATCGGGTCACGGACCCCACTGCGAGTCGCTGTCATGAAAATATCCGAACTGGCCCGGCGCTGCGGCCTGGCCCGCTCTACCCTGCTCTATTACGAGAAGCTGGGGGTGATTACGGGCACGAGGGGCGCCAACGGCTATCGCCACTACGACGATGACGATCTGCAGCGGCTGCGGATGGTACAGGCCCTGCAGGCAGGTGGTCTCAGCCTCAAGCAGTGCCTCGCCTGTCTGGCTGGCGAGATAGATCAGGCGGCATTGCAGGCCCGGGTCAGGGAGCTGGATGAAGAGCTGGCGCGGATGCAACGCGCCCGGGATCTGCTGGCGGATCTCGCCGGTTTGCGTGCGCACTCCGGCGACGAGTTCAAGGCCTGGCAGCGGCAACTGCAGCATCAAGCCCCGCAGGCTTACTTTGCCTGGGTGATGAAGCAGGGATTCAGTGAAAAAGCGCGTTACCACCTGCAGTGGCTCAGCAAAGACATGAATGAACATGAGCGCTACATCCGGGATTTCAAGCTGCTGCTGGATGGCATGAGCTATTGGGGGCCGGGCGATAGCCTCTTCACCCAGCAGCAATTTGCCGCGCTGCCCAGCCAGCCTCGCCGGATCTTCGACATGGGCTGCGGGCGCGGCTCCGCCACCCTGGCGCTGGCACAGGTGACGGACGCCACCATAGTGGCCATCGATCTGGACGAGGAGGCGCTGGCCGCCGTGGCGAGATCGGCCAGCGCGGCTGGCTTTGAGCAGGTCACCACCCTGTGCGCCAACATGGCGGCGCTGCCGGCGGACCTGGTCCCCGCCGATCTCATCTGGGCCGAGGGGAGCGCCTACACCATAGGGGTGGCCAATGCGCTCAAAGCCTGGCGGGCGTACCTTGCCGATCCTGATGCCTGCCTGGTGCTGAGCGACCTGGTGTGGCTGACTGACACGCCCCCAGAGGAGGCGCTGGCGTTCTGGCAGCGAGATTATCCCGCCATGCAGACCCTGGCGGGCCTGCTCAAAACGGTGCAGGAGGCGGGTTATCGCTGTCTGTGGCACACCCCGTTGCCGCCAAGGGCCTGGGACAACTATCTGGATCCCATCGAGCGCAATCTGGCGCGCCACAGTGCCGAGCTGGGGGATAGCCCAGCTTGGCAGGATCTGAGCCGGGAAGTGGCCATTCACCGCCAATACCTGGGCAGCTATGGCTATGTGATCTGCTGCCTGCAGGCAGTCTGATCAGGTCATCCATTGCAAGATAACAAACGGAGAAAACCTTATGAATATTCTCATTCGACCTGAAACGGGCGCCGATCACGACGCCATTGAAGCGCTGACCGTGGCCGCGTTCCTCAATGCCCCCCATACCGATCACAACGAACAGCTGATCGTGCGTGACCTGCGCCAGGCCGGGGCACTCAGCCTGTCGCTGGTGGCGGAGCAGGCGGGGCGGGTGGTCGGCCACCTCTGCTTCTCGCCGGTCACCATCAGCGATGGCAGCCCGCACTGGTATGGCCTTGGCCCCATTTCCGTCTCCCCTGCGCTTCAGGGCAGGGGGCTGGGGTCACGGCTGATGGACGCGGGTCTGGCCGAGCTCAAGGGGATAGGGGCGGCCGGCTGCGTGGTGCTGGGGGATCCCGGCTTCTACGGCCGTTTCGGTTTCGTGCCCGAGCCGGGGTTGACGCTGCCCGGCGTGCCAGCCGAGTACTTCATGGCCCGCTCGTTCGGTGCTGCCATGCCCAGTGGCGAAGTGTGTTACCACCCGGCCTTCCAGCAGGGGTAAGCCCTCACCTTGAGGAAGATGAAAGCCGCTTTCTCAAGGTGGTGCAACCTTGCCGGTTTTAGGGAATGGGGCGGTGTTTAATATCGCTCCTGTTAATATCTCATGGTGGAAAATGCAATAAGTGACGGTATTGTGATATATTCCACCTGTAATTTTTCTTGACGGACAGCCCCCTTGTCATCCTCTCGCCGCCCCTCGTCATGGCCGATGGTGCTTGCCATCGCCTGCCTTCTCTGGCTTGCCGCTGCGGCGGCGGCAGGGGTCGTTGCAACTAAGGGAATGGAGACGCAAGGGCAGGAGCGGCCGATGCTGTTCCATGAGCCAGCGAACCCGGGGCTTGCCGACAACGTCAGCCTGCCGCCCGCCTCCCAGTGGCGGCTCGGTTTCGAGCAGGGACGGCGACTGGAAGGGGCCGCTCATGCCGAGCTCTACCAGATGCTGCTGGCCTGGTTCCAGCACGAGATCCTCGGCCTGCTCTGTGGCCTGCTGTTCTTCCTGCCCCTCATCTACCTCAGGCAGCGGCCCGACTACTTCGGCGCTCTGCACACACGGCGGCTTCGCTGCCACCACCTGCAATATCGCTTCTGCCAGGGCGACTAGGTTCACCAGCCGGGCGCCTGCCCGTTTGATCCCCGTCATTGAGTACCGCTGACCGGGCTGCTCGGCAGTCTGGCGGCTGCCGTGGTCATTACCGGGTGCTGCGCCAGCTCTCTCTGTAAACGTCATCTTCGCGACTGGCCGTTGGCCGGGCGCGGACGTGCTCTTATTGCAACCAAGTGGTGAACTCATTCATGGACTATTACGTCAATCTCTTCATCCAGTCGATCTTTGTGGAAAACCTGGCGCTGGCCTTCTTCCTTGGCATGTGCACCTTCCTGGCCGTTTCCAAGAACATCAACACCGCCTTCGGTTTGGGCATGACGGTGCTGGTGGTCATGGTAATCGCCATCCCCCTCAACAACCTGATCTACCGCCATATCCTGCGTCCCGAGAGTACCTTCCTCGGGGAGTTTGATCTGGGCTTTCTCGATTTCATCGTCTATATCGGGGTGCTGGCGGCCCTGGTGCAGGTGATGGAGATGGTGCTGGACAAACATTTCCCGGCGCTCCATCACGCGCTCGGTATCTATCTGCCGCTGCTGACGGTGCACTGCGCCATCTTCGGCGGGGTGATGTTCATGGCCCAGCGGGATTACGACTTCATCGAATCCGTGGTCTACGGGGCGGGCTCAGGGCTGGGCTGGCTGCTGGCCATCGTCGCCATTGCGGGGTTGCGCCAGAAGATGAAGTATTCGGATGTGCCAGAGGGGCTACGGGGGATCGGCATTACCTTCATCGTGGCCGGGCTGATGTCCCTCGGCTTCATGTCTTTTTCCGGCATCTCGCTCTGAGCCATGGGCCGGGTGGTGGCCCAATGAAGGTGCTCAATCCAGACGCTTTGCCATGTTGTAGCCGGTGATGGTGAAGCCCAGCGCCTGATAGAGCGCCAGTGCCCTCGGGTTGTCATGGGCCACCCTCAGCTTGATCTGGTGGATGCCTAGGGGGGCGAGCTGCGCTTCCAGGGCGGCCATGGCTGCCTTGCCGAGGCCGCGACCACGATGGGGCGGTGTCACATAGAAGTCGTAGATGAAGGTGGTGCCGGCGGCGCCGTCGATGGCGTGCCAGAGATAGCCCAGAGGCTCGCCCGGCGCGTTCGAGGCTTCAGGTACCATGGCGAGCAGGTGATGACCCGGGGTGGCGACACCCAGTGGCAGGAGCTGCTGCAACGAGGCGTCGGCCTGACGGTGGGCGTCAGGCAGCGCCATCCCGTGGTTGCTGGCAAGATCCTGGGCGTAATCCTCGATGAAGTAGTCGCGATAGGCGGGAAAGTCTGCGTCACGCAGGGGGATCAGGCGAACGGTGAGAGTCGGCATCCGGCACAGCACTCCAGAGAAGGGGAGTGGCCACGTTACGCCAGAACGGCGCCAATCACAAAGGGACAACCGCTGCCTGCGCGGTGACGGCGATAAAAAAAAGAGCGCCCAGAGGCGCTCTTTTTTCTGCCAGCAGGAAAAGAGGCTTATTTGACCTCTTCCCCCTTGGCTTGCAGGTCTGCGTGGTAGGAGGAACGCACGAAGGGACCGCAGGCGGCGTGGCTGAAGCCGAGATCCATGGCCACATCCTTGAGTTCGTCGAACTCTGCGGGCGGCACATAACGCTTCACCGGCAGGTGGTGGCGGCTCGGTTGCAGGTACTGGCCCAGGGTCAGCATGTTGACGCCGTGCTCGCGCAAGTCCTTGAGTACCTGCACGATCTCTTCGTTGGTTTCGCCCAGACCCATCATGACGCCGGACTTGGTCGGCACGTGGGGGTGCATCTCCTTGATGCGGCGCAGCAGCTCCAGCGACCACTTGTAGTCGGCACCCGGCCGGGCGACCCGGTACATGCGCGGGGCGGTTTCCAGGTTGTGGTTGAACACGTCAGGCGGGGTCTCGCGGAACACCTCCAGCGCCTGCTCCATCCGGCCACGGAAGTCCGGGGTCAGGATCTCGATGCGGGTCTGCGGGCTGTGCTCGCGGATCTGCTTGATGCAGTCGGCGAAGTGCTGGGCACCGCCGTCCCGCAGATCGTCGCGGTCCACCGAGGTGATCACCACGTATTTGAGCCCCATCTCCTTGATGGTCAGCGCCAGCTTCTTCGGCTCCTCCGGATCCAGCGGCAACGGACGGCCGTGGGCCACGTCGCAGAAGGGGCAGCGGCGGGTACAGATGGCGCCCATGATCATGAAGGTCGCGGTGCCGTGGTTGAAGCACTCCGCCAGGTTGGGGCAGGAAGCCTCTTCACACACAGAGTGCAGCTTGTTTTTGCGCAGGGTGCTCTTGATGTGCTCGATCTTCTGGCTCGACGGCGGCAGCTTGATCCGCATCCACTCCGGCTTGCGCAGCACTTCCTCGTTGGGATCCGGCATGAATTTCACCGGGATCAGGGCCATCTTGTCGCCATCGCGCAGCTTGACGCCCGGCTCCATACGAACGGGTTTGCTCATGATT
>Ga0075011_10001350_pt1 | contig 13189 bp, 11 predicted proteins | sample TARM_MetaG_T_14_FD_72354 | JGI IMG/M metagenome (GOLD analysis project Ga0075011, IMG submission 72354) | Freshwater microbial communities from Pennsylvania, USA, analyzing microbe dynamics in response to fracking - TARM_MetaG_T_14 | ecosystem: Environmental > Aquatic > Freshwater > River...
AAACTAAAGTACCTAAGTACTTTGATTATTCTGAATAAATAAATTTATTCGTGTGTCATTCTACTGATGTTACCTTTACAAGAAAGGTGTAACTTTCTGCAAGCAGAAGCGTTACTTTTTAATTTTTTTGAAATCACATCAGCATACCTTACGATGATTTTGCTACGCAAATTCATCTATCGGTAGAACTTTTTTGCTACGCAAAATAGTTCTTGAATGTCCACACAGATTGTTTGATTAAATTGTTAAAGAGCAGCCTTTCGGCGAGGTGCATATATTACGCTACCTGTGAACGATGTCAACGGTTTATTTATGTTTCTAATCAACGCCTAACGTTATCAGAAACTCAACCTCTTTCGTTCTCATCCACCAGCGTTACCGCCTGTGTCTGTGGGGTCGCATTATAGGGATTGAAATTTACTTGGCAACTGTTTATTGCTGATTTTTGTGAGCAAACAACCAAGTGATTACTTAACAACCGTTACGCCTATTTTTCATCTAACTAACGCTTACTTTTCAACCAGCCAACATGGCTTGTTTCCTCAATGGCGATAATAATTATCCAGTTAAGCTAAATCATCGTTTTACAGATATAAAAAAAGGAGCTTCGCTCCTTTTTTATATTCAATTTTTAATGCATTTATTTTTCGTAAAGACAAAGGTATGCAGTCTGTACTGTAACTTTCACATCAAAACTAGCATTGGCTTCAACTTCAAATGTTTCACCTGCATTGTATGTTTTCCAATCCGTCGCAGTAGGCAATTTTACAGTCAAATTACCACTTACCACTGTCATGTACTCTTTGGCTCCCGTCGCGAATGTGTACTCACCCACTTCCATAACGCCCACTGTTGCTGGTAATGTATCGCTTTGGAAAGCGATTGAAGCTACGTTGCCATCGAAATATTCATTAGTGTTAAAACTCATCATTTCTCCTTTGTATATAATTATTTGCAAATGATTATGGACAAGCCAAATTGAAAACTCAAGTGATTAAATTATCACGTCAAATTCATCTTGCATTCGCTCAATCGTTTCTTGCGCTTCCATCCAATTCATTTCTGCTTGCGCCAGTGACTCTTTGACTTCACGCTGCTGCTTTAATAACTTGGTCAAACGCCCCTTTTCAGAATGTTCATATAACTCAGGATCTGCCAATTGGATTTCAATTTCTTCAAGTTGCTGAGTAAATTTATCCATCGCTGTTTCTGAATTTGTTAGTAGCTTTTTATATGGCGTTAATTTTTTACGACATTCTGCTTGCAGACGTTTTTGCTCTTTACGGTTCGCACTGGGCGAATTGCTTTGTTCAACTTCTTGTTGCGGTTGTTTTTCATTTCGTTGCTGCTCAGATAACCACTTATGATAATCATCTAAGTCACCGACGAACGGTTCAACTTTTTGATCGTGCACCAGGTAGAGATCATCGGTTGTTGTACGCAGTAAGTGGCGATCATGTGACACAATGACCATAGCACCTTCAAATACCTGCAAAGCCATGGTCAACGCATGGCGCATCTCCAAATCCAGATGGTTGGTCGGCTCATCCAGCAATAACAGGTTGGGTTTCTGCCACACCAGTAATGCCAGTACTAAGCGAGCCTTTTCCCCCCCTGAAAAAGGAGCAACTTTTTCCAGAGCTTTATCCCCCTGAAAGCCAAAGCTACCCAAGAAGTTACGCAATGCCAGTTCTTTTTCTTCAGGAGCTAAGCGCGCTAAATGCTCAAGCGGAGATTCATCTAATCGCAAAAACTCTAGCTGGTGCTGCGCAAAATAACCGATTTTAGCATTTGGATTTATTTCCAATTTTCCTGATACAGGCTTAAGTTGATTTGATAGCAGCTTAATTAAGGTTGATTTACCTGCACCATTACGCCCTAGCAAACCTATTCGGCTACCTGGAACAAGGTTTAATTTTATTTCATTGAGAATCAATAAATCATCGTAGCCGGCACTTACTTTTTCCAGCGTTAATAACGGCATAGGTAATGCGTCTGGCTCGCGAAATGAAAAACTAAACTGGCTATCTATATGGGCGGGTAGCAATTGCTCCATTTTTTCCAGCGCTTTAATACGACTTTGCGCCTGCTTTGCTTTACTGGCTTTATAACGAAAGCGATCAATATAACTGTGCATATGACTTATTTGTCTTTGCTGCTTTTCAAATGATGATTGTTGTTGTGCTAGTTTTTCCGCACGCTGACGTTCGAAACTTGAGTAGTTACCCGTGTATTCATGTAATTGTTGCTGCTCGATATGAATAATCTTATCTACTACAGAATCAATAAAATCACGGTCATGGGAGATTAACACTAATGTTCCGGTATATTGACGCAGCCATTTCTCTAACCAGATCACCGCATCTAAGTCCAAGTGGTTGGTCGGCTCATCAAGTAATAAGAGATCTGAAGGGCAAAGTAACGCTTGCGCTAAGTTTAAGCGCATACGCCAGCCACCGGAAAAATCGCTCACAGAGCGCCCCTGGGCTTGCTGTGAGAATCCTAAACCTGCGAGTAGCTCTGCGGCGCGAGATTCAATCGTATAGCCCCCCGCATTATCAAGCAAAGCATGTATTTCAGCTATTTTTGTGCCATTGTTGTCAACTTCAGCCGTGCGCAGTTTTTCTTGTAGCATGCGAAACTCAGTATCACCATCAATAACATACTGCAGCGCATTTTCATCTAATGCAGGTGTTTCCTGTGCGACGCTGGCAATACGCCAATGCTGTGGAACGGTCAGCTCCCCCGCATCAACATGGGTTTCTTTTTTGATTAAAGTGAAAAAGCTGGATTTACCGCAGCCGTTTGCCCCAACTAACCCGACTTTCTGACGCGGGTTAATTGTTGCACTGGCATTGACCAGCAAAGGTTTACCGCCACGTATGAATTCAATGTTACTGGCAACAATCATAAATAAAATTTCTCAATCTAAAGATAATGCAAAAAATAGCTTGGATGATAGCTGACTTTACAAAGTTGAGCCATAGCCACTGTTAATCAAAGATTATTTGTTTACCATTAACAAACCATTAATTACCCAGATGCTTTACATGCTTTTATCAAAAACAAAAAAACGCTTTATCGCCGGTGCGACCTGTCCAAAATGTAATGCCCTTGACAGCGTGGCGCTGACATTGGAAAATGCGCTGGAAACGCTAAATTGTGTGCACTGTGGTTTTAAACAAACTCAAACACCCAAACAAGCAACCGCAGCTACGCGTCAATTTGAACAGATGATCGGTATTTTTGATCCGTCTGAAGATTGAACAAAATTTTATACAGTGAGAAATACAATGAAAATTGAAAAAGATTTAGTGGTTTCAATCCACTTTGGTGTTGCAGAAGTTGATGGTCACGCACTGGACAGCACAGAAAACGGTGCTCCTCTTGAATTTATCCAAGGCTCACATTATTTAGTACCTGGGCTTGAAGCTGAACTCGAAGGTAAAAAAGTCGGTGATAAATTTGATGTAACACTCGCAGCAGAACAAGCCTACGGTCCATTCCAGGATGAATTAGTTCAACAAGTACCGCGCTCTTTATTTGAAGGGGTTGATGAAATTGAAGTGGGTATGTCATTCCAGGCTGAAACGGATCAAGGTCCGCGCACTGTTGAAGTGACGGCTGTGACTGAAGAGCATGTCAGCATTGATGCAAACCACCCGCTTGCAGGTATGGCATTACAGTTTGTCGGTGAAGTTGTCGGTATTCGCGTCGCGACGGCCGAAGAACTTGCCCACGGTCACATCCACCAGCACGGCGGATCTTGCGGCAGTCATGATGATCATCACGAAGATCATGAGTGTTGCGGTGGTGATACCAGCAAGCATGCGGAAGGTGAAAGCTGCTGTGGCGGTCATGGTCATGACCACGAACATAAGCACCAAGCTAAAGAAAAAGCGGAAGGTTGTTGTGGCGGCTGTCACTAACGGGTAACGCCAATAAAAATCCCCGCAGCGTTTTCATTACGTTGCAGGGTTTTATTTTCTAAATAATTACACCGCGTAGTTAATAAGCGGTTCAGGCCATGGACTCACTGCATTTTTATAACGCGCCTGAATCACTGAAATCACTTGTCTGAAATCTTTAATTGCAACCAATTTCGACTCGCCACGCTCTGCTGCAGAAGCAGAAACATTTTTCCGTCGAGCAAAAAATTGAGCGCGTCTTTGCTCAGCCGAGGACTCCTGATGGGATTCCTCTGCGTCTTTACCCCCTTCATTCTGAATAATGGCGCGCGCTTGATCTGAAAATTGAGCCCGGCTCTGCTCATCACGCATTTTTGTATAAGAGGCGATGATCTCTGTTTTGGGAATGACCGGCTTAATTAAATTATCATGCTGCAAACCTTCCGTCGGGGTATGAAACGGAAGTGCAACAGCGGGAGGAAGATGCGTATTGATATTAACCATAATGGTTAATCTTATACGCTGGTATTAATTAATGTGCCCAACACCTCATCAGCAGTGCTAATAACTTTAGCTGATGCTTTTGCCTGAAACTCGGCCACTTTTAAATTCACTAACTCTGTGGTTAAAGAGATGGGTGCCCGCTCAGTAGAAGGAGATTGACTCTCCGATGGCGCCTGATTTCCAGTCATACTTATTTCTGCAACGCCCGCATGGGCTATCCGAGCGCTTGACTGACTCAGCTGAGCAGATGCATTTTGAAAACCAGTTATGCCTGAATTGTAGGCTGAACGAACATCCATAAATCACCTGTATCTTAAATAATTAAGCAGTTATGCCACGTGAAAAGTATGGCACTATCTTAACAGAAATAAAGTGATTGGTTGATATTTAATCAATTAAAAAATTTATCACGCTCTGATTGAATTCATCTACCTCACTAATAAAGGGCGCATGCGCTGAATTTTTAAATGTTTTTTGCTGTGATTTTGCTAATAAATGGAGCATCTCTTTGCTCGTTTGCACAGGGATCAAACTATCAAACTGACCAAAAAGTGACAGACAGGGCACGGTTAGCTGACTAAATTGACCGCGCAGATCGCTCTTATTGAGCAGATCTAAACCAGCCAATAGCGCCTTAGTTTCAGCTGGCTCAGTGCCCGCTAATAATTTTTTTAAGGTGAGCGCATCTTTGCGGGCGCTGGCACAACCCATCGCCTGAATAGCAATAAAGCGCCCTAAAGTTTTATTCCTGTCGGTTTGCACAGCCAGTTTGAAGTTATCAAAAACAGAGGATTCAACGCCCGGCCAGCCTGTATTAGCAACAAACTTAACAGAACTACAGACTTGAATTAATTTAGTTACCTTTTCGGGATAAATATAACTGGCATAGCTTGCCACTAGACCGCCCAAAGACCAACCGCACCAGCTAGCACGCTCCGGCAGCACAGCAATAATCGCATCGACGATTGTCTGCAGTGTATACTCTGGTAATCCCCCGCTTTTCCCAAATCCTGGTAAATCAATGAGGTATAAACGAAAGTGTTGGCTTAGTTGTTCAATAACAGGCTTCCAAACGACCGAGTTCACCCCCCAGCCATGTAATAATACGAGGTTTTCCCCCTGCCCGATAACGCGGCAATACACTCTTTGCTCTATACTCACGGTTTCTCTCTTTAATCTGGTCGAAGCTTTTGAACTCAGCTTTTTATTTTATTAAACAAAAATTAGAAAAAGCAGTTGAGCACCTATTACCTGCTCAATGCTTGTTATGTGCTTTACCGAGCCATAATAAACTGATCTGCTCCTATTGCCAAAAGGCACTTTCTCAGCCAAGAGCTTGCTGCCTATATTGCGGATTATCACTGAGCAGCTCGCAACCATTTTGTGGCGATTGTTTAAAACAGAAACATCTTTTTACTAAACTACATGCACTGGCAGGCTATCAGTCGCCCTATTCCATACTTATTAAGCAGCTTAAATATGAAAATAAATTAATTGCAGGAGAGTTACTCGGACAACTGTTGGTCGACTCTATTGCATCTCACTTTAGCAGCGATGAAATTGGCGAATTTGATTATTTAATTGCAGTGCCCTTACACGATAAAAAATTACGCCGACGCGGTTTTAATCAAGCGCAATTAATTGCAGATATTGTCTCCCGACAATTAAAAATTCCCTTGCTGGCAAACACTATTGAACGCAGTAAAGAAACCCAAGCTCAGGAGGGGTTGTCTATCAGCAAACGCCGGAAAAATTTACGCGCGGCGTTTACTGTCAATAAAAACAATCTATTACAAGGCAAAAAAGTTGCCCTGTTGGATGATGTTGTCACCACGGGTGCGACTATTAACAGTCTTTGCAAGTGTCTGCTTGCTGAGCAGGTAGCATCTATCAGCGTATTTTGCATCTGCCGAACCGATCCGCTTCGTCATCAAGTTTAATTGGCTAATTGCCCACAACTGACAGTGATCGCAGCTTATCAATTGTATTACAGATAGCTTATCCAATCTCACGATAAAAATAAATCTGCATTATTTACTTTCTTCTTGATAATAATCCCCGCTATAATGCCTGAGTAAATGACTCAAGATTAAAGGTTTAGCTATGATTGAAATTACTCCTGTTGCACAAGCACATTTTAAAAAATTACTTGAACCACAAAAAGAAGGCACCAGCATTCGCGTGTTTGTTATCAACCCAGGCACACCAAAAGCTGAATGTGGCGTTTCTTACTGCCCGCCAGAAGCGGTTGAAGGTAGTGATACACGTTTTAACTATGAGGGCTTTGACGCCTTAGTTGATGATGTTAGCCTGGCATTTTTAGAAGAAGCTTTTATCGATTTGGTGGAAGAGGAAACAGGTACGCAGCTGACTCTCAAAGCGCCTAACGCTAAAATGCGTAAAGTTAAAGACGACGCGCCATTAATTGAACGTGTTGAATATGTTATTCAGGTACAAATAAACCCTCAGCTTGCAAGTCACGGTGGTTTTATTAAGTTGCTTGAGATAACCAATGACAATGTGGCAATTATTGAATTCGGTGGTGGGTGCAACGGCTGCTCTCAAGTTGATTTGACCTTAAAAGAGGGGATCGAAAAAGAACTGCTAGAAGAATTTTCCGGCGAATTAAATGCGGTCCGTGATATCACAGAGCATCAAAGTGGCGATCACTCTTTTTATAAATAAGTTAGTTTTATAAATAAGTGAAGATTAACGCGGCAGCGTAAAAACGGGCGTCTATTTTATAAATGGACGCCCGTTTTACCATAATATTGTGGCTAAACAGTTAGATAGAACGGTTTACCAAAGATTTAAGCTGCTCCAAGGGAAGCTTACTGTCATCAAAAAAGTTATGCATACGTAACAAAGTGATGCCGCCATAGCCCGGATTCCGTGTTAATGCGCGTTCCATCTGTTGCCATCCCTGGATTCCGTAAAGCTCTCCTGCCAGTGCATTTTCTCCCATCAACTCAACGCCAATCTTATGAGCGGCATCAGCCATCCAGTTGACCAGATCTTCAGCTCGGGAATAGCCCTCATGATCTTTATTGATCATCTCCAAACAGGTAAAGTGAATAACCACTCGTGATAGCTGCTCCTCCGGCACAAGCTCTTTGAGTAACTGCACATACTCCCCTGAATTTTTCTGATCCAGATTTGGGTGGACACGAATCAGTCCCGCCGATATTTCCGCCGCACGCGGCATAAGCGGATCGCTGATTTCCCAATGAATACCCGGTATTTTAATACCAACGGGTACATGTAAATAGTCACTATCACTTAAGAGCTTTAACACACCAGAGAGCACATCACGTCCGTGCTGCACTAGTTTTTCGTTATACCAAATTAATAATTCTCTACCCCAGGCACTGTAAATATATTTTTTATTGGCAAACAGACTCTCGGCATCAGGCATAGTCAGCTCAGTAAAACTACTGTGCCGCGTTCCGAACGTCGAATTAAATGCGCCAATAGAGTGATATTTATTGCGCAAATAAGTCATCCAATCACGTTGAGCAAGCGGACTGTAGCACTGCAGCGTTCCACGGTTAGGATAATCCCCCCAGTCATGGGCATTATAGCTTGGGTAGCGCAATTCCCCTGCCGGTCCCATGCTTATATTTATCTCATCAATCAGATCCACCTGCTCACGGTAGTGATCTCTAAATGCCTGCACAAAAGCTAAATAATAGGGTAAGACATAAGGGTCGGCCCACAATGAAACATACTCCATGGATGCATCACCCGTTTCGCTGACATACTGCAAATCGCGAACAGATTCTATCTCCTGATGTTGCTCCAGCAACTTGCCCCATAACCATAATGGAATGGTTTGGTTAAAGTCATCATTGACATTCCCGCCCGCTTGATGGAAAGAGAGGATCGGTACCCAGTGCATATTATTCGCTGCCAGCACTTCAACAAGGCGATCATAATAACTCCAATCAAATTCACCGGGATGACGTCCCTCAATCAGTCCCCACCAGAGATCGGTTGAAATAGCGGTCACTCCCGCGTTACGCAGCACTTTGAGCTGCTCCCCGAAAACCAGCCAATTCTCTTCATCAAGTAACTGCTTTTGGTTAGCAACTTTCAAATGCAGCGGCGCCATTACCCGAAAAGACTTACGCTTAGCCCCCTGATACTGCCCCTGCCCATATTTTAAGCGCCCAAACTGGCGTAACCGGGCAGCACCGATCCCCTCCTCTTCACTCAACATATCCAAATCACGCAAGCTCCAGCCTGCGAACGTATCCTGCTGCATCACTCGTGCTAATAATTTGTCCCAGTCCGCGTGATTGCTTAATTTTACCTGCTGACTATTTTCCGTAATAAGCGGGATATTAAGATCTTGAGCAGCGGATATCAGTGCCAGATAATTGTTCTGAGAGGACTCATCGACCCCACAAATAAGCAGACGGGTACGGGACTTCCAGCTGCCATCGAGTAAACGAGAAAAGCTCTGCAGCCAACTGTTCTTTTGGCTGGTCTGATCCGCGCCTAACTGCGGAGATAATCCTGATACTAGTTGAGCAACTTCAGCACTATTTTTAATTTCCGGTAAATGCAGTGGCAAACGCACACCGAGTGTGGTTTTCTGCCATTGTTTATCAAAAACCTTATCAGCCAGAGCCAGTAACCGCTGACCATGATCAATCAGGCTCTGATGATACCAGCGTATAAAATAATTAAACGCCTGACTGGCACAAGCAACATCCTGAGGTAAATTTTGCAGGTAACTTAGCTGCTGATGAAAAAAATCATCACGCATTAATTGCGCATATAAATCTGACTGTTGGAGCGCGGGATCATCGCCAGCCTGTGATTCAATAAACTGTTTGAAATCCGCTTTTGCTACCGCGCTAAAACAGGGAAGTTGAAGAAAATCAGGGCCTTCACTATAAAGCCCGAGAAAAGGATAACGCAGTTCACCCTCAGGGCCGGCACCTAAACTGATATGGGGGATATGGGCAGAGAGATCAGAAAAATTACGCTGAAAGCCGGATAATAAACGCTCAAAGTAGGGCATAACCAGGGGATCACTCCACAAGGAGGTGGCGACAAAGCTATCCTGACCATAGCTATCAATATACTTAATGCTTTCACTGGCATGATCAGAGAGATGGTTAATCAATCGCCCCCACAACCAATCGGGCAGCAGGTTTAACAGACTCGAATCTTTTAGGCTGGTCGCCGCGAAATGAAACTCAGGAATAACCTTCAATCCCTGGCTGATGCAGATATCAATGATGCGCCGATAACTGATCCAGTTACTTCGCTCAGCAGCACCATTAGGACCGTAGGGTTCAACCACACGCCAACTAATAGGTAAAATAACAGCATCAACGCCCAAAGATTTTGCACGTTGCAGTTGTTTTAAGAAAACACTGCTCCAAGGGTTATTGGATTGAGCCAACACTCCCAGACGACGGTTAAAGCTCGCGGGCATGTGGATCCACACTTGCAGCGCTTTTTGTCCATTAATCACATCAATATTCCTTAAAAAAATATATTTATACAGGTTACCTTTTAACAGATGATTAGCTATAAAAAAGAACCATTTTATAATTGCAGTGGAGGCGCTTTAGAGCATAAAGCAGGGGAACAACCACGCGCGCTCACTCTGCCCTTAGAAGAAAAAAATTGGCAAGTGTTTTATTCCAGAAATAGACAATAAACGTCTTTTTTTTATAATTTTGCGCGTGACATCTAAATAACGCGAGCATTATATAATCATATCGAGTAGAATACGCCACCCTCGCAAAAGGATAATCCTTTCAAAGATGCGAAATATTCAGATTTTACCTACATACGCGGTTGATAGCGCGAGAATTAATAGATAGTTTCAGTGACTGAAATAATTGATGTGACGTAGGTATAGGCTGAATTTAGTGTATTTAAGTAATTGCTTAAATACAGATTTAAACTGAACTCATGAGGCCACTATGTCAGAGTCAAAAAATACAGAACAAGCAGCAGTAATTAACTTTAAAGATTTAAACCTTCCAGAAGCACTTCTTAGTGTTGTCGCTGAATTAGGTTATGAAACACCGTCTCCCATTCAAGCCCAATGTATCCCGCTGCTTTTAAAAGGTGAAGATGTTTTAGGTCTGGCACAAACTGGTACAGGTAAAACAGCCGCATTTGCATTACCTTTACTTGCAAATATCGATGTTTCATTAAACTACCCGCAAGTATTAGTACTTGCACCAACGCGTGAATTAGCCATTCAAGTTGCAGAAGCATTCCAGACATACTCTCGTCACCTGCGTGGTTTTCACGTAATGCCAATTTACGGCGGCCAAAGTTACGACGTTCAGTTCAAACAGTTACGCCGAGGACCACAGGTTGTTGTGGGTACACCCGGTCGTATCATGGATCACCTGAAACGTAAAACATTAGATCTTTCACACCTGACAACATTGGTGCTTGATGAAGCTGATGAGATGTTACGTATGGGCTTCATTGATGATGTTGAAACGATCATGAAAGATATGCCAGAAAAACGCCAAACTGCGCTTTTCTCAGCAACTATGCCGGATCAAATTAAACGCATTACTAAACGTTACATGAACAAGCCAACTGAAGTTAAAATTCAGTCTAAAACATCCACTGTTGAAAATATTGAACAGAAATGTTGGATTGTACGCGGTGTTAATAAACTTGATGCCCTAACACGTATGCTTGAGACGGAAGAGTTTGATGGCGTTATCATCTTTGCTCGCACCAAAACAGCAACAGTTGAATTAGCTGAACGTTTAGAAGCACGCGGTTACCGCAGCGCAGCCTTAAACGGTGATATGAATCAGCAAGTTCGTGAGCGTACTATTGCACGCATAAAATCAGGCAGTTTAGATATATTAGTAGCAACCGATGTTGCCGCGCGTGGCCTAGATGTTGAACGTATCAGCCTGGTGGTGAACTATGATATCCCTACTGACACAGAATCTTATGTTCACCGTATTGGTCGTACTGGCCGTGCTGGACGTAAAGGTAAAGCGATTTTGTTCGCTGCACCACGTGAGCGCCGTTTGTTAAAAGCGATTGAACGTGCAACACGCCAAGAAATTACTATCATGGATTTACCATCGCATGATGAAGTAACACAAACACGTATCTCTAACTTTGAAAAACAACTTTTCTCTGTTATTGAGAGTGAAGATCTGAGCTTCTACCGTAAGCTGTTCGAGCAAATCGAAAATAATACCGATATCGATGATTTAGATTTAGCCGCTGCTCTTCTTTACCTGGCACAAAAAGAAAAACCTTTGCAGCCTGTTGAAGAGAAGTTTGTTGAACCACGCGTAGAAAGTAATGATCGTGGTCCTCGTAGTGATCGCGGACGTGAACGCAGTGATCGTGGTCCGCGTAGTGATCGACCAGATCGCGCTCGCAGTGACCGTGGTGATCGTGGCCGTGACAGAAATGAAGGTGATGACAAGCCGCGCGGACGTGGACGTCCAACTGATGTTGAATTAGAAGTATACCGTATTGATGTGGGTCGCTCACATGGCGTACAAGTTAAAAACATCGTCGGCGCAATTGCCAACGAAGCAGATATCAACAGCCGCTTTATTGGTGATATCAAACTGAACGATGATTACTCAACAATTGAATTACCAAAAGGTATGCCGGCTGAAACACTGAAACATCTTGAAAATGTTTATGTGTGTAAACGTCAGTTAAAAATTAAGAAGAACTAATCGTTGCTACTTAATTTAAATACAGGGTGCTTTTTAGCGCCCTTTTTTATATCTGAAAATTAGCGATTACATCAAAGTTATACAGAAATAGCCAAAGGGCGAATGCAAATCCGCCCCAAGTTGTTTTATTTATTTCTTAACTGGACGTTTCCAACCATCAATATTGCGCTGCTTGGTGCGCGAAAGCGCTAATGCATTATCCGGTACGTTGCTAACAATTGTTGAGCCCGCGCCTGTAGTTGCCCCATTACCGACAGTAACAGGGGCGATAAATTGGCAATCAGAGCCGATAAACACATCATCACCTATATGTGTCTGGTGTTTATTAACGCCATCATAATTACAGGTAATAGTGCCTGCCCCCACATTCACGCGCTGACCTAAGGTGCTGTCACCTATGTAACTCAGATGGCCGCATTTAGTGCCGTTGCCAAGTGTGGATTTTTTGATCTCAACAAAGTTACCTATATGCACCTCTTTTTTGATAACACTTTCAGGGCGAATACGCGCAAAGGGACCGATCACCGCCTGCTCACCGATTCGGCTGCCTTCAATAATAGAGTTTGCTTTAATCTCTGCATTATTAGCAATTTCACAATCGATTAAAATGCAGTTAGCACCGATAATAACGCCATCGCCTAAACTTACTTTTCCCTGAATAATAACATTGATATCAATATCAACATCCTGGCCGCAGTTCAGCTGACCACGCAGATCAAAGCGCGCAGGATCGCGCAGCATAACGCCGCTTAACAGTAGTTGCTCCGCTTTTTGTAGCTGGTAGGCCCGCTCCAATTTAGAGAGTTGTAAACGGGTATTTACCCCTTCAACCTCAACTGCATTTTCAGGATGGACAGCATGGATAACCCGCCCCTCTTGATGCGCCATTTTAATAATATCAGTAATGTAATATTCATTAGCCGCATTATCATTGCTCAGTGCGGGTAACCAACGTGCCAAATCTCCAGAGTTTGCCACCAGAATTCCGGTATTTATCTCGTTAATCGCTAATTGTGCTTGAGAGGCATCTTTCTGCTCGACAATACCTACCACCTCGCCCGCCATCCGTTCAAT
>Ga0075011_10001352_pt1 | contig 13162 bp, 7 predicted proteins | sample TARM_MetaG_T_14_FD_72354 | JGI IMG/M metagenome (GOLD analysis project Ga0075011, IMG submission 72354) | Freshwater microbial communities from Pennsylvania, USA, analyzing microbe dynamics in response to fracking - TARM_MetaG_T_14 | ecosystem: Environmental > Aquatic > Freshwater > River...
AAAAATACTGTATAATAATATTAAAATCAAACTTATAAGAAGTAGTTCATTTTGTAAATAGGATAAATCTTTTGAAAAAGCCATAGAAGAAATATAAGTATTTAATAAATTTTCACCAAAAATACCGCCTATTATAGAGCCTAAAGAAATATAACTTATTATATTTCTTTGGAATTTAACTCCTTTTTTAATAAGTTTAAATATAGATATAGTTGACATAGATAAAACTATTAATGAAGAATAAAAAGAAATAGTAGCAGTATCGTGAAATTTAAAAATATCAAATACAGGTTTAATTATAACACCACCACCTATTCCTGCAATAGCACCTAAAGTTGTAGCTAATAATACAGTTATTCCATATATATATTCCATTTTCTCTCCTATCGATTAAAAAATTTTAAAAATAAAAGAGAGATATTATCTCCCTTTAAATTTATTATGAATACCTAAGAAACTATTATAGGATTATTAATATCTTTTGGAACTCCAAATAAATAAGTTAAAACTAAACCGCCAAAGAAAGACGCTATCCATCCCAGCATATAAAATGAAACTTTTCCTGGAATTACTAAAGGAATAGCAGTTAATCCAGCTGGACCAAAGGAAGTAGTTGCAACTCCTGTCATGGCGACTATCATTCCTCCAAAACCACCACCTATACAAGCTGTAATAAATGGCTTTCCTAGAGGCAGTGTTACTCCATAAAGCATAGGTTCACCAATTCCTAATAAACCTACAGGCAATGCACTTTGTATTATATTTCTAAGTTTTTCATTTTTATATGCTTTTATCCAAATTGCTATAGCTCCACCCATCTGTGCAGGTCCAGCCATACAAAGTATAGCGAATAAAGAAATAGAACCAAATTGTTGTAATTGAATCATATAAAATGGAATTAGTCCATGATGTAGGCCAAGTGCGAGTAACGGTAGAAATAATGCAGATAATATAAATCCAGAAACTAAAGATAATGGTCCTTTAGTCATTACCAATGTTTCTAATATTTTGATAATTCCATCAGATAGGACTCCTGCAACTGGCATAATGGCAAAGATAGTAATTGTTGCGGAAATAGTTATTGCAATAGTAGGAGTTAATATAGTATCTAAAAAATCAGGCATCTTACTTCTAACTTTTTTTTCTATTATAGATAACAGCCAAACTCCAAAAATAACACCAATTATTCCACCCTTTCCAGCTGTTAATATGGAGTTTAAAGGAGTCTCAGAATTGAATAATCCAACTGCTTGACTTAATTTATTAATAGAAGGTGCAATAGTTATACCACCAACAATACCACCTAGGCCAGGAGTAGCACCAAATTCAGAAGCTGCTCTATATCCTACAAATATTGCAAAAGAACTAAATAAAGCTCCACCAATGGTTTGAAAAAATACTATCCATATAGGCAAAGATATTCCTTGAGAATTATAGAGGTTTGTATAATAACCTGCAATACCGTTTAATAGACCTGCTGCAATTATAGCCGGTATTAGAGGTACAAATATATTACCAATAGTCCTTAAAACTTCTTTTAATTTATTACTTTTACCTCTAACAGTTTTTTTGTTTTCCTTCCAGTTTTCTAGTGAAACTTTTAAATCTAAACCTAATTCTTCTACCATTTCATCTTTTATTTTTCTGGATTTTCCTGGACCTACTACAATTTGTATAGTATCATCATCTACGACCTTCATTACTCCTTCTAAATTAGATAAAACTTTTGTATTAACAAGAGACTTATCTTTTACATCTACTCTAATTCTTGTCATACAATTATTGACACTAAGTATATTTTCTTTTGAACCCAAGTTTAAAATAATATTCTTACTAAGCATTTTATAATTCATTATTCCCCCTCCTATGTTTTTATATATTCAATGCTTTTTTAATATTTTCATTATATTTTTCTAAATTTTTTCTTGCATTTTCTACATTTAAACCTGATAATATAGAATAGATAGCTAATTTGCAGTTACTATTAGTTTTATTTAAAGTTTCTTCTGCTTGCTCATAAGTACAATTTGTAGCTTCTTGTACTATTATTTTTTGTCTCTCCAATAGTTTTTTATTATAAGATCCTACATTTATCATTAAATTACTATAAACTTTACCTAATTTTATCATAACAGCAGTACTAATCATATTCAGTATAAGTTTTTGTGCTGTTCCAGCTTTCATTCTTGTAGAACCCATAATTACCTCTGGTCCTGTATCCACTTCAATTTTTAAATCGGCTAAAGACCCAATTATAGTATTTTTATTACAAGCTATTGCAACGGTATTTAATCCGATACTTTTAGCATATTTGATTCCTTCAATAACATAAGGAGTTTTTCCGCTAGCGGCTATTCCTATAATTACGTCATTTTCTTTTAAATTTAGTTTATCCAAATCTTCTATTGCTTGAATTTCAGAATCTTCAGAATTTTCAATTGCTTTTAATATTGCTTCGTTACCTCCTGCTATTAATGCAACTATTTCATCAGGACTTGTTCCATAAGTAGGAGGGCATTCAGCAGAATCTAAGATTGCTAATCTACCACTTGTTCCAGCTCCTAAATAAATAATTCGCCCGCCTTTCGCCATTGAACTACTTAGCAAGTCAACAACTTTACTTATATTATCTATTTCAGCTTCTACCTTTTCTGCCACAGTTTTATCTTCATTATTAATAGTTATCAAGATATTTCTAGTATCTAATTCATCTATTTTTAATGAGTTCTTATTTCTTTCTTCCGTTTGCAATTTCATTTTAACCTCCGTAATTTTTTATTACTTTTTAAATTTATTTGGTTTCTTAGTAATAAGATACTACTTTTTTTCAGAAAAGTCAATAGTAATATTTTTATTTAATGACGTTTGGGTCAAATATAAATTTTATTATAATTAAATACTTAGTAATGGATTTTTTTACTTGAAGATGCTATAATTTTATATAAGAAAGGAATGTGATTTAATGGCTAAAATTACTGTATATGAAAAAATACAAAATTATTTACAAGAAAATATAAATTCTATTGAAGAAATTAGCTCTACTCAAATTGCAAATGAATTAAGCATAAGTCAAGCTTCTGTAGTTAAATATGCTAAAAAAATGGGGTTCAAAGGATTTTCTGAATTAAAAATTTCAAAAATAAAAGAAAAAGAAATTGATTATAAAGGGTTTTCAGATAAGTTAATACATAATAATGTAAGTGTAAATGATAGTGAAGATATAATAGTGAAAAAAATATATTCTGAAGAAATAAAATCACTAAGTGATACAATGGAAAGCGTTAATATCAAAAATTTAATAAAGATAGTCAAAGAAATAAATAATGCAAACAAAATAATTGTTAATGGTATAGGCTCTTCTGGAATTGTTGCACAAGATCTTGTTCACAAGCTTATAAAAATAGGAAAATTTGCAATTTATCATGCTGATTTTCACCATCAAATTATTCAGTTACAGTCTTTTAATAGTAAAGATGTATTGATTAATATATCTCATTCGGGAGAAACAAAAGAAGTTTTAAAAATAGTTAAAGAAGCAAAAAAAAATAAAATAAAAGTAATATCTATTACCTCTAACTTAGAAAATAGCCTTAGCAACTTATCTGACTTTGTATTAATAACCAAAACTGAAGAAAGTAATTTACGTTCATCTGCAATGTCTTCACGTATTTCACAGCTTTTTTTAATTGATATTATGTTTACTAATTTAGTAAAATTAAATTATACAGATACTATGGACAAAATTAACAAAAGTAGAGATATTATTCAGTGGAAAATGAAAAAATAAAAATATTTATAGAGACTTTGCTTTTATATAAATTTATATAGGCAAAGTTTTTTTATTTTAAAGAATAAAGGTTGATTGTAAAACTATATTATATAAAAAATTCAAATGTAATATAGTCTTTTGATTATATTTTCTTGGCTAAAAATAATTAATGTGATATATTTTCAATGTAAATGTTCTGTAAAAGTTTGAAATAATTAAAATTAAAATATCCATAAATAATTCTATCATGATTATCACTCGTAACGCTAGAGTGATAAAATTTTATCTTTTTATAAAAACGTTTCCAATTTCAAATTAAGGAGTGACTTATGTATAAGTTGATAAGTATTTTATTTGTTATAAGTATATTTTTTTCTTGTTCTAAAAATTCAAAAACTGAAATTAAAGTAAAAACTCCAGAGACAATAGAAGAATTAAAAAGAAATATTGATATTAAATATGAAAAAATATCAGATAAACCTTTTTGGGGAAATAGTTTAGAAACATATTTATTAAGCTTATATATTTTTAATGAAAATATACGAGAAATTAAAATGGTAGAAGGGAATGTAATGTTGGTTGAAAGACAAGATGAAAATAATCCACGCTCGATATATATTGAAAAAAATAAAAAAGAAATTCATGTAGAACTAGATGTTCAAAAAACTGAAGAAAGCATTAAATTAGGTTTATATGGAATAAATGGGGAAGTTATTGAAACGTTACAATTAAAAATCGTAAAAACCAATTAAAATAAGGGAGGATACATATGAAAGTGAAAGGTTATAAAAATTTAAATGTAGTACTTTTGGTGTTACTTGTACTTTTTTCATCAACTGCATGTTTTAAAAAGAATAAGAAAAAGATAATATTCCTAGAACAGAGCAAGAGATATTGGCAAGTAATTTTAAAAAGTTGATTTTGGATATAAGGGGAACCGCTAAAAGTGCTGAAGAAAATCTAATATTAGATAATGATGGTCAAATAAGAAATGGTGTATTTTTAGAGTGTGAAAATGAAATGTTTTTTTATTCATATAATTACTTGAATAAGTTAGAAGAAAATGCTATTAACAAAGTTACTTCTGAACTTTTTTCTTCATATAGAGATAAAAAATTAGCTTTACTAACTCTAAACGGAAGAGCTTTACCTTATGAGCAAATGCTTAACTATTCAGGTATAAGCGACTTTACCAATGAAACAAAATCTAAAGTTGCTACAATTTTTTTAGATGAAAATGATATTTTTATTGATAAAGAAACTTTATCGCCAATTACTCCAAGGGGTGAACCTGCTACGATATTTGATGATTTTTCAATAGGGATTGAGATTCGTAAACAAATAAATCATAGTGAAAAATTTATAAAACTTTTTATTTCTAAAGACACGGAATTAAATGCTTTAAAAGAAATCAAAGCAAGTTTTACTGTTAATCCTAAAGATACTGTAGTTAAAATAGGAGAAATAGTTCAAGTTAGCGGAGGAACGGCTAATGATTTTAGTGATATTGAAAATTCTATTAGGTATAATTTATATTACAAAAATGAATCGGTTCAATTTTATAATGTTCAAATAATTTTAGAAGAGGAGTTAAATAATAAACCTATTGGGGAAAGACATCCTAATTCAGGGCCTTTTTCAATAGTACAAGGAGATTGGGCTGCTGCTACCTTTCCTCTAGGGTCCCATTATGATGGTAAAAATGTTGATTTTGCAGTATTTTCAAAAAATGCAGAAAGAATCTTACTTGAAATATATGAAACAGAAACTAGTGTTAATTCCACAGAAAATGCTCGTGGAACTGATGCTAAATATGATTATTGGCTACAAAAGGGTTCAGATAATATTTGGAGAATTAAGTTAGAAGATATACCTGAAGGAACTTATTATGCCTTCCGTGTTTGGGGTCCAAACTGGCCATTTAATGAGGAATGGACTCGTGGTGGAAGTAATGCTGGTTTTATAGCAGATGTTAAAGATGGACATAGATTTAATCCTAATAAGGTTATTTATGACCCTTATGCTAGAGAATTAAGTCATGATAAGGAAAATTCATGGTTATTTGAGCAAGGTCATAATGGTGGCATGTATGGAACAGGTTCTGATGACTATAAAGGTAGACCAAGACGTGAATTTGATACAGGAAAATATGTACCAAAGGGAATAGTATTAGATACAAGAAGATTAGGTAGAATTAATTCAAAACCAAATTATCCCCAAGAAGACTTAATTGTAATGGAAACTCATGTGCGTGGTTTTACAAAACATGAATCTGCAAGCAATCTTAAAACAATATTAAGTAGTTTTGAAGGTTTTGAAGGAGTAAATGATATACCAGCAGAATATAGAGGAACATATAAGGGTGCTGGAATGATGGCTCCTTATTTAAAAGGACTTGGTTTTACAGCAATAGAGCTATTACCCATTCATGAATCTGATAATGATATGAATCCTGAAGGTGAATGGAATGCTAGTAGTCCACAAGATGTACCAGGAAATTTTTGGGGCTATATGACTTATGGATATTTTGCTCCAGATAGACGTTATTCAAGTGATAAATCACCTGGAGGACCTACCAAAGAATTTAGAGAAATGGTAAATGAATTTTCTAAGCATGGTATCGAACTGATACTAGATGTAGTCTATAACCATACTGGTGAAGGTGGAAGCTGGGGAGACAAAACAGAAGAACAAATAAATACAGCAGAAATTACAAGCTTTAAAGGTTTTGATAATGAACAGTACTACATGCTTACAGGAGATAATGATAAATTTTATATAAATCATGCAGGTTGTGGGAATGTTATGGATTTCCGTAATGATGTTGTTCAGCAAATGACATTAGATTCTTTATCTTATTGGGTAGATGATATGGGTGCTAGTGGTTTCCGTTTTGACCTTGCATATGTACTTGGTAGAACTGCTGGTGATTATAGCTATCAAGGGGATAGAAGTGCTATGCTAAATGCCATTAGGGAATTAGGAAATAGTAAAAGAGTTAAGATGTTTGCAGAAGCTTGGGACTGCAGTGGCTATGGAGTAGGAACTTTTCCTAGTGGTTCTGGAGTAGGAGACTGGGCTGAATGGAACGATAGATTTAGAGACCCGCTTAGAGATTTGATCAAAGGAAATAGTGGTGAATTTGATGCTAGACTTGGTTTAGATGCGAAAAAAGGAAGTTTCACAAATGCTTTCTATGGAAGTGCTGATACTTTTAAAGCTGGACCACATAAAACAGTAAACTTTGTTGTTGCCCATGATGGATTAACTCTTATGGATTTAGTTTCATACAACATGAATAGTGCTGGAGATAGAGATAGAATCAATTTAGGACTAAGTTATCCATGGGGACCATCAGATGGTGGAAAGGGCAACAATCGTTCTTGGGACCATGGAGGAAATCAAGAATTAAGACGTCAACAAATTAGAAATTTCTGGACATTAATTATGCTTTCAAAGGGTGTTCCAATGACAGTTTATGGTGATGAGCTTAATAGAACACAAAATGGTAATAATAATCCATATAAGCTAGACACAATAGCTACTTGGAATAACTATAATATGATTAATACCAATAGTCCACACTTAGAGTCTACTGGTACTAGTGGAGAGCCTTATCATAATAACTATGGTACAGATATTGGAACAGAAGGACAAAATGCCTTTTTCCGTTTCTCTCAATTTATTACTACTTTACGTAGAGATTCAAAGGGGCTTAGAACAAATAATCATAGTACAGATTTTGATATATCAGCACCAAAGGGTTCTAATTGGGATGCTAACAGAGGTCATGCTTTTAGAACAAGTATAAATGGTGATGGAAATATTGATGATGGAATATTCCTTGTATTAATAAATACAGATGCTTGGGATGTAGCCTTTGATATTTGGCATCCTGGAGATGGTTTTGCATGGAGACGTATAATAGATACAGCTCCTTGGGCAGAAAAATATCAAAACTTTTGGCCTAGTAATTCTCCTTGGTTAAAAGAAGCCAATGACGAGAATAGTCATGCATGGGAATTTGCTCATGGATGGGATAACTTTAACGTTCCTCCTAGGAGTATAGTAGTATTCCAAAAAGTAGTAGATAATGAAAGTACAACAGTATTAGCTCCTAGTATTAGCTCTAAAAACAATAAAAATTGGGGTGTATATACAGAAGCACAAACTATTACTATAAGTACTTTAAGTAAAGGTGCAGATATTTATTATACCCTTGATGGTACAGACCCTAGTGATACAAAAAATACAGCTAGAAAACTTTATACAAAACCTTTTATCATAGACACAAAGGGAGCTAATGGTGATGGGAAAGGCTCATATGCTATTAGGGCAATAGCAATATGTAACAATATAGAATCTGATATTTCAGAAAAGAGATTTACTATAACAGAAGAAGTTTCAAAAAAAGACTATGGCTCTGATGTTATGTTACAAGGCTTCCATTGGGAGAGCCACCAAGGCGGAGGTGGTGGTAAAAAATGGTATGAGGTAATTAATGAAAATGGACAATTAATTGGAGAAAAATTTGATTGGGTTTGGTTACCACCACCTTCTGATTCAGCAGATTTTGCACCACAAGGTTATTTACCAAAGGAATTAAATAAACTTGATTCAAAATATGGAAGTGAAGCACAATTAAAATCAGCAATTAATGCAATTAAACCTGCAAAAGCAATAGCAGATATAGTTATAAACCATAGGGTAGGTTCGCATGGTTGGGGTGGATTCCAAAATCCAGACTTTGGAGATGGTCCTGCAAACCAAAATATCTTTAGAAGTATAGCTAATAATGATGAAGGTTTTTCTGATGTAAGAGCAACAGATATGATTAATGCACCTATGAAAAATAGAGGTTGGGCTCCTACTGGGGTAAACTATAAGGCTGCTAGAGATATAGACCATACCAATATTTATGTACAAAGAGATATTGTCAATTGGATGAAGAAACTAAGAAGTGACATAGGTTTTGCTGGATTTAGATATGACTATGTTAAGGGCTATGCAGGAGAATATTCTGGATATTATAGTTCTCAGGCAGATGCAGAAATATCTATTGGTGAACTATGGGAAAATGGAGCACCTCAAGATGGCTTAAATGCTTGGGTAGAGGCTAATAAAAAAGGTGGTTATCCATCGTTAGTATTTGATTTTTCTTTAAAAGATACTTTGAATAATGCCTTTGGTTGGTATGAAGATTCAAATGATAATGGAGTAAAGAAAACAACAGATAATAAGCATTTATGGAATATGGCTATCCTTAAAAGAGGAGATGCTAATAAGCCTGCAGGATATATAGGTTGGAAGCCAGAAAATGCAGTTACCTTTGTTGATAATCATGATACAGGTAGCACACAAAAGCACTGGACATTAAATTATGATAGAGTATATCTAGCATATACTTATATATTAACTCATCCAGGTCTACCTACTGTAGCTTGGGAGCATTATTTTGACTGGACAAATTATCCAGCAGGTAATTTTGGAGAGTATAGAGCTAAGCAGATAACTAGTTTACAAGAGCATATTAATACACTTATAGAGATAAGAAAAGAATTTGGAATTACTCAAACAAGTAGTGCAAATGTTATGTTAGCTGAAGTTAATAGATATGTTGCTAATATTGATGATAAAATAATAGTAAAAGTTGGTGGAGCAGATTATAATCCAGGAGATGAATGGGGTTTAATCTATTGGGGAACTAATTTTGCTATATGGCAAAAAGGAACGGTTAAGCAATATCAAAGTGGAAGCCCTACATTAAGTGGAACTGCTAGATTTGGAGAAGAACTTACAGTAACAGAAGGTGACTTAAGTATAAAAACTAATTTAGTATATACTTGGTATAGAGGAACTAGCTTAGATGTTAGTAGTGCTATTAAAATTCAAGATGGTGAAAAATATACTCCACTTAAGGAAGATATAGGAAAATATTTAATAGTAGTGGCTACAACAGAAGATGCTCGTGGAGATGGAAGAGTAGTAAGTGAGCTTGTAGAAAAGGGAATTAACGATACTAAACCTAGTTTAGAGTTAGAAGGAGATGCAGGAGAAACAAGTATTACTTTAAAAGCTGTTGACAATGTTGAGTATAGAATAGAGGGAAGAGCTTGGCAAGATAGCTCTATATTTAATCTTTTAAACCCTGATACAGAGTATACTTTCTATGGCAGATTTAAAGAAACAGATACACATAAAGCTTCTGCAGAATCAGAAATCAAAATAAAAACAGAAGCTAGTCCATTACCTCAATTAACAGGAAATATAAGTTTAGTTGAAAAGGCTGTTTATGGTGAAACATTAACTGTTGATATAAGTAAACTTAAAGCTGAAGGTATAGAAGAATTATCAAATAAAATTACTTATCAATGGTTACGTGCTGGTGTTAATATAGAATCGGCTATTAATAAAGAATATACATTAACAGTAGATGACATTGGTAAAGAGATAAAAGTAATTGTTAGTGCTAATGGAACAGATATAGTAGGAACTGTTGAAAGTGAAGCTAGAACTATTGAAAAAGCTGAAAATACAGATGTTGTTACTATTGAACTTAAAGATAAAACAGCTTTAATTGTTACTTTAAAAAATAATGAAAATGCAGAGTTTAAGTTAGGAAAAGATGGAGAATGGCAAGCTAATCCAATCTTTGAAGGTTTAACTCCTAAAACAGAATATACTTTCTATGGAAGAATTAAAGAAACAGATACGCATAAAGCTTCTGAAGAACAAGAATTTAAAGTAACAACAAATGGAGTTTTAGTAAACTTTACATTAACTCCAGAAGATTCTACTTTGCTAGTGAAGAATCAAGATGGAACAGTTATAGAACCAACAAATGATGGTAAATATATTTTATCTATGGGAACTTATACATATACAGTAACTAAGGAAGAATATACAAATATAGATGCAGGATTTACAGTTGCAAAGGTAGAAGAGGAAAATATAACAGTAAATTTAGAAAAAATCCCTGCTAACTATGGGCTAAGAGATGATAATGGAGTTAACCTTCCTACTATAACATATTGGCATACAGGTACAAACTCTGATATTACAGAAAAAGGAAATAATAAAGACCTTGGAGTAATAGATGAATTATTTATAAAGGGAGTAAGCATTAAATCTTGGAAAACAGCAGGCGGAAATGTTACAGGAGCTGAATTTAGATATAGAGTATATAAAGCAAATGAAAATGCTAATGACTATAATAGAGTCAATGTTGCATGGACAAGTAATGATAATCTAGAAAATACAATTCAAACTTGGGCAGTATTTGAAGAAATTGCTATCCATGAAGGATTAGAAGCTGGTCAAAAATATATTCTTGAATTTGAATTTGGAATTACAGGAACAGGGGTAGCAGGAGATGTTGTAAATGGAGCTCATAGATTTGATTTTGAAATGAAGCCTAATATTACATATGAAGTAAATAGAATAACAGAAGATGATAGCTTATTTGCTTACTCATATAGATTAAATTTTAAAAATATAAATACAATAAAAGATGCGGAAATATTAAAAATATTAACAATAGAAGGATATTTACAACAAGAAATAGAAATTAATAAGCAAGACACAATTGAATTTCCAATATTCTTAGGAAAAAATGTAGAAAAAGTAATTGCAGTCATATATGATAAAAATAAAAAAGAGCTATACAGAAAAGATATAAGTTTAGTTTAATTATTATTTATAGAGGTACTATCGAGATAGGATGTACCTCTCTTTTAATATACACTTAAATTCTAACAAGTTTAGAACAATTATAATTTTCTTTTTTAACTATAATTATTAAAAATATTAAAGTAATACCTTCTGAAAATAAAGAAGCATACCATATTTTATCAATAGTTGATAGCATAGGGATAAATATAATTCCTATAATTAAGCTAATTAATCTAATAGCTAATAGCTTAACACTTCTACCACTTTTTTCTGTAACTTGGAAAAAATATATATAATATAAATTAATTCCCATAAATAATGTTCCTAAAAAAAATATAGGAATGGCTTCTACCATTAATTCTAATAAATGTATATCATCCTTTATAAATAATAAAGCAATTTCTCTTGAATAAGATAAAAATACCTTGATAATTATAAAAGACATTAAAATACTTACGATTAATGCTAATTTATTGATTTTTTTTACTCTATTAAATAAATTAGAACCATAATTCATACTTATAATGGGCTGGCAACCTTGACTTAGCCCTACAAAAAATAGAAAAATCAAACATTGTATATTAATTATAATGCTTAAAGCTGATACGTGTAGAGTACTGGCTTTTTTTAATAGTATTAAATTAAATATAAAAACACCTAAACCCAAAGAAATATCATCTAAAAAACTAGGAAGACCTGTTTTTATTATTTTTTCAACTTGATTTTTATCAAGGCTTATTTTTACTATTTTTAATGTATTTTCTTTTTTGAAGAAATGACTAAAAAGAATCATAAAGTAAGAAACTTGTGCAAAGGCTGTTGCTAAACTAGCTCCCATCATTCCCATATTTAATTTAACAATAAAAATATAGTCTAATAAAATATTTGTTATGCTACAAAGAAGCATTCCCCACATAGCTATTTTAGGATTATTGTCATTACTAGTAAAAATATTTAAAATATGAGGAAGTATATAAAATGGAGCAAATAAACTTAAAATTTTACCATAAGATTTAACATATTCAAAAACTAAAGTATCCGCTCCTAGTAATAAAATTATCTTATCTAAAAATATTGTTTGTACTATTAATAAAGTAATTGATATTATTAAGGCTAAATGGATAGCCAAGGTAAAAATTTTGTTTCTATTTTCAGTATTACCTCTACTAAGTTCAAGAGTAGCATTTGCTCCAGCTCCAACAGCAATTAATAAGCCTAGACTGTTATATAAAGTAAAGACAGGCCATAAAATACTAAGAGATGCTAAGCCATATGCACCTATATTTCGCCCGATAAATATTGTATCAATAAATATAAGCATTCCTATTGCTAGACTTCCAATTATTGATGGAATTGTGTACTTAAAAAATAATTTTGATATTTTTTCTGTTTTCAAATTTTTCATTTTTATTTATTTCCTTTCTTAATTTATATTCATATGATAAACTATAGTGTAAGACTATAGTCAAGGGGGAATTATGAAATTTAATAAATCTGATTTTTTTACCTGTGGAGAATTTGCAAAATTAATGGAAATTGGAAAGGATACTTTATTTCATTATGATAAATTAGGGATTTTTACTCCAGAATATATTGATGAAAACCAATATCGTTATTATTCTGCAAATCAAATTGAAACCTTTGAAGTTATTAATATTTTAAAAAAAATAGGAATGAGCTTAAAAGAGATTAAAGAATACTCTTATTATTTAAGTATTCTTT
>Ga0075011_10001357_pt1 | contig 13137 bp, 15 predicted proteins | sample TARM_MetaG_T_14_FD_72354 | JGI IMG/M metagenome (GOLD analysis project Ga0075011, IMG submission 72354) | Freshwater microbial communities from Pennsylvania, USA, analyzing microbe dynamics in response to fracking - TARM_MetaG_T_14 | ecosystem: Environmental > Aquatic > Freshwater > River...
GCAAGGTGTTCTCTTGCCAATGGGCCTCGGCCAGCAGAGGGCCCAGACCCACCAATCCTAGCAGCAACCAGCGCCGTGTCATGACGCATCGTCCTCGCCAGCGACCTCGGTCACCTCACGGTTGACAGCGTCGACCAGCTCCTGCATGCCGAAGGGGTCCACCAACTCGCCATTGACGAAAAAGGTCGGCGTCTGGCGGATCTGATTGGCCTTGACGTCTTCCTTATCCTGGTCAATGACCGCTTGTACCTCGGGGGAATCAAGTTGTTCCTCTGCTGAAGCCCTGTCCAGACCAGCCTCGCTGGCGATATCCAGAATAGCGGCCTCATCGAAGCTGCCATGAGCCGCCCACTGGCTCTGGCGGGCCAGCAACGCCTCCAGCACCGGCTGGAAGACGTCCTGGCGCCTGGCGACTTCCAGCACGCGAATGGCGGTTTCGGACACTTCTCCGTGGAAGGGCGTGTAGCGCACCACCAGCCGCACCTGGTCGGGGTACTCTTCCAGGATGCGCTTGGTCAGCGGGTAGAAGGCACGGCAGGCCTCACAGGCCGGGTCGAAGAACTCCACTATCGTCACCGGTGCTTCTTCCGGCCCCAGAATAGGCGAGTGTGAGCGCACCAGAGAGTTTTCGACCTGAGCTCCATCCTGGCTGGCCGCCTCGGCGCCCATGCCCAATAGCGAGGGTCTCGATACAATTACGATGAGGGCGATCAGCATCAACGCACCCGCCAGGATAAAAGTCGCTTTCTTGTACATTTACTTCTCCAATTCAAATGATTAAGCGGAAAGCACGACCAGAGGACTGCTGAGTGGATCTCAACCGCTGATGGGTGCCTAAGTCAGCGAATAGTGGCGTGTTATCCATGCCCATAAAGATTTGCTCCCTCATGCGCATGATCAATATGCTCGAATTCCAAGCTGGAGTGGCCAATGTCAAAGCGCGCTTTCAGCTGAGCCTTGATATCCGCCTTGATCGCCTCAAGCTGCTGCCAGCCTTCTTCCGTCGTCACCACGTGGCAGTCAAGTGCGGCGGTATTCTCCTGCATTTGCCATAGGTGAACATGATGCACACCCTCAACCCCTTCGACGTTGCGCAGGACATCAATGACTGATTGACCATCGACATCGGGTGGCGAGCCCAGCATCAGTGTCCGGATAGGGGCACCTATCTCCGTGAAGGCAAGATAGAGAATATAGAGTGCAATACCGATCGTAATCGCGGGGTCTACCCAGCGCATGTCGTATAGCAGAATCAGCGAGCCGCCTATGATCACAGCGATGGACGCAAACGCATCAGACAGGTTGTGCAGGAAGAGAGCCCGAATGTTGACGCTATGTTTTTGCATCGACCAGGTAAGCAAGGCCGTTAGCGCATCGACAAGAAGAGCGACAATGCCGATGATGACGACTATCCAGCCCTGAATCTCTGGCGGATCGATCACCCGCATAACGCCTTCATAAATTAGATAAAACCCAACAAGAATGAGAGTGGTGAAGTTGATCAACGCTGCGACAATCTCGATTCGCCCATAGCCGAACGTCATCTGCGAGTCTGGTGGTCGCCTCGCGATCTTGCGAGCAGCAAAGGCAATGACAAGGGCAGCCATATCGGAAAAATTATGCAGCGCATCCGCGATCAGCGCGAGGCTTCCGGCCAAGATACCCCCAACAATCTGAGCAACGGTCAATATCCCGTTGGCCCAGATGGCGATGCTCACCCGACGGTCACCAGAGGTGGGGTCAAGATGGGGATGATCGTGATGATGTCCCATGCGTCATCCTTGTGGTGTCACCTGATGACGCGACAGTATAAAACCTATACCAACTCAAGGTTCAAGCTCGAATTATAATGAAGGCCGAGCTAGGGCTAGGCGTGGTGGAACTTTGCATAGTGGGCGCTGTACCAGACATGGTTACCATGTCTCATGCCCCGGAAGGAACTCATTGTGATACCCAAGCCTCACTCGCACACTTGGCTGATGAGCCTAGCTTTACTCTTGATGCTGGCGACGCCAGCCCTCGCCGAGCCACGACTGCCAGACTTCACGGAGCTGGTCGACAAGGCCGCGCCGGCCGTCGTCAACATCTCCACCTCACGGGAGGTCGAGAGGTCCATGACGTCCTCTCGGCAGTTTGGGGGGCAGGAGGTGCCGGAGATCTTTCGAGAGTTCTTCGGCGACCGCATCCCGATGCCACCCGGCGGGGCGCCCAATCGCAATGAGGAGCCACGTCAGTCACTGGGATCGGGCTTCATCTTCGATGAAGACGGCTACATCATGACCAACGCCCATGTGGTCAAGGATGCCGACGAGATCCTGGTGCGCCTCAACGACCGCCGTGAACTCGAGGCCGAGCTGGTTGGTGCCGACGAGAAGACCGACGTGGCGGTGCTCAAGGTCGAGGCGGACAACCTGCCCACCCTGGAGCTGGGCGAGTCCTCCGACCTCAAGGTCGGACAGTGGGTCGCCGCCATCGGCTCGCCCTTCGGCTTCGACCATTCCGTGACCGCGGGCATCATCAGCGCCATCAACCGTACCCTGCCCCAGGATGTTTATGTGCCCTTCATCCAGACCGACGTGGCCATAAACCCGGGTAACTCAGGCGGTCCGCTGTTCAACCTGGACGGTGAGGTCGTGGGTATCAACTCCCAGATCCTGACCCGTAGCGGCGGTTATATGGGCCTTTCGTTTGCCATCCCGATCGATGTGGCCATGGATGTGGCCGACCAACTGCGTGATGACGGCTTCGTGAACCGTGGCTGGCTGGGTGTCAGGATCCAGCCGGTCTCCAAGGACCTGGCGGAATCCTTCGGCATGGAACAGGCGGAAGGAGCCTTGATCGCAGATCTGGACCCTCGCGGACCGGCAGCCAAGGGTGGTCTCCAAGCAGGAGACGTTATCCTGAAGGTGAATGGCGAGGAGGTGGATCATTCCACCACGCTTCCCCGACTTGTGGGCGAAGTGACGCCCGGTGAGGAAGTCGAACTCTCGGTGCTGCGCGATGGTGAAAAGCAGCCCATCACCCTGACAGTCGGGGAGTGGCCGGATGTGGTTGCTAACCAGGGTGATAGCGACGGCGGTCCGGTGCGACTGGGTATTACAGTGCAGTCTCTGAGCGAGCTTGAGCGTCGCCAGCTGGGTATCAAGCAGGGCGTGCGTATCGTCAGCGTCGATCCCGCCGGCAGCGCGGCAGCGGCCGGGATCCGGCCAGGGGATGTGCTGATGAGCATCGGCCAGCAGTCGGTGGAGAGTGCGGAGCAACTGGCCGATATGGCCGCCAACTTACCCCAAGAGCAAGTCGTCCCAGTGCTCATCAACCGCGAGGGCCGTTCCTACTTCGTTGCCTTACGCCCGGTGAGTAACTGACCTGTCCGGGACGTCGGCATTCGACTCCCTCAATGGCAAGGGCGTGGTGGGTCAGGGGGCAGACGGCCCGCTCCGCTCAGCAACCGCTTGTTGATGGAACGCGAGCATGTGGAGGGGCAGCCGAACAAAGCGAGGCCGTGCGCCTGCGCGGCGACGGCGCCATGGTAATCTTCGCTGCCGTGGGCGGTCGTTCGGTGGAGCTGCTGGCCATGCCGACCCCATCAAGGAGAAGAATACCACCGGTGGCGTGATCCGGGCGCGGCAGGATGCCGATGTACGGGTGGTGATGTTACCCCGCCTACGCCGAGAACGTCTCGCCGGCGTTCCTGTTCAACGGCATTGGTATTCCGCTGGCCACAACCGGCTTGAGCTACCCGCAGGGGGCAAGCTCTGAGCTCAGAGCTTGGTCAAGGATTTGAAGCCGACACCATGTTGCGTGACGCCTATATTTCATTATTGCATGAAATATAGAGTTCATTTATTATTGAAATATTGACCCAGGACGATGGCGACATCGTCGCCAGACAGCCGATCGAGCTCATCCACTTAGCGCCCGAACCCGAGAGGAACCCATCATGAGCAAGACATCCTCCAGCCCCTCCGGCAAGGCCGTCGCGACGGGCGGCGTGCTGCTCACGGCCTGCGCGGTCTGCTGCGCCCCGCTGGTCGTCCCTTTCCTGGCCGCGTTCTTCGCCGCCGGTGGAGTCGGCCTAGCGCTGGCGGGACAGATCGGGCTCGGCATCGCCGCGCTTGGCGCGGTCGGCGGTTATCTCTACCTGCGCCGTCGCGTCGCATCGAAAAGGGCCGGAAGCTGCGGTTGCGGCCCGATCGGCGGTTGTGCCGATGCGGGCCAAGCGCAGCGCGACCCGAGGGCATGAGTCCATGGCACACGGTTGCGGACGCCAGAACAGCGACGACATCGTCGCCAGAAAACTGACCGCCCTCGCCCATCCCGTTCGCCTGGCGGCGATTCGCCAGTTGGCGGCGGCGGGCCCCACCGGCCTGGCGGCAGGCAGGCTCGCCGAGCGCCTCGACGTGGCGCCGAATGCGCTGACCTTCCACTTGCAGAAGCTGGCCGCCGCCGGCCTGGTCGAATCGCACCGCGAGGGCCAGTTCGTCTATTACCGCGCGGTGTTCGATGCCCTGCTGGCGTTGACGGACCACCTGGTCGGTGCCTGCTGCAGCGAGGCCGAGGAAAGCTGCGGGCCCCGCTGCCCCACGTCTCGCGACCGGTGACCCTCCGCCTCGCCTGAGGGTCCATCCACACCGTTCATCAAAAGGGAGCGCAAGATGATCCAGACAGTCCCCACCAAACCCTCCTGGCCAAGGGCGATCGGCATCGGGATCGCGGTGTCGGTGCTCACCGCCATCGTGATGGTCGCCTTGTTGAAGGCTGGCGTATCCCCCTTCCCGAAGCCCCCTTCTCTGGCCTTCGCCGAGACCTTGCTGGGACGGCCCCTGCCGATGCCGATCGGCCTGCTCTTCCATACGGTCTACGTGACCTTCTGGTCGGTGGTGTTCGTGCGCTATTTCCCGCGCAAGACCCTGCCGACCGCGCTGGGCCTGGCCGCCGTGCTGTGGGTCGTGATCCTGGTGGTGTTCTTCCCCGTGGTGGGCTGGGGACTCGCCGGCCTGGCTATCGGTCCCCAACTGATTCCGGCGTCCGCCCTGCCGCACCTGCTGTTCGGCCTGCTGCTGTGGGGGCTGGACCGTTATCTGGGCAGGCACGGCGGGTCATGACACATCCTGAACGAACGTCGGCGGTCGCTACCGCCCAAGTGATAGCAAGAGGAAAAAGACTCGTGATTCGCAAACCACTCTCGGCCCTGACGGGATATGTCGTGTTGCTGTTTTCCCTGATATTGGCACCGGCGGCGATGGCGTTGGACGCCGAGCCGTTCAGCATGGAGCGGTTCGAGACGTTGCAGGAGCAGGGGGAAAGTGTGCTGGTGCACATCAGCGCGCCATGGTGTCCGAACTGCCAGAGGCAAAAGCAGGTTCTCACCGAATACCAGCAGCAGTACCCGGACGCCGGGCTGCATATCCTGAACGTGGACTACGATACCCAGAAGCAATGGGTGACCCATTTCAAGGCCCCACATCAGTCGACGCTGGTGCTGTTCTCGGGCACCGAGCAGGTCTGGTTCGCCGTCGGGGAAACTCGCAAGGAGAAGATTTTCAGCCAACTCAATGCCGTGACCGATGGCTCTTGAACTGACGGCGCTCCCCCTCGCCTTCCTGGCGGGGGTGGTGGGCATCCTCTCGCCCTGCGTCTGGCCCCTGGTACCGGTGGTCATCGCCTCGTCCACCACCACCGGTCGCTTCGGCCCCCTGGCCCTGGCCGGTGGGTTGAGCCTGTCCTTCGCCGTGGCCGGCAGTGTGCTGATGTTTTTCCTGGTCAACCTGGGGCTGGACCCGGAATCGTTCCGTTACCTCGCCGCCGTCATCCTGCTGGCCGCCGGGGCCATGCTGGTGATCAAGCCCCTGGCCAACCGCCTGACATCGGGGCTGTCGTTTGTAACGTCCCGGTGGAATCTCGACGCCAGCGCCGAGCGCTGGTATGGCCAATTCGGCGTGGGCCTGCTGCTGGGCCTCGTCTGGCTTCCCTGTGTGGGCCCCACCCTGGGCGCAGCGATCGGGCTGGCGTCCATGGGCCAGCAGATGGGCCTCGCCTTTCTGGTGATGCTGATGTTCGGCGCGGGCACGGCGGCGGTCCTGCTGGCGGCCGGCCTGTTGTCGAGCCGGGCGATCGCCCGCTGGAATGCCACGGCCATGAAGAGCGCGGACCTCGGTAAACGCCTGCTGGGCTGGACACTACTGCTGTTGGGAGGACTCGTGCTCACCGGCGTCGACAAGGTCCTGCAGACCTGGGCGGTGCAGATGCTTCCCGCTTGGGTGACGGGCCTGTAGGGGATTCCTGCGGGACAGTCCTTGCGCCGGCGTTCAACCGGGAAACCAGGAAGAGAGGCCGGAAAGCCTCGGCGAGGATGGAAGAGGAACATCACGCCAAGCCAGGAGGTACCATGACAACGATCGATACCGCCACCCTACGTGACTGGCAGCGGCGACACCGGGAGTTCACCCTGGTGGATACCCTGCCGGCCGAGACCTTCACCAAGGGACACCTGCCGGGGGCCATCAACATCGTCTCCGACGACATCCTGGACGAGGCGCCCCGCCGGCTACCCGACAGGCAAGCGACCATCGTCGTGTATTGTACCAGTGAAGACTGCAAACGGGCCGGCCGTGCCGCCGAACGACTGGCCCGCCTCGGCTACACCGCGGTCTACCACTATGTGGGTGGAAAGAAGGCCTGGTTGGCCGAAGGCTTGACACTGGAACACTGAGAAGGATCCTCTCCCGTGCGCGACTGGCTGGAACGCCAGCAATCCTGGATCTATCTAATTGGTATCCTGGCAGGCCTGGCCATCGGGCTGGGCCTGCCGGACGTGACCTCACGCCTTGAAGCCGTTCTCTGGCCGCTGCTCGGCGGGCTGCTCTATGCCACCTTTACCCAGGTGCCGCTGACGCGAATCGGCCAGGGCCTCAAGGATTGGCGCTTCCTGGCGGCCCTGCTGCTCGGCAACTTCGTGGTGATCCCCCTAGTCCTAGGCGGGCTGATGACCCTCCTGCCCGTATCAGTCGCCGTGCAAGCCGGCGTGCTGCTGGTGCTGCTCGTCCCCTGTACCGACTGGTTCATCAGCTTCACCCACCTCGGCAAAGGCGATGCCGGCCGAGCCATTGCCGCCACACCGGTGCTCCTGCTCGCGCAGCTGCTGGCCCTGCCCGTCTATCTCTGGCTCTTCCTGGGCGCGGAGTGGCTTCAGACCGCCATCAGCACCCATCTGCTCGGCGCCTTTGCGGGGCTGATCCTCACGCCTCTGGCCCTGGCCTGGATGACCGAGCGCCTGGCCGAGCGCAGCCTCAATACCAGGCGGTGGGTGCATGGCCTGGGCATGCTGCCCGTGCCGCTACTGGCACTGGTAGTCTTCGTCATCGCGGCATCGCAGGTGACGACCGTGGCCGGCCTCACCGGGGTGTTGCTGCAGGTGCTGTTGATCTTCGTCGCCTACTTGATCTTCGCCGCGTTCCTGGGCAAGACCCTCGGCAGACTGTTCCAGCTCCCCACGCGTTCGGCCAGAACCTTGACCTTCAGCTTCGGCACCCGCAACTCCTTTGTGGTGCTGCCCATCGCCTTGGCGCTGCCCGAGGCCTGGCAAGCCGCCGTGGTGGTCATCGTCTTCCAGTCGCTGGTCGAACTGTTCGGCATGGTGGCCTACCTGAGCTGGGTGCCGGGCAAGTTGATCCCAGACCCCTCTCCCTCCTAGCCGCACGGCTCCGTGACGCCACCTCTCGGCGGCGCCTGGCGATCTGCACCATGGCCCCGACCGGAGGGTAGTTCACCGGACGCAACCCTTGAGTAAACCAAGCACCCATCAACCGAGAAATCCGGTGAGGCAGAGAGTAGGGACCTTTTTGCGATAACCAGAAATCAACCAGATATTCCGGATACCCAGAATAAAGAGGTCCGCTATCGGCCAGAAGCGGACATTCATCAGCCAATAAATCACCGATAATATGACCAAATATCTTTATTTCGCCGAATTAAACCTATCCTTCCTCAGTCTGTAAGCAACATCCCTCCCAAGCCCTGTAAGTCCCCAGTTAACGCGCTTACCATGTCCTATGTGAAGGGAAAGCCATTTATCTTCCAAACGTTTAAGATGCCTTGCCACTTTAGCCCGCGAAAATCCACTTTCTTCGGAAACACCCCCGACAGAGCGCCATGTGAAGCGAGGATTATCTAGTGCAATCAGCACTGTTGCAACAGACTCATCCAACTCAAACTCACGCACCTCAAGAGAACTTTCCTCTAACTCTCCCTGATAAAGCTCCGGCTCTGTTTCCTTAGCAATCATTGCATTCAACTTTTGCTCCCAGGTTTCTGCTTCGAAACCAGTTCCCTTAAATCTCTTTATCTTATCAAGATTCGTAAAAGCCAGTCCTATAGCCCCAGCAAGTACGCATGCTGCTGCCTCAGCTGCCTGCCCCGACGCCCCAAAAAAGACCGGCCCTCCAAGAAGGACCGCAAAAGATAGATTCTGAAGGTTTAATTTATCCATTTCTCCAACCATCTCCCAAAACCACCCACGGCGGTCTCAATGACCAAGTGCAACAACTGACCCATCCGGTATGGTATTGCCATGACTCACTGCTATCGCCACCTCTCTGCTAGCCGCCAGGGAGCTTCTTCAGCAATTCATCCGGGAGCAGGTTCATGGACATCAAGCTGCATAAACAAGCGACGACGACACCGAAGATCCGTGCCGAGATCCAGGCAGCGCCCTCCAGCATCTCCGATAGCGAGCTGGCCCGGCAGTATGGCGTCGCCACCGCGACCATCCGGCGCTGGCGTTACCGTGACGATGTCTATGACCGACCGCATACCTTGAAGGACAAGCGTCGAGCCGGATTGGGGACCACACCAACGACGAAGGAGGACGAGACCTCACACATTCCTGACCCTGTTACGATGAGTGCAGACTGATGATCACCGGACAATCTGAATTGATGAAGAGGGGGTGGGGGTGCGGACGGAAACTTGGACTATCGACAGAGGTAGTCCATGTACACCTACGAACAACGCATCAAAGCCGTGAAGCTCTACATCAAATACGGCAGGAGTGCCGCTGCTACCGTCCGTGAGCTTGGGTATCCCTCGACGAAAAACCTGCGCCGCTGGCATGCGATCTATATTCGCACCGGAGGGCTTGCTGAACGTAGCGCCACCAAGACGAAATACTCAGCGTCACAGAAGCAGACGGCTGTACAGCACTACCTGACTCATGGCCGCTGTTTAGCGAGGACCCGCAAGACACTTGGCTATCCGGCTGCGTACACACTGCGAAAGTGGCTCTTGGAAGTCGAGCCTGGGATGGTGAGGGAGTCGGCCGGCAGCTACAAGGGTTCGCCCTTCTCACCAGAAGCGAAACGTGATGCCGTCATTGATCTGTGCTCACGGAAAGAGGCAGCCTCGGTGCTTGCCGAGAACCTGGGCGTCAGCAGGCAGGTACTGTACAAGTGGAAGGCCCAACTGCTCGGTGATGAGGTGTCTCCCCCAATGGCACGACGTGATGGCGCTGCCTCGCCCCCAGAGCATGAAGCGCTCCAGCGGCAAGTCAAAGAGCTGGAAAGGCAGGTTCATAGACTCCAACTGGAGCATGACCTCCTGGCAAAGGCGAACGAACTGATAAAAAAAGATCTAGGCGTTACCCTGGAGAGCCTGACGAACAGGGAGAAGGCCCTGCTGGTTGACGCCCTGAGAGAGTTTTACCGGCTTGATGTGCTCTTGAGAGAACTGAGCCTGGCGCGCAGTTCCTATTTTTACCACCGCGCCCGGATACGGATGCCCGAGAGGTATGCAGGCGTCCGCGCCACCATCACCCACCTCTTCGAGACCAATCGCCGCTGTTACGGTTACCGGCGCATTCGCGTTGAACTCAATCGGATCGACATGGTGATCTCGGAGAAGGTGGTCCGACGACTCATGGCGGAAGAACAACTCATCGTCCAAATAACCCGGTGCCGGCGATACCGGTCCTATCGCTGCGAGATCACACCGGCCCCTGAGAACCTCCTCAATCGCGATTTCAGCGCCGCTGCACCGAACCTCAAGTGGCTGACGGATATTACCGAGTTCCAGGTGCCTGCCGGCAAGGTCTACCTGTCCCCGGTGATTGACTGCTTCGACGGGCTGGCAGTGAGCTGGACGATCAGCACGAGCCCGGATGCAGCGCTGGTCAACACAATGCTCGACAACGCCATAGAGACACTGAATGAGGGTGAGAAGCCGATCATTCACAGCGACAGGGGCTGTCACTATCGATGGCCCGGATGGCTTTCCCGCGTCCAAGACGCCGGTCTTTTCCCATCTATGTCGCGCAAAGGGTGCTCGCCGGACAATGCCGCCTGTGAAGGATTCTTCGGGCGACTCAAGACCGAGTTTTTCTACACTCGGCGTTGGCAAGGCGTGACCTTGGAGCAGTTTATCGAGGAGGTCGATACCTATATCTAATGGCATAACCAAAAAAGGATTAAGATATCTTTGGAAGGTCAAAGCCCCATGGAGTACCGAGCTGGTTTAGGCCTTGCCGCATGAAAAAAACTCCAAAAACAGTCCAAGAAAACCGCCGCACCCCCAGACCGGACAACCTTCGCTGACGTTGACAGCGTCAGACTAGTGTCACCCGATTCCACGGAGGACACCATGACCGCTCTGACCTCGACACAGGCCTTCTGGCTGGGCCATTTGCTTCATGCATCGTCCCGGCAACTGGCGCTGAACGAGTACGCCGAGGAGCAAGCGCTGGACCTGGCGTCATTACTGGCGTGGGAGCAGCGCCTTGTGGTGCAGGGTGTGCCCGTGCCACCTTCATTGGGGTTGCCCCCTGAGGCGCTGCAGTTCGCGGACATATATGCAGATTGGCTCAAAAATCAATCGAGAGAGGTATCTGAGCCGCTCTATTATAATCCTGTTAAGTGAGCCACGCGGTGATTTGTTATGCAACAAAATAAAATAAATGATCATCCGGGATCTGACAAGCATTCGTTGTCAGAAACCATGCCAGCTTGATTTAATGCAGACTTCTTAAAAGCCCGCAACACTGACACTTTCCCAGGGAAAATTTCATTCAACTTTTTCAAGGAGTGAAGCTGATTGCTATTTAAATTCTCACCAACTTTTATCTCAACAAACTCCACTTCCCCGTTTTTTACAACAACAAGGTCAGGCCACCCTGAATTTGATATGGCTGGATTAGCTATGCAGGAAACGAGTAGTTTTCTGAATCCATCATAGCCGACCGCAGACAATATCTCGTAGACTTCTCTTGGAGAAAATCCGCCCTCCCATAAATTATGCGAATCTAGCAAGGCATCTCTACGCATCTCGAAAAGCTCCTTGCCAAAAATCTTGAGCAGCAAATCATAATTAGTGTTAAAAAATATTCTATTAGGCTTCGTGCCCGGAAGCGAACCTGACAAAACAAGCTTTTCTAACTCTTTTATCTCCGACGGCGTAGTTAAATATTGTCCAATAGGCTCTTGATATGTCAGTGTAAGGTAACTAAGAAAATCCCGAGGAAATGAATTCTCGGTGAAGATGGCGACACCTCCTGATTCTGTCAATTTTGCAGCTGCTGAAACCTCAACGCTACCTCTGGAGTTTTCATAATAAATCACCCCACTCTCAACACCTATAATCCTGCACTGATCGTCAAGCCTTTTAGCCCATGAGGCTTGAAGAACATTCCCTGTCACACCAATGCCTTCTCCGTCAAGGATTGCATAATCATAGAGCTTCTGCAGCTTACCTTTTGTCAACTTTTGACCACCTAAGAAAAACCTGAAGCTTTCTATAACTTCATCAGGAATACTGTTAATATGAACATTCCCTTTCTCGAGTATAGGTAGCTCCGGAAAATCCGTATGATAGCAAACATCTTTAACGTGATTTCTATAAGTTGGAGGAAGAGCTATTTTTGGCAGCTCCCTCCTCCACCGCTTAACTGTTTCAGGGGAAAACCTAAACCAAGATGGTAGATACTGGGAGCGTATCGACGCAAAACTATCCCCTACCTTATCTGCCAACTTAACAGCTTGGTACTTTTGCCACATTGTTCGATACTCATACATAGCACCTCCCCCTTTGGCATTAGCGAAACAAGAAAAATTTTTGTGTATGGCAACACCTGGATTCATAGAATAACCGCAGCACTTTGGTCCCTGGATTCATAGAATAACCGCAGCACTTTGGTCCACCCGGTAGAAGCAGGAGGGCCAGCGCCGGTACCCTCCCTGCCTTACCTACCAAAGTGAAGCAGAGCATGGGATACCGACAGCTGACCCAGACCCAACGATACCAGATTCACGCCCAACGGGGTGTCGGCATGAGCCAGCGACAGATCGCCAAAGAGCTTGGCATCCACAACAGCACGGTCAGCCGTGAGCTGCGCCGAAACGCTGTCTCTGATGGCTACGATCCTGAGCGGGCCCAGGCCCTCAGCGATGACCGCCGGCGCACCGCTTGGAAGTGGACGAAGCGCTTGCCGAGCATGATCACCGCCGTTGTCGACCGGTTGCGTGAGGAGTGGAGCCCACAGCAGATCAGCGGCTTCATGGCGCCCTTGGCGGCCGTCGGCGTCAGTCATCAATGGATCTACTCTTTGATCTGGGATGACAAGGCCCAAGGCGGTGATCTCTGGCGGCACCTCCGTCAGCCCAAGCGTCGCAGCAAGCACCGTGCCCAAGCCAAGAGCGCTGGGCTCGGCAAGATCCCGAACCGAGTAGGCATCGAGCATCGTCCGGCTGAGGTCGATGATCGGCGCTTCATCGGCCACTGGGAGGGCGACACCGTCATCCAGGGACACAAGCAATCAGGCTTGGTCACGATCGTAGAGCGTCGCAGCGGCTACCTGCTGGCGGCGCGGCTGCCCAGGATCTCGGCAGAGCTGACGAAAGCCGCCATGATCCGCCTGATGAAGCCTCGTCGGGGCGCTGTCCAGACCATCACGCTGGACAATGGCTCGGAGTTCGCCGAACACCAATCTGTGGCCAAGGCAGTGACAGCGGCGACGTACTTCTGTGACCCCTACTGCTCCGGGCAACGTGGGACCAACGAGAACACGAATGGCCTGATACAGCAGTACTTTCCCAAGGGAACGGACTTCCGCCAGGTCACCGATGCCGAGTTGCGAAGGGTGGTCAGGAAGCT
>Ga0075011_10001360_pt1 | contig 13130 bp, 6 predicted proteins | sample TARM_MetaG_T_14_FD_72354 | JGI IMG/M metagenome (GOLD analysis project Ga0075011, IMG submission 72354) | Freshwater microbial communities from Pennsylvania, USA, analyzing microbe dynamics in response to fracking - TARM_MetaG_T_14 | ecosystem: Environmental > Aquatic > Freshwater > River...
GGCATGGTGGGGTCGGCAGGCTTAGATGGCACTGACGGCTTTTCCGCAGGCTTCGCAGGGGAAGGCTTATTCTTGCCATCGTTCCCGATTTCCTCCAGCTTGCTATTTTCATCGCCCTGTGGAACTGTGTCATCCGGTAGATTGCCGGGGCTTTCTTGGTCAATTTCCGGGATTATGATTTTATCGCCGGGGGTGGGAACCGGATTGCCGCTGTCCGTCACAGTAGGAAGTGGCGGGTTTTTTTGTGAAAGCTGAATGGAGCAGCTTACCAGTCCGATAATAAAAATAATCAGGGCGATGATGGAAAGCACCACCACCGCCCGTTTGGTTTTGGGATTCATTTTCTTTTTCATTCTCTGTCCTCCATTTCAAATTCATGTTCTTGCTCCAAAGCAGATTCGGTTTCCGCATTTGACATGGCGCACTCCGCTTTATGGATGATGCGATCCAGAAGGGGTGTCTTTTCAGGATTGTTTTCCATCCCAGCCTGCACCGCAAGAGAGTAGATTTCCCGCATTTCTCCATGGGAGAACAGCGGGATACAGTCCTGCTTGAAATATTGCAAGGTGTCTCGTTCCTCGGCGGTCATGCCGAACAAGGCGCCTCTGTAATGGCGTTCTTGATAATTTTCTCGGTCGGCAATCAGCTCTTTGGAGCCGTCCGGGGAAAGGGCATAGCAGGCAAGACCGTTTTTTACCGCCTTTTCCGCGTCCAAAGGACCGGTCAGAACCAAATCATCGGCGGTATAGCCATAATCATGGAGCCGGTCACGATCCAGCCGTTTCACATAATCATCAATTTTCATCGGCTCTGTGGCGTCCCAAAACAGTCCATGTGCCTCAATTGCTGCACGGGATAGAGCATAGGGGTCTGCAACTCGGAAGTAAACCCGTTCCACGGTTCCGTACCGCTGAGCAATCGACTGAAAGTTCTGGTCGTACTCTTGATAAGAAAAGGTACGGACATCGTTTGGGTTCTTGAACACGATTTCCACCGCAGTCGGTTCAAAGGAGTGGGTGCAGAGATAATCCAAATGCTTCTGGTAATCCATTTCGACAATATCGCCCATAACCTTTTCATCACGCATCCCTTTCAGCTCAATCCAAAAGGTTTTAACGTGTTCGCTCTTACTTCCACCGTAATAATTCCATGTATTATGCTGGCTTGTATTACGAATATAGACCTCCGGCTCCGCAAAGCACCATGTACCACCGCCCCGGCTCATCCAGAAGAAATGCCGCCCCGCATTGCGGTCAGCGGCAGCCTCCCGCAGCTTTTCCATATCGTACTTGAAGTCCGTTTTATAATAGTCGGTGTTATGCTCCACAATCTTTTGCAGGGTTTCCAGTACATCCACATTCTCAAAATGTGCATTTCCATACAGGTGGTAGCCCTGCCCCTTGAGTACCTCACGCAGCTCCGCCATGATTTCTTCTCTGGAGCCACGGACCGAGCAGCCGTTATGCCGGTTTCTGTACGCAAAATCTTCGCCCATATCAACCCGAAACAGGCGTAAGCCCTTGCTTTGGGGAAAGACAAAGTTGCATACCGATTCCGGCTGGTAATCGACGGAACGGATTTCCTCAAACACCCGGCGCATATCGCCCTCCACAACAAGTGTACCTTGCCGGATTTCCCCGATTTGGTCACGGGGCAACGTGAGCGTCCAAAGAGAATAATCGTCAGGACCATATTTTGTAATGGTGTTGATTTGGCTATATTCCATGCTCGTCCTCCTGTTCCTGTACCGTTTGCTGCGTAACGACTTCTTGGGGCAAATTGCCCTCCAGCTTTTCGATCACATCCTGCAATTTTCTCTCGCTGTCAAAGGTCAAGTCATCGTCATGCTTTCCGCGAAACACACAGGACTGATACAGAACCGCCATTTCTTCCTCTGAAAAAAGCTGGTTTTCGTCAAGTAAGCCGGAGCGCACGGTAAAATCTTTGAGCGCTCCCTGATAATTGGTTTCATAGTAATGTCCGAGGGTCACGCCACTGCGGTCATAATCATACTGCCATGTGACAAAGCGGATTTCATTGTCCTTGGACTGCTTGGCGGCAAGAAGATGATTGCCAAACTCCGAAATCAGCCGGAAGTCCCGAACCCCCTCACAGTCAAGCGGCTTTGCGTTCAAATACAAGTCATAGCGTTCCTTTAGGTCTAACAGCAGGCTGTGAAGCTCTTTCCGTTCTTCCACAAAAGGGCTGTCACGCCTGAAACGCATGGCGCCGGTCTTTTCAAATTTGCAGATTTCCTCCTGATTTTGAAAAGCCGACAAGAGAAGCTGCGGGTCATGCTCCGCAGCTTCTTCACGAATGGAATAACCCATAGCGGATGCTTTTTTCTTAAAAAGCTCTGCCAGTTCCGGTGAAATATCGTGTTTCAAAAAATCCCTCCTATCTATCCATTTCTTCTAAATCTCCCTCAACAGGGTCATTCTCCATTTCAAGCAGGCTTTCTCGGAACGCCGGGAAATCCCCGTCCGAAATACCGTAGTCACGCCAAGCATTCCAGTCAGGGAGCAGAGAGGTATCCTCCGGGGACAGTTCTGAGTAATCGGACAGGCTGATGATTTCCGGTATATCACGTTCTCCCATCTGCATAGGCGCAAGAACCGGGATAAGCTGGGTAGCCAAATAGCTTTGGTCATAGCACTTGTTAATAAAGCCCAGCCGGGTGTTCAGAAGAAAATGACCTTCCAAAGTTTCCATGGTAATTTGAGGTGCAAAGGGGTATTTTGCGATAAAGGCTGCAATGTTTTCTGCGTCGGCCTTGATACAAAGCTGTATGTCCTCATCCATCCCCTGCGTGTAAGCTGCTAAGTATTTCTGATTCATATATCCTCCTATCTTTCAAATTCGCTTTCTTCATTTTCCGATGCGTAAACAGATACTTTCTCAGGCTCAAACCCCTGCTCCCTGATGTTGGTAAACCACTGTGACATGAAATCCTTCAAATCACGCACCCGTGACGGCGGTACACTGTCCGTTTCATAAAAAAGCCCTATATCGTCCTGTAAGAACGATGTAGGGTGAATGGAACAGGTCTGTTTGTCAATGGTGAAGGTAATCTCAGGGTCACGCATGGAATCACCGTCTTGTCTGTAATAATGGGCGATACTGTATTCATCGTTGCCTATGGCTTCCAGCACCAAATCCTCAAAGCCTTCGCTTTTCAGCTTCATGTAATATGCTTCCCCTTCAAGGATGGGGCCTGCGAAAACCGCCAGCTTCTGATACAGCCGCTGTTCCAGCGTGAGCTGTGCGGAAGGGGGAGCCGTTCTGACTGGTGTATCTTCTTCCTCGTCCGGCTCATAATTCATAACATCCGCATTATCCTCGTCCGGCTCTAAAACAGGGTCAGGGGTATCCTTAAATTCCAGCGCAAGGTCAAGTTCAACCTTTTTTCGCTGTAACTGCACCAATTTTTCCTCGCTGGTAAAGGGCTTTTCACTTTCCAGCTTCGCCGCCTCAAGCTGCCGGTGCAAATCCGAAAGTCCAGCTTTTGAAAACTCCAAATCTGCTTCAATGCGCTCTGCCCGATTTTCTATACGGGTAATGTTTCCCAGCTCCGACTCGCCCAAATCTGTGGTATAGGTACATTTGCCACACAGTTGGATTTCTACACCATCTCCCATGCGCCGCAACAGCCGGATTGGAAAGCCTGCATAGCTGCCCATATCAAGGGTATCGCCGGTGTTTCGCCCCAGCTTGCGGGAACGGACCATAAAGTGTTCCGCAGCTTTGGTTCGCTCATCATGGAGCCTGCCGTCAATAGTCATCTGAAACTCGGACGGCTTGTTTCCTGTATAGTCTGCAAGATCAGCTTCCATTCCTGCTATTTTGCGCTCGGTGGCGGCAATCTGGTTTGGATAGTGTTTTCCGATTTTATACTGAAGGTCGTTGCGCTGGCTCTGCCATGCGGATTTCAACACCGTCAGGCGGCTGATTTCGTTATCGGTTTCCATCTTTTCCTTAATTCTCGGATCAGAGGTCGCAAGAGCCTTGAACTCGGCATACTGAAGCATGGTGCTGTCCACATCCTCACAGGTTCTGAGGGTGGAGCGACCGGTCATAATCTGGCTGATATACCGCTGTTTTTGCTCTAAAATCTGCCATAGATATGCGTCGAAGGTATTTTCTGTGATGTAGTTGAAGATGGAAATTTCCTCATTGTCGTTGCCCTGACGGAGAATACGGCCGTTACGCTGAATGAGGTCGGAAGGTCGCCACGGCACATCAAGATGATGGAGCGCCACCAGCTTATTTTGAACATTCATGCCGGTGCCCATTTTCCCGGTACTGCCCATCAAAATACGGATTTCACCACTCCGCACCTTTTCAAAAAGCTGCTCCCGCTGTACGTCCGTCTTGGCGTCGTGAATAAAGGCGATTTCCTCCGGTTTTACGCCCTGTGCAATCAGTACCTCCTTGGTAGCCTCATAGAAATTAAAGCTGCCGTCACCCTTGGGAGTGCCTTGGTCGCAGAAGATAAGCTGGGTCAACCGGTTTTCAGCCGTTTCATGGTAAATTTCAGCCGCTTTCCGTGCGCAGACATTGAGCTTTGTGTTGGGGTCATCCGGTAAATCCGGGTCAATGGCTCTCGGATCGGTAGAAAGCAGGCGGGCCTCCAGCGTGAGCTTTAGAAAATTATCCTCTGAGCTGTCCACTTGGCCGTTGCGGATTTTCTCCGCCCGTTCTCCAAGCTCCATCACAAGGCGTTTCTGCTCCGGCGTACATTCCGTCTTTATGACCTGTACCGCACCGGTTTTCAGCTTTGGCGTCGGCAAGTCCAGCATATCGGCGGTCTTTATGTCAGCAATTAGGTGGAACATGGCCATCAGCTCAGGCAAATTATGAAACCGTGCAAAACGGTTCTTCATTTGGTAGCCGTTACCCTCCGGCTTGATTTCCAACGAGGACTCTACCACGCCAAAGGTGCTTGCCCATGCGTCAAACATCAGCAGGCCACGCTTTTCCAGTTCCCATGGCTGCAAAGTCTTTTGCAGAACATACAGCTCCGCCATCGTATTGGAGATGGGCGTACCGGTCAGGTAAACCACACCTTTGCCGTCGTTTAGGTCATTGATGTATTGGCATTTTTGGTGCATATCCATGGCACGTTGGCTGCTGACCCCGGCAACCCCGGCCACATTGCGCATTTTGGTGTAAGAAAAGTTATTTTTATAGGCATGGGCCTCGTCCACAAACAGGGCATCCACGCCCAATTCCTCAAAGTTGATAACACTGTCCTTTTTCTCTGCGTTGAACAGCCTATCATACCGAAATTGGAGATTGGACTTGAAGATCTGCATCTGCTTGAGTGTCCAGTCCTTGCCGTCACGGGCTTTTACTTCCGCTATCGCCTCTGTAATGGCCGCCATTTCCGATTCCATGGCCGCAAGCTGGCGCTCTCTGGATAAGCCAATGAGTTCAAAGCTGCTATGCCCCATGATGATGGCGTCATGCTCACCGGTAGCAATCCTGCTGACAAATCGGCGGCGGTTCTTTCGCTCAAAATCCTTTTTCTCCGCCACCAAAATATTGGCGTTGGGGTACATCTTCATGTAGTGGGCTGCCCATTCTCCTACAAGGTGATTCGGCACGGCATACAGGGGCTTGTGGACTGCTCCCAGCCGTTTCATTTCATAGCCAAGGCCGACAGCGGCGTAGGTTTTCCCAGCCCCCACTTCATGTGCCATCAGCAGATTGCCGTCACTGTAAAGACCATGGGCGATTACATCGCTCTGGTGCTTTCGGAGCTTGATACCCTCCGCCATATCCGGCATGAGAAGATTGTCACCGCTGTATTCACGGGGGCGGATGTTGTTGAAACGGTCATTGTAGAGCTTTGTCAGGCTTGCTCCACGCTCCGGGTCGGCAAACAGCCAGCTTTCAAAGGCCATCTTGATTTCTGCCTGCTTTTCACGGGCCAGAATGGTTTCCTTTTTATTGAGGACGTACTTTGTTTTTTCCTCACCGGTATTCGGGTCAATATAGTCAACCGGGTCTTTGACCTCCACTGAGCGGAGGTTCAGAGTGGTTTCCAGTATTTCGTAAGCGTTGAGCCGTCCTGTACCGTAGGACTGGTTGACCGTCACGGAGCTGCTTTCCGCACTTTTATTAGAAATATGATAGGCGCTGCTGTATTTGGAAAACTCAATGGAGATGCTGAAACGCCCGGCTTGATTGCCGGGCGAAGTCTGGAAGGTATCATACATGAATTGCTGGTAACTCTCCGGGGGAATCCATGTGGAACCAAGGGTAAAGCTGATGTCCTGCGGGGTAAGAGGAATGGGCTGCACCAGCTTCAATGCCTCTGCATTTCGACTGAACCGTTCCGGTTCTTCCTCCGCTTTCAAGAGTGCCGTCGCCAGCTTATCCTTGACATAGCCGCTTAAATACTCGTCGGCGGTTTTCCAGCCGGTGTGCGGGTTGCCGGTGTAATCATCGGGGTCTTGATAAATTTTATCCCCCAGCTCATCAATGATTTCCTCCGGTGTAGCCTTGCGGTGATCGGGATACTGATAGAGCCAGGACATATAGGCAAGGTCAACCTTGCCCTTCACGTTGAGGGACACCATCAAGGCTTCTTCCGCTGAAAACACCGCTTTAGGCATGACCTTGGGCTTGATGGTCGCTTTGTAGAAGATAGCGGTCTTTTCCCATACATCCTTTTGGTCTTTTTTCTCCGCCTCGATGGAACGGAGCAGAGGGGCATTGGAATCCCTTGAAAATGCGATTACATTGGCATAGGAATTGAGATAGCCCTGCTTTTTGACAAAGCCATCATAAACATGGTTGAGATGGGCGATATGCTCCTGAAGCTGCTTTTCATATTCCATGGTGGGCAGCTCATGTAGGTCTGCATACTCGCTGTTCTGAAAGTCAATCAGGCTGCGGATGGCTGCCGTGACCTCCACCATGCCCCCGATGCGCTCGGCTTTTCGGCCGGTGATGTTTTGCTTATACATCCGAGAGTTTTCACGGTAGTACAGTTCTCCATCTACCAGCCCATAGCTGAAATTGCGCACATTAGGATCAGCGGGGATGGATTCGGGCAGCACTTCCTTTTCGCCCTCATATTCGGAGGTAGCCTCGGTATACTCACCGTCCAGATAGGAAATGGCTCGCTCCAGCCGCTCGTTCAAGTCCTCACCGGCTATCGGGTGGCAGGCTGTGGTCTTTTCGTTGCCGAACATGGACTCATCAAACACCATTTCACCCAACAGCATTTCCGGGTGGTCAATAAAATAGGTGTTCATGGGAATGCCGTTTTCGTCTTGCTCTACGGACAGCCAAGGACTGCTTTCCTCGTCCGGCACAATCTCCCGTTCCCGCTTTTTCAGAAAAAGAATGTCTGTGGTGGCCTCGGTTCCGGCAACCTGTTTGAACGCATTGTTTGGCAGGCGGACTGCACCAACCAGCTCGGCTTTTCCGGCAATATAACGGCGCATACTGGAATTTGCCTTATCCATCGTAAACTTTGAGGTAATGAGCGCCATCATGCCGCCCGGACGGACCTTATCCAGTGATTTTGCGATAAAATAGTCGTGAATATGGAAATTATGTTTATTGTAACGAGGGTCATCTACCTTGATGGAGTTAAACGGCACGTTGCCCACCATCATATCGAAAAAATGGTCGGGGAAAGCCGTCTTTTCAAAGCCCATCACCTGAATGTCCGCATTGGGGTAAAGCTGTTTTGCGATCTGTCCGGGGATGGAGTCGATTTCACAGCCGTAGAGCTTGGAGGACTCCATGCTGTCCGGCAGTACGGAAAAGAAGTTGCCCGTACCAAGGGCGGGGTCTAAGATGTTGCCGCCCCGAAACCCCATACGCTCCAGCCCTTTATAGATGTGGCTGACAATGCTCTGTTCCGTGTAATAGGAGGTCAGGGTGCTTTTCTGTGCCGCCTGCAATTCCTCGTCTGTCAGCAGTTCCTTAATTTCCGCGTATTCTGTTTCCCATCCGCTTTTATCCGGTGTAAGGGCATTGGCAAGACCACCCCAGCCCACAAATCTCGCAAGGGTAATCTGTTCCTCCGCTGTGGCCGGGCGCCCCTGCGCTTGCAGCTCCTTTAGAAGCCGGATGGCTGCAATGTTATTCTTGAATTTGGTTTTCGGGCCGCCATCGTAAAGATGATGGTCGGGAGAATAGCGGTAATTGAAACCCTCGCCCCAAGCACGGGCATGGAAATCATCCATAATGGTGCGGTTGTACTCATCATTGGACTGGTTGACAAGGGTGGCGGCTTGGATGGCAGCCTGCGTTTCTTCCGAGAAATCGCCGCTTTGGACGCTTTCTACCACCATGGTAGCAATCTCGCCATTTGTGTAATGGTCTTTTAACGGCTTACAATCCGCAATCGCAGACAGCGGCACACGCTCGGTAATTTTTAGGCCATTCAGATTTTTAAGCTGTGCAATATCTCCGATTTCTACCGTGCGTCCATCATGCAGAAATTTAACGATTTCAAACACACGGTCATGGTAATAAATGCGGTCGCCCTCCTGAAAGGGCATTTGCACCGGCTCCATGGAGTTCCCATCAATCATGCCGTCATTGCTGTCCTCGGCGGTGTCCTCATAGCTCTCCGGCATAGCGGAGGTTATATCGAATAAGGTGAGCTGCCTGTCGGGAGCCTCCTGTGCTGGTTTTTCAGGGGCTGGCAAGTACACCGTCTGCCCCTCGGCTTCCAGCTCCGCTTTATCTTTTTCCGTAAGGTAGCGGTCTTGACGGATCAGGTCAGAGATACCGCTTTCCACCTGATTCCATGATAGAGTTTCGTGCAGTGCCAGAGAACCGGACCGGTAATCAATCGCCAGCCCCTTGGGAGTGTACTCTAATCGCCATCTATCGCCACCGGGCTGACTGCGGGAGCTGCCATAGGAGTAATATTCCTTTCGGATGAAAGCAACCCTGTCCTTCTTGGCAGGCATGGACAGCATGGCTTGAAAAATCCGTTGCCTGCCGCCCTGTGTGCCGCTGCCATGCTGAAGGTATTCGTCAATGATTTTTTGCCTGTCCGTTTCAGACAACTCAGCGGATGCCGGAGGTTCATCAGGACTATCTTCGTCCTCGTCCGCAATGCTCTGCATTTCCTCCTGTTCATCGGGAATGGCATAATCATCAATCACGGTATCTGCGGAGCTGAACGGATATGCCCCGGTCAGAATTAAGCGGTCAATTCGAGCCGTGAGCTTGCCATAATCCTCAGTGAATTGCTGACCTTCGATTTCAAAGGTCAATCCATCCTCGCCTGCGGTAAGATATAGATGTTCTCCGGTTTCCGTGATGTAGTCGGTATCCAGCTTGCCGTAATAGGCTTTTAGAATTTTGGCTTTAGTAGTCTGCTTGTGTCCGCCCTCAAAGAATTTATGGATTTCCGCTGCCCATTCCCTTGTGTCAGGGGTAATATCATCGGCGCACAGAACCACATCAATGAGGTCGGAGATTTCTTCCTCGTCAAGCGTTGATGCAGAGGAAGTGGTTTGAATATCCGTGGGCTGTACGTTTAGATCAGGCACCGGCGTGAGGGGCGTATCTACTCTGGCAGCTTTCTGCTCAACCCCTGCCATTTGTTTTTCGTAGCGTTCGATGTCCTGCGCTGTCAGCCAATTCGGTTTTTCAGGTACGGCATTGTAAAGCTCCCACATCTTGGCGATTTGGTTTTTTACGTTTCCCGCCCATAAATGCTTTTCATGTCCTTGCCCTGCGCCTAAGAAATATTCACAATCAGATTGCAGGCGGCTCAATAGCTGATACGAAAAAGATGTGTCTTTTTCCGTTAGCTCTGCCGCTTTTTCCTCCGCAGGGGAGATTTCCTGTACTGTTTTGGGTGGTACAACGAAAAAGCCGCCCACAGACGGCTGTTTACCATCTGTGGGCGGCTCTGTGCTTGGGATTATCGGAGGTGCAGTACCAGTTCGCTGATCACGATTTCCTCCGCTGTGCTGGTTATCATGCCCATGTGGGCGGCTCTCTCCATCGTGTCCTCGGTGTCCGGCATCGGCTGTGCGGTCAGAAGCTCCTGTATCAGCCGTTCCTTGCGGCTCTCGGCTTCCTCGTCCACTTTCAGAATCATCTCGTTGATTTTGCCCTGTGCCACCAACTCCGACAGGCGGTGTGGGTGGTTCTCCAGCATGAAGTTTTTCCACAGGTTCCCGAATCTGCCCACCGGCATCTGGTCGGTTTTCTCGTTCTCCGAGATTTGCAGTTCGGGGTAGAGCAGACCGTCCTCGCCCTTCCGGTAATTGAGGTTCATTAACGGTTCGGTTCTCATAAATTTGGCTCCTTTCGATTTTAATTTGTTGGATTTCCTGATGGATTTCTCTCAGGATGGGTCTTGCAAGGGAAACCGTGCAGTTTCCCATGGTCATAAATAGCTCTAAGCTGTTAAAGTGGCTGATGTTCTCAAAGGTGTTTTCATCAAACATCTCAGTGGAAAGCCCGCATTTGCAGAACACCGTATAGGCCACGCTGTCGGTGATAAGTTCCATAAACTCCGCTTTAACCGCATCAATGGGAGCATCATAGAGTACACTGCTCTCGTCACGCACCTTAAAGTTTACCATGTACTGCGGTAAAACCTGACGGACCCGTTGCTGTACCAGCTTATACAGGCACATTTCGATGCTGGAGGTTGGGGTATTGTACTTTTCGTGAAATCTCGCCAACACGCTGGGTTTATACTGATCCTCCAACTCCCACAGGTAACTCATAACCTTTTTGAAACTCTGCTCACTGCCGTTGGTGTCCATGAAATCAAACAGATACTTCAAACTTGCTGTGGGGTTTGTCATGTCGATGACAGCAATGCCTTTTGCGCCTGCATTGATATTTCGGTCAATTCGCTTGTCATGCCATTCGTCAAAGGTGGCAAGCTGTGTTGCATCGGGCCGCTGTGTGTAAACGAGTACCGCATTATCAAAGGAACGCTTATAGTACCTCGCCACACAAGACAGCAGACCTTTCCACTCCACAGGGTTTTGGGTGTATTCCTGCACCGACTTTTTATATAGGTCGGCAAGAATGGTCGCCTTGCTCAAGCTGTCACCTCCATTTCTTGATTTTCAAAGTACAGCGCCAAAGCCTTATCAATGACTTCCTCAATTTCCTTTTGGGTCTGCTGTGCGGTAAAATATTTGGAGATGACCGCAGGCTTGATTTTGACCGGCTGTGGCTTGTTGCTTTTAGGCTTGCGTGTTTTTTCACCGGAAATGATTTGCACAATGGCGGTGTCGGTCAACTTGCCAGCCTTATAGTAGCTGTGGAATAATTCCGCCTTTTTGGTATCCATCTTATAGCTGTCGGACTCCATGAGGTCTGCAATTTGCTGCTGTTGTGCTTCGTCCTCTACAAAAGAGAGGTCATAGGCGGCGAGGAAAGCAATTTCTCCGCTATCAACACGGAAAATGAGGGGTTCAATAAGATTTGAAATACGGATGTATTTTGCCACCTTGTCCCGTGAAAGACCGTAATTTTGTCCGAGTTTTTCATCTGATCTCAACTTCGTCTGAACCTCAGACGAAGTTGAATTTTCCTCGGTATCATGCGGGTTCAAGAGCATTTCAATCTCTGCCAAAAGGTCATTTCTCTTGCCCTGTGATTTCAGTGCCGCATAGTGCTGGGCAAGACAGTAGGCACGTTCTGAATAGCTCATATCGGCAAAGGAACGCTGGCGCAGATTGGTTTCCGTTACAATCAGGACGGCATCTTCATAGGTCAGATTTTCCCTGATGATGACGGGGCCTTTGGTCAGCCCGGCAAGCTGGGCGGCGTTTTTACGGTTATGTCCGCTGAGAATAATGTACCGTCCGTCCTCAGTGTACCACAGGATAATGGGGAGCAGAATACCAAACTGGCGGATACTGTCCACCATATCGTCAAGCTGCTGTCCCTCGTAGAGTTTGAACCTGTGATTTGGAAAGGACTCCATCAAGCTGAAATCCATTTCCAAGATACCGCCCTGCACAGGAGCAGGGGCGGCATCTTGCCGGGGTTCTATACCCAGCATTTCATCAAAGTCAATTAGGGCTGCTTTGGGCTTTGGTATCGCCATAGGTTAAACGCTCCTTTCCGCAATTTTGCTGTGTCCATCGGAAAGCAGTTCGTCCACAAATTGCCCATAAGCGATTGCCGCAGGGTTTCCCGGCAGAAACTCACAAATGGTCTGATGGTGTAGCACAGCTTCCGCAACCTTGATAGACCTGGGAATGCGGGTCTTGAAAATGGGAACCTTGTCAGCAAAACCACGATGGATCAGTTCGTTCACCTGTGCCGAAAGTATCGTATTAGGGGAATCCATGGTAATCAAAATGCCTTCAATACGCAGGCGGTGGTTGCTGTTTCTCTGAATAGCCTGATGGTGCTTTAGCAGTTCCGCAAGTCCTTGGGCAGATAAAAGCTCCGCCTGTGTCGGGATAATAATGCTGTCGGCACACATCATCACGTTAATCATCGGCGTACCCATTTGCGGCATACAGTCGATGATGATGTACTCATAGCTGTCCTTGATGGCGTCAATGTATTGGGTCAAAATCCTCTCTCTGAAATCCACATTGCAGAGATTGCGTTCAAGGGTGAAAAGCTGGGTATTGGATGGGATCAGGTCAACACCGCACTCGGTTTTGATGATGTAGCTTTCAGGTGCGGGTAAAGGCTCGTCCTCAACCAGCTTGCGCAACAGGGTGTTGATTGTCACCTCCAGTTTATTGGGGTTCTTCACGCCAAAGATAATGCTGGAATGCCCCTGACCGTCAAAGTCAAGCAGGGCGGTACGGTGTCCTCTCTTGGACAGGAGATAGGCAAGGGTGGTAGCCGTGGCTGTTTTGCCCACTCCGCCTTTCTCGTTGATAATTGCAATGATTTTCGCCATCGGCGCTCTCCTTTCTTGGGTAAAAAGATTTTGGGTAATGGGTAAATAGGGTAAAAAAATTGGACTAAGATTAGCGAAAACCCTTTGATATAGCGGCTTTCACTTACTTAGTCCAATTATAACAGAGGCACCGATTGACTATTGCAAATGGACTGGTATTCCCCGATCATCACCGGGAAAAACCGGGCGACCATCGGCACCAGCATCGCATAGCGGTAAGGTATCCGCCAGTGTATCAGCATCTGAGCCA
>Ga0075011_10001361_pt1 | contig 13115 bp, 11 predicted proteins | sample TARM_MetaG_T_14_FD_72354 | JGI IMG/M metagenome (GOLD analysis project Ga0075011, IMG submission 72354) | Freshwater microbial communities from Pennsylvania, USA, analyzing microbe dynamics in response to fracking - TARM_MetaG_T_14 | ecosystem: Environmental > Aquatic > Freshwater > River...
CCCCAGTCACGTTTGGCATCTAAGTTACCAAGATAGAGTTTATCTTGAAGACCTAAAGCGATTTTACTTGCCGCTCGCGTGATTTTACGCGTTACAAAGGTCTCACCGCGCACAGGCGATTCATGATTAAATAAAATACCATTGCAGGCAAACATGCCGTATGCTTCTCGGTAATTGACCGTAATCCAGTAAGCATACATCTTCGCCACGGCATAAGGACTTCTCGGATAAAACGGCGTGGTCTCTTTTTGAGGTGTCTCTTGCACTTTTCCGTAGAGTTCGGACGTACTGGCTTGATAGATTTTTGTCTTTTTCTCTAAGCCTAAAAGACGCACCGCTTCTAAGATACGGAGTGTCCCTGTACCATCCGCATTGGCTACGTATTCAGGTGTTTCAAACGACACAGCCACATGGCTCATCGCCGCAAGATTATAGATCTCATCAGGCTGTGTCTCTTGGATGATACGCGTTAAATTCATACTGTCGGTCATATCGCCGTGATGTAAAATAAGGTTTCTATTCTCAACATGAGGATCTTGGTAAAGATGGTCGATTCTATCGGTATTGAAAAGCGAACTGCGTCGTTTTAGTCCGTGAACGATGTAGCCTTTTTTAAGCAAAAATTCTGCTAAATAACTTCCATCTTGTCCTGTAATTCCTGTAATGAGTGCCACTTTTTGATTCATACTTCTTTCCTTTTATAATCGTCTTCAACTCTTACGATATCGTCTTCGCCCGTATAACTTCCTACTTGCGCTTCGATCAACACCAAGGGAATTTTCCCTTCATTGCTTAGGCGATGAATTTCCCCCGCCTTAATGTACGTCGATTCGTTTTCCCGTACCAAGAAAATTTTCTCTTCAACTTGAACAACGGCCGTTCCGCTAACGACGATCCAGTGCTCATTACGGTGAAAGTGCTTTTGCAAGCTCAAGCGACATCCCGGTTTCACAACAATTTTTTTAATTTTATACCCTATTTTATCTTCTAAAACGCTGTAAGTACCCCATGGACGATGCACTGTTTTATGCGTCGTCGTCAAATCACCGTTTTCTTTTTTGAGCTTTCCTACGATCTCTTTGACTTTTTGGGAACTCCCTTTTTGACTAATCAAAAGCGCATCTTCCGTATCGATAACAATCAAATCTCGTACGTCGATTAGGCTGACATGTTTATCGGCCATCACGAAATTATTGCTTGCATCATTATCGAGTTCTTGGCAGAGTGCATCAAAACTTCCCACGTCACTCCAGCCCATATCGCTTGGAACGACTTTCACTTTTTTGCTTTTTTCCATTACGGCATAATCGATACTATCTTCGGGAATAGCAAACATATCGTCATGACCGATGCGTAGAACAACTTCTTGATGTGCATGCGCATAAGCAGTTTGACATGTCAGGAAAATTTGCGGCGCATACGTCTCAAGTTCATGCAAAAACACACCTGCTTTGAAACAGAACATCCCGCTGTTCCAGTAGTAATTTCCGGCTTGTACGTAAGCTTCCGCCGTTTGATGATCGGGCTTTTCATGAAAAGCTTTCACCTCTGCACCCTCGGCTTCGATATAACCGAATCCCGTTTCGGCGAACGTCGGCTTGATACCAAACGTCACCAAAAAGCCCTCTTTGGCTAAGCGTTCCGCTTCGTTAACCGCTCTTTCATATGCTTTTTGATCTTTAATCAGATGATCGCTTGGGGTAACTAAAACGATCTCTTCTTGGTTTACCGCCATACATGCAAGGGCAATAGCAGGAGCTGTATTGCGAGCAATCGGCTCGAGCAAATAACGATTGTTCGACTTTTTAAGCTCTTCCAATTGATCGAGTGCTAAGAAATATTGCTCGGTATTGGAGACGATAAAGTGTTCGCTACTCACCGTACTGTTGCGTTCAACCGTCAACTGGAACAACGATTTTTGATCAAAAAGTTTGACAAACTGTTTGGGCATCAGCGTACGGCTAAGCGGCCATAGTCTTGTACCGCTCCCGCCGCATAAAATGACATTAATCACATACATTCCTTATGTTTAATCTTTACCAAATAAATCTCTCGTAAACACTTTTGTTTTAACATCTTCAAGATCAGGTGTTATGCGATTGACAAGAATGACATCGCATATTTTTTTAAATTTATTAATATCGTTCACAACGCAAGAATTGAAGAACTTTGGTTCTTTCAACATGGGTTCATAAACAACAACCTCTATTCCTTTAGCTTTAATACGCTTCATCACGCCTTGAATCGATGAGGTGCGGAAGTTACTACCTCCTGCTTTCATAATTAATCGGTAAATTCCTACGACGTTCGGCTTTTGTTTGATGATCGAATCGGCGATAAAATCTTTTCGCGTACTATTGGAATCAACAATTGCACGGATAAGGTTATTAGGGACATTATTGTAGTTCGCCAAAAGTTGCTTGGTATCTTTTGGCAAGCAGTACCCACCGTAGCCAAACGAAGGATTGTTGTAAAAATTGCCGATACGTGGGTCTAAACAGACACCTTCGATAATCTCTTGAGTACTCAGTCCATGAATTTGCGCGTAGGAGTCAAGCTCGTTAAAAAAGGCAACACGCATCGCAAGATAGGTATTGGCAAAGAGTTTGATGGCTTCAGCTTCCGTTGGTTCGGTAAACTCAATCGGAATATCTTTTTTCAAAGCACCTTCAGCGAGTAACGCTGCAAATTTTTGTGCTCGCTCGCTCTTTTCTCCCACCACAATGCGAGAAGGGTAAAGATTGTCATACAAAGCTTTGCCTTCACGTAAAAATTCAGGGACAAAAATAATGTTTTGAGTTTTAAAACGCTCACGTACACTTTTAGTATACCCCACCGGGATGGTTGATTTGATCACCATCGTTGCGCTCGGATTAGAGGTCAAAATATCTTGAATGACACTCTCGATCGATTTAGTATCAAAATAATTGGTCTCAGGATCGTAGTCAGTGGGTGTTGCGATAATAATAAACTCTGCATTCTCATACGCTTCGTGTTTATCCAATGTTGCTTTAAAACGAAGCGGTTTTTCTCTCAAATATGCTTCAATCTCTTTATCCTCGATGGGTGAAATTTTAGCATTCAGCATTTCAATTTTTTCAGGCACAATATCCAAAGCGACCACGTCATGATGCTGTGCCAATAAAATACCGTTTGAAAGCCCGACATACCCTGTTCCGACGACGGTTATTTTCACTTACAATCTCCACGTCGGATTTTTGAGGATGCCTTTGACGTCGATTAAGACGTTACTGAGGCGTCGGTACTCCGATTCGGGCAATGTAACAAACGCTTGGTGACCTACGGCAACGACGATGGCGTCGTATTTTTTATCGTTTTCAAACGGATCGGCAATCAAATCGTAGCCGTAATGTAACTTTGCTTCGGCCGGATCGACCCACGGATCGTAAACATCGACGTTGCATTTGAACGTTTTTAACTCTTCGATAATATCGACGACCTTGGTATTGCGAATATCCGGACAATTTTCTTTAAAGGTCAAGCCCAAAATAAGCACATTGGCGTCTTTAATTTTCGTATCGTGTTCGATCATCAGCTTAATCGTTTTATCGGCGATGTATTTTCCCATACTGTTGTTGATTTGGCGCGCGCCGAGAATGAGATTGGGTTTATAGCCTAACTCTTCGGCTTTGTACGTTAAATAATACGGATCGACCCCGATGCAATGTCCTCCGACAAGCCCCGGTTTGAGCTTAATAAAATTCCATTTCGTCGCGGCGGCTTCTAAAACTTCATTGGTATCGATTCCCATCGTATTAAAAATAAGCGCTAATTCGTTGATCAACCCGATATTCACGTCTCGTTGAGTGTTTTCGATAACTTTACTCGCTTCGGCGACTTTAATACAAGAGGCTTTATGCGTTCCGGCGACGATAATGCTACGGTAAAGCGCATCGACTTTTTCGGCAACTTCGGGCGTAGAACCCGAAGTCACTTTCAAAATATGCTTAACCGTATGCGTTTTATCACCCGGATTGATACGCTCGGGCGAATAACCCGCAAAAAAGTCGCGATTGAACGTTAAGCCCGAAACCTCTTCGAGAACGGGCACGCAAACCTCTTCGGTCACGCCCGGATACACCGTGCTTTCGTAAATGACGATGTCGCCTTTTTTCAAAACTTTTCCCACGCTTTGACTGGCTTTAATCAGAGGCGTTAAATCGGGACGATTGCTTGCGTCGATCGGCGTAGGAACCGTAACGATAAAAATCGTACACGAACGCATATCTTCCAGATTCGTGCTAAAGCTTATGCCGCAACGTAACGCCTCTTTGAGCTCGTCGCTTGTGAGTTCTAAGGTACGATCGTACCCTTGAGAAAGTTCGTCGATACGTGCTTGAAAAATATCGAAGCCGACGACGGGGTATTGCTTAGCAAACTCTGCGGCTAAGGGAAGCCCGACGTAACCCAGACCGATGATTGCAATTTTATCCATAACCACTACCTTTTAAATCTCTTCTTTGATTCTCACGTACACGGGGAAACGCGGTTTTTGATTGAACGTCGTCTCTTTGTATTTGTACGTAATTTTTGTTCCGATCGCCGGAGGATTTTTTCGCTCTTCGTCGCTAAAACCCGAACCGATATCGAAGCGAACGCCTTCGTCGTTTTGACATGTCAGCGAGCCTAAAACTTTTTTGTATTTTCCCTCGCCCGGGTGTAGTGCCGTGACGACGCATTCGGCGTCGTAAAAACGTTTCACTTTCAAGGCGTTCGGATCGCGTTTGGCAACGTATTTGGCATCGGGATTGCGGACGACGACACCCTCTCCGCCGCCTTGTTCAACCTCGCTTAGAAAACGTTGCAAATCGTCGTTGTCTTTACATGTCATTTGCTTTGCGACGTGAAGATAATCGGCTTGATTCAGTTTGAGATAATACTCAAGCTTGACCAAACGCTGCACCAAACCGCCGTTTTCCAAAGGAACGTCAAACGCGTAAAAAGCGATCTCCTTCCATCCTTCGTGCGGTTCTTGTTTTTTGACGATCGAGACGATTTTCGAAAATTCTCCGCGCTTGCTCCACAACTCTCCGTCCACCGCAAAAGACGGAAATCCTTCGGTAAACCACGTCGGAGCCGCAAAAACGACGCCGCCGCGCGAAATCAACTTTTGTCCGTCCCAATAAGCGCGTACGCCGTCCATTTTCTCGCTCATTAACCAGCCTGAAACGTTTTGGTCTTTCCACTCTTCCAAAAGCATCAAATCCGGCTTAGCGGCAAAACAAAAACAAAGCGATACGAAACAGATAAAAACAACCTTACGCATCGACACTCTTAATGCGATGCCAACATCTCTTTTGCCTGCGCAATCAACGCATTGAGCTTTTGCTCGTAGAGTTTGGCATGCGCTTGCACGGTCGATTCAAAACGCGTCACCAGTACGGGTGTCGTATTGCTAGCTCTGACCAAACCCCAACCGTCGCTAAAAATCACCCTAACGCCGTCGACGTCGACGATCTCTTTAATCGCCGGAAAATCTTTGGGAGGATTTTTTAAGAGCTCTTTGACTTTTTCGACCAATGGAAATTTGTCGTTTTCGTTGGTTTCGACTTTAAGTTCTTCGGTCGAATAAACGACCGGTAGCTTTGCAATCTCCGCGTCGACGTCAAGACCGTTTTTCACCAATTCGATCATACGAAGGGTCGCGTAAATAGCGTCGTCGTAACCGAAATAGCGGTCGTTGAAGAAAAGATGCCCGCTCACTTCCGCCGCAAAATCCGCACCCGTTTTGGCGATCATCACTTTAAGGTTACTGTGTCCCGTTTTATACATGATCGCTTTGCCTCTGGCGTTGATGTCGTCGTACATGATTTGCGAGCATTTGACCTCGCCGATCACGGTCGGATTTTTCATCGCACGGGAGAACAAAATCGCCATAATGTCGCCCTTGACGTTATTTTTCTTCGTGAGAAACGCGATTCTATCGGCATCGCCGTCGTAAGCAAAGCCTAGAGAAAATTCGCCCTCAAGCTCTTTTTTAATGTCTTTAAGGTTTTTTTCCACCGTAGGGTCTGGATGATGGTTCGGGAAAGTACCGTCGGGGTCTGTGAACAAACCTTTACATGTAAAGTTTAAACCTTTGAAAATATCCTGTACGACAACCCCCGCAACGCCGTTACCGCAGTCGTAGACAAACGGCGTGCTAAAGCCTTTGAGATGGTCGAACTCTTGAATCATATAAGCGATATAACGCTCTTTGGCGTTGATAAACGTCGAGCTAAGATCGTCTTCGATCTCCATCTCGTAATTGCGCATAATTTCAGCACCCAAAGCATAAATATCTTCGCCGAAGAAAGGCTTTTTATCGATCGTCACTTTAAAGCCGTTATATTCGCTCGGGTTGTGAGACCCCGTGATCATAATAGACGCGTTAGGCGTGAGCCCCTCAAACGTTTGAAAATTGCTAAAGTAGTTCACGGGCGTCGCCACGAGTCCCATATTGAGCACTTTACATCCCGCTTTATTTAAACCGCTGGTCAGATTATCGCATAAAACAGGCGAATGGCTTCGTGCGTCGTAGCCGATCGAAACGACGTTTCCGACCTCTAAAATGCGTTTGCCCAAAAAGTAGCCGATCAGTTTAACCGTCTGCTCGTTCAGTTCGTTTGGATAAATACCCCTGATGTCATATTCCCTAAAAATCGTCTTCATCGATGTTCCTTGTACAATTCTTCTTCAATGGCTATGCCGAACACGTCGGTATAGGATTTGTCGTGTTTTAAATTTTCCTGCATTGTAACCAATGCGCGCTGATAATCTTCTATAATGAGATTGCCTTTTAAAAGCTCGTATTTTAAAAAAAGCCAATAAGTATTGAGCACGTCGCTTTCGCAATACTCTTTGATTTTGCCGATTTCCCCCGCGTAATAAAGCTCCATCACTTGGTCGCCGTGGACGTCGTATTTTCCCGGAAGTCCCGCCATCGCGCAAACATGATCGAGTTTGAGTCCTCGAACCGCGCCGAATTCGCACAAATGATCCATCACGTCCACGTGAAAGCGATCCGAATAGCGTGCGCGGTAATTTTCCCATTTATTTTTATTTAACTCTTTGTTTTCCGCTTCAAAATACGCACTACATGTCAGGTTGTATTGCATCGCGCGAAGCATCAAAAGCGGCATATCGAAACTCCGTCCGTTAAAGCTGACCAATTTAGGATTTTTCTGGTTGATAAAATGAAGGAAATTTTTGATCATTTCATGCTCGTTTGCACCCTCGATGCTACTGACTTTTCGGAACATTCCGAAATCATCGGCAATCACCGCGGAAACGGCGACGATCTTGTGAAAAGGAAGCGGCAGAAACGAACTTCCGCTTTTTTCTTCTTGCTCTTTCATCGCTAACATCGAGACGCTATAGTCGTCTCCTTCGTAGCCTAAAACGTTTCGAATCAGCGCGGCATCGGGAATCGTCTCTATGTCGAAGACGCAGATCATTAAGTCTCTCCTTGGCTCGTTTTAGCTAAAATTTTAGCCTAATTTTACTATGAAAGTGATGAGATGCGAATTTACGTGGAATACGCCGTCGTTAAAAGTGTGCTCTTTTTAGCCAAGCTGCTTCCTATCCGTGTGATTTACCGTTTGTTCGGAGTGCTTGCAGCGCTCTTTTTCAGGCTTGATCGTCGTAGACGTTCGCTAACGCTTAAAAACCTCGCGTTGGCATTTCCGGAGATGGAAGCCTCCTCCCGTTTAGCGTTGGCAAAAAAAGCATATGCCAGTGTCGGCACGACGCTTGCGGAAGTTTTACTAATGTACCATCGCCGTTTCGATATCGATGCGGCCGTCGAAAACCTCGACGAAGCGCTTGAGGAGATCCACGCACGTTTTTCCGATAATCGTAAAGGCATTTTACTCCTAACCGCTCATTTCGGGAATTGGGAACTATTAGCCCATTTTCTAGCCAAACACGGTTATCCGATGGTCGTCATCGGTCGAAGCGGCAACAACCGTTTGATCGAACAATATATTACCGCACCGTTTCGAAGCCTCTACGGAAATGCGCTCGCCAACAAAAGCCAAGCGATAAACGCCATTTTACGTACGCTGAAAACCAAAGGTATCGCCGGTATGTTGATCGACCAAAAAGCAAGCGGCGCCAATAGCATCAAAGCCTCTTTTTTCGGACATCCCGCCGATACCGTAAGCTCCACCGCACTCTTAAAACGACGCTACGATCCGCCCGTTATATCGCTTTTTATGGCACGTCAAGCAAGCGGTCGTTACCGACTGCTCATCGGTCGCGACGCCGAACTTACCTTGAGCGAAGCGTGGGACGAAACGGAAAAAATCGCACGTTTAACCCAACACTACAACGATATTATCGAAGCGGTCGTGAGGGAGTATCCCGAACAGTGGTTTTGGATGCACAATCGCTGGAGGATTCGCCCGTGAGGATTCTCATTTTAAGCGACTCCCGAAAAGGGCATCTCAACCAATCCGTCGCATTTGCCGAATACCTTGAAGCGCATTACGATATTCTTCCCGTTGCCTTTACATGTCGCACGTTGAAACTGCTCTCGTACGTGCTTGATTTTTTCAAAATTTACACGCTTTGGCTTTTTAAAAATCTTGAGCCGCTTCATCAAACCTACGATCTGATCGTCTCGGCAGGCTCTGGGACCTATTATGCGAACAAAACGCTTGCGTGCGCCCTCAACATTAAGTCCGTCACGATGATGCTTCCGCAAGGTTACCGTTACGACTTCGATCTTATTTTTGCGCAAGAACACGATCATCCGCCACGACGGACGAACATTGTCGTGCTTCCGGCAAATTTTAGCCGTCCAAGGCCGCAAGGGCTGTTCACGCCGAAAGCTCCGTCTGTAGGTATCGTTATCGGCGGGGACAACGCCCTTTTAAAAATGGATAAAGAGCGTCTCAAAAACCAACTCGACGCTATTTTTCAACGCTTTCAAGGCTACGAAATCGCGCTAACGACATCCCCTCGAACCTCCAAAGAGATCGAAACCTTAGTCGAAAGTTATCCCTTTGCCTACCGCGTCATTTTTTCCCAAACACCCATCAACCCTATCGCCGATTTTTTGGAGCATTGCGAAGTCGTGTTTATCACGATCGACTCCACGTCGATGATTAGCGAAGCGATCGGTTACGGTACGTCTTGCGTTGAAGTGTTGCCGCTGAACGCAGTGAAAAACACTAAATTTTTTGCCATGGCAAAGACCCTTGAGCAAGAAGGATACCTCCACCTGTTTGACGGAACGGTAGCACGCTGCAACCGTAAAATCGACTTTAAACGCTACGCGCAGGAGATCGGTAGATGAAAATCGTCCAACTGCTTCCCGAACTCAACGAAGGCGGCGTGGAACGCGGCGTCGTCGAACTCTCACGCGAATTGATCAAACGCGGATTTGAAAGCGTCGTCATCAGCAACGGCGGTCGTTTGGTCGAGCGATTAGAGCGTGAAGGAAGCGTACATGTCAAAGTCGACGTCTGCTCGAAAAACCCCTTCAGTGCACCGTGGCGCATCTTTGTATTGTACCGTACTTTGAAAAAAATCCGCCCCGATCTTTTACATGTCAGAAGCCGCGTACCGGCGTGGATGGTCTTTTTCGCCAATCGCTTTTTACGCCTTCCCGTCGTCTCAACCGTTCACGGCTTTAACTCCGTCGGATTTTACAGTTCGATCATGACCAAAACCGATCACGTGATTTGCGTTAGCGGCGCGATCAAAGACTTTATTCAAACACACTACGGCGTTCCCGATGAAAAAATAAGCGTCATCCCGAGGGGTATCGATCTTACGGTTTTTAATCCTTCAACGATCGATCGATCGTTTATCGAAGCGTTTCAAACGCGCTTTGGCCTTCACGATCGCTTCGTCGTCTCGACGGTCGGACGCATTACGCAACTCAAAGATCTGGAAACGTTTATCCGAGCCGTTGCGATTCTTAAAAAAGAGATTCCCAACATCGTCGGACTCGTTATCGGAGGTATCCGCGAAGATAAACACGCCTATGCCGCGTCACTTCAGGCTCTTTGTGCATCGCTGGAACTTGACGATACGGTGTTATTTTGCGGAAGCTCCAATAACGTAGCGGAAATTTACGCCCTAAGCGACGTTACGCTCAGCTGCTCCAAAAAACCCGAAAGTTTCGGAAGAAGCGTCGCCGAAGCGATCGCCATGAACACGCCGGTCGTCGCCACGCGTCACGGCGGCGTTTTAGACATCGTTCAAGAAGGCGTAAACGGCTACTTTTCCGCCATCGAAGACGCGCAGGATTTGGCGCAAAAAATTACACAAGCAAAAGAGTTAAGCTTTGATGGGTATACTTACGTGAAATGCCATTTTTCGTTAGATCAAATGGTCGAAAAAACAATAGGTGTCTATCAGAAACGACTATGATACAAACTTACATGTTAAAACTCTTGACGATTAGAACCCTTTTATCGGTACGTTACCGCATTATTGCGTGTGTTCAAAAGCTTTTATTTTCTTCTAAAATGCCTGTCTCAAAAATCTTAATACATCGCATCGGAACATTCGGTGATTCCATCGTCACGCTTCCGGCACTTTCGATCATACGTCGGCACTATCCTCACGCGCAACTCGATTTTGTTACGACGTATGCAACCCCTTTAAACCTTTCGACGATTGTACGGAAAGATTTTTTTTCGAAAATCTATCTGATTCAAAAACAAAACCGTAAAAAGGAACTCAAAGCCTTAAAACACGAACATTACGATCTTTACATTGAGCTTCCCCAAAACTACGGACTCATTAAGACCTTACGCAATATGCTGGTCGTTCGTTTTTTGCTAGGGATCAAAAATGCTTTCGGATGGGATGAAGGTATGTCCAAGCTCTTTGTGAAAGAGCAATTAACGTACGCACCTCCTTTGCGCGAAAGTGAACGCTTTGTACGAAACTTAGCGCGCAACGCTATTACGGGAACGCCTGATTATCCTTTGCAGATCGAAGCTCCTTCTGCCGAACTACTCACACTTTTTCAAACACCGCACAAGGTGGTTGCCTTTGTCATCGGAACCAACGTTCCCGCCAACAAATGGCCGCTTTCTTCTTGGCGGTCGTTGGCGGTTGCTTTATGCAAAGAAGGCTTTAGCGTAGCGGTTATCGGAGGAGAACAAGAGAAGCAAGACGCACATAAAATTATTGCCGATTTGGATCGCGCCTATACTTTTTGCGGACAATTTTCGATTGCGCAAAGTGCCGGATTTTTACAAACGTGTACGGCAGCGATTTGCCACGATACCGGAGCGATGCATTTATGCTATGCCGTTCATACGCCCTTAGTTGCACTTTTTAGCTCTCGACAACTCGCTTCAAAATGGTTTCCGCCCGAAAAAGGAAATGCCGTTTTGATGCAAATTCTTTCTTGTTCGGGCTGTTTTCGTAAACAATGCGAGAATAATCTTTGCTTAAAAGAAATTACCCCTGACGCCGTAGAACGACAACTGCACGAACTGTTAAAGGAGATTGATGAAAATAGTCCATGTCGCAAGCTTTAATTATCTCAAAGACGGGCAAAGCTATTATGCTACCGATTATAAAATCCAGCAAGGCTTAATTCGTAACGGGCACTTTGTCTATCCTTTCAGCTATCGAGACACGGCGCGATGCGGTAATATCTTCGGTTCCAAGCGATGGGGGATCGGCAAAACAAATCGCCGACTAATTGAAACATGTAAAAATATTGCCCCGGACCTTTTACTGCTTTCTCATGCCGAATTGATCAGCGGTGAAACGTTAGAGCGCATTCGTCTTTTATTGCCGAATATTAAAATTGCTATGTGGTTTGTCGATCCGCTTTGGATTCAGCACCATTGTTTAAACATTCAATCTAAAATTGACTCTTTGGACGTTTTTTTTGCAACGACAAGCGGCACGCTGTTAAAAGCATTCAAACGCCCCCGTAACCGCGTCGCTTATTTTCCCAATATTGCCGATGCTTCCATCGAAACTGCCCAATGCTTCGCGCATAGCGACCTTTCGATCGATTTTCTTTTTTGCGGCAGAGACTATAAAGAACCCGAGCGTCAAGCTTTTTTAGTAGAGCTTGAAAAAAGCCTCTCTTTTTGCAACGCACAATTCTTTGGTTGCTTAGGAAAACCGTTGATTTTTGGAGATGCGTATACATCACAATTATCCCAAGCCAAAATGGGATTAAGCTACAATCGCCGTAACGACGTCGATCTTTACATGTCAGATCGTATCGTACAACTTACGGGAAACGGTATTTTGACGTTTTCACCTAAAGTTCCCGATATGGAGCTTTTATACACGCATGAAGAGGTCGTTTATGTCGACTCAGCGGAAGAGTTACATGCCAAACTCCGCTATTTTCATACACACGATCAAGAACGCCGAAATATCGCACAAAAAGGTTGGGGAAAAACCCACCGAAGCTTTAACGGCGAAAGAATTACGCGTTATATGATTGAGACGATTTTTGATCGTCCTTTGAGTGAAAATTACGAATGGCAAAATGAGAGGTTTTAATGCTAAGTACCTTGTGGAATAAACTGATCGTATATTGGAAATTGAAGCATTCTTTTCTTTGCGTTAAAGGAAAAGCAAAAATTCGTATCAAAAAAGGAGCTTCGGTAACGCAGCGTACGCAAGGAAAGCTGATTGTCGGTTACGGCGACGGTGCTATCGCTCGATTTACGCATACGGGATGTAATATCAATTTAATGCAACACAGCCGACTCGTTTTAAACGGCAACAGTAAAATAGGATTGGGAAGTGCCTTAACCCTTGAAGAAGGAGCCGTCTTCGAAATAGGTAACAGCACGTACATCAGCGCCGGAGCGACTCTTCGTTCCGCCCAAAAAATTTCAATCGGCGATCAGTGTGCTATTTCATGGAATGTCACGATTTTAGACAGTGATTTTCATGAATATACCTTAGAAGACGGCAGTCTCTCCGTTAAAACCAAAGAGGTAAAAATCGGCAATAATGTCTGGATCGGTAATAACGTCTTGATTTTAAAAGGCGTCACTATCGGCGATAATGCCATTATTGCGGCAGGAAGCGTCGTAACCAAAAGCGTACCGCACGGAACGATCGTCGCGGGCAATCCCGCTAAAATAATCAAAAGCGGCGTCACGCCGACG
>Ga0075011_10001363_pt1 | contig 13106 bp, 12 predicted proteins | sample TARM_MetaG_T_14_FD_72354 | JGI IMG/M metagenome (GOLD analysis project Ga0075011, IMG submission 72354) | Freshwater microbial communities from Pennsylvania, USA, analyzing microbe dynamics in response to fracking - TARM_MetaG_T_14 | ecosystem: Environmental > Aquatic > Freshwater > River...
GTGGAAGCCCCGGACGAGTGCGGACACATGGGCGACGCGCAGCTGAAAAAACGCGCCATCGAACTTTTCGATGAGCGCATCGTGGCCCCGATCCTCGCGGCCCTTGCGGACGAAGACGCTACCATCGTGGTCACCTGCGACCATTTCACCCCCGTCGCCCGCCGGACGCACACCGAAGACCCCGTGCCCTTCCTGATCTACAGAACCCGGGCTCCCCGAACAGACGGTCCGGTCGTCTTCGATGAGAATACGGCGCAGGACACGGGCCTTTTCCTGCAGGAGGGACGCGAGCTGCTTTCCTTCTGCCTCGGACCGGAAGCGTGAACGCCGAATTCCCGGAACCTGCGTGCTGGCTCGCCCACCGCGTCTCCTACGGCGAAACCGACGCCATGGGCGTGGTCTACTACGCCAACTACCTGCATCTCTTTGAACGAGGCCGCAGCGAACTGATCCGTGGCTTGGGATTCAGCTACTCAGTCGTGGAGGAGCGCGGCATCTTCTTGCCCGTACGCGAGGCCACCTGCCGCTACCTCGCCCCCGCCCGCTACGACGAAATCATCCACATCCGCACCGGTCTGGCTGGGCAGTCGCGGGCCAGCCTGAACTTCATCTACGAGATAACCAGCGCCGACAAAAGCCAGATTCTGACCAGGGGCACGACCCAACACGCCGTGGTCAATGCCCAGGGTCGGCCCGTGCGCATTCCGGACTGGCTGTCCGCCCTGTTCAACTGACCATGGTCGATTGCCACACCCATGTCTTTCCACCGAAAATCGCTCCCAGGCTGGTGGAGGCCATCGGCCGGGACCTGGGACTTAAGCCCGCCGGTGACGGCACAGCGGAGGACCTCGTCAGACACCTGGACCGCGCCGGGTTGACCAGCGCTCTGTGCTTCACTGCGGCCTTGCGCCCGGACCAGATGATCCCGGCCAATTCCTGGATGCTGACCCTCGCCCGCGCAAGCTCCAGGCTCATCCCTCTCGGCACGGTCCACCCGGACCACCCGGCCTGGGAGTCTGAGCTTGCGCGCCTGGAACGAAACGGCATCCGGGGCCTGAAGATCCACCCCGACCTGTGCGGCATCGCCCTCGACTCTCCCAGCTGGAACCCCGTGTGGGAAGCCGCAGCAGGACGATTTCTGGTCATGATCCACATGGGCCCTACGAAAGATGGCGGCGCGACGCTGTCCCGCCCCCGCGACCTGGCCCTGGTCCTCAAAAGATTTCCAGGCCTCGCGGTCATTGCCGCGCATCTTGGCGGGCAATATCAGTGGGCTCAAACCCTCGAACATCTCGCGGGTCTTAACGTATATATGGATACGTCCTGTTGCCCGGGAATCGCTCCTGAGCAGGCGTTCGAGGCAATACTCAAGCGCCATGACCCCGAACGCATTCTCTTCGGCAGCGACTATCCCCTGCATGCCCCGGATGTGGAACTCGCGGCTCTGGGCGCTCTTCTGCGCCGGGTCGGGGCCTCCCAGGAACAGATCATCAAGAATGGCGCGCAAGTGGCCAAAGCTCTCCAACTCGGCGGATTTCCTGATCTAGCGCCGGTTTCCGGGCATTGACTTTTCTTGACGATAGGTCCAATTTCCAATACCCGCATTTGTTTGTTCGACGCCTTCACCCCCGAAACGGAGACTTTCCTTGACTAAAGACCAGACCAATGCCCCCAGTGAAAAGCAACTGCTCCGCCACCGCAAGGAAAAGGCGCAGTTCCTGCTCGACGCGGGCATCCCGCTCTATCCCAACGACTTCCGTCGCTCTGCGGAAATAGGGGACGTTATTGCAGAACATGGCGAAAAGGACGAAAGCGTCCTCGAACAGGAAGGCCTGACGTTCGCCCTGTGCGGCAGGATCATGGCTCACCGCTCTTTTGGCAAGGCGACATTTTTCCATATTCAGGACACCAGCGACAAAATCCAGGTCTATACCCAGCGCGACGATCTCGGGGTCGAGCAATACGGCATTTTCAAGAAGTTCGAAATCGGCGACATCGTCGGCGTGGTCGGCACCCTGTTCCGCACCAAGACCGGAGAGCTGACCATCAAATCCTCCGCAGTGCGCCTGCTGTCCAAATCCATGCGCCCCCTGCCGGAAAAATATCATGGCTTGAAAGATGTCGAGACCCGGTACCGCCAACGCTACGTTGACCTCCTGGTCAACGACCGCGCCCGCGAAATTTTCCGCAAGCGCACGGCCATCGTGCAGTACATCCGCAATTTTCTGAACGAACGCAGATTCCTGGAAGTGGAAACGCCCATGATGCAGCCCATCGCCGGCGGCGCCACGGCCAAACCCTTCCGCACGCACCATAACGCCCTGGACATGGACCTGTTCCTGCGCATCGCGCCGGAACTGTATCTCAAGCGCCTGCTCGTGGGTGGGTTTGACCGGGTCTACGAGATCAACCGCAACTTCCGCAACGAAGGCATCGACACTCGCCACAACCCGGAATTCACCATGATCGAATTCTACTGGGCGTACGCGACCTTCGAGGACCTCATGGACCTGACCCAGGAGATGCTTTGCGGCCTGGCCAAGGCAGTCTGCGGCACCCATCTGGTCGAATACCAGGGCAACATCATCGATCTGCAGGACGGTTGGGTGCGCATGCCCTTCCATGAATCATTGGAAAAGATCGGAGGCGTTTCTCCAGACATTTACCAAGACTACGCCAAGTGCAAGGACCTGGCCCTGAAACTGGGCGAGGCCGCGCACCCCAAGGAAAAACTCGGCAAACTCCAGGCCAAGCTTTTTGACAATCTGGTCGAGCCCAAGCTCATCCAGCCGCATTTCATCTACCATTACCCGACGGACATCTCGCCCCTGTCCCGCAAGAACGATGCAAACCCCGAAATCACGGACCGGTTTGAATTGTTCATCTGCGGCCAGGAAATGGCCAACGCCTTTTCCGAACTGAACGACCCCTACGATCAGAAGGACCGCTTCGAGGAGCAGGTGCGGGAAAAGGCGGCCGGGGACGACGAAGCCCACGCCATGGACGAGGACTACATCCGCGCCCTGGAATACGGCATGCCTCCGGCGGCGGGACAGGGCATAGGCATTGACCGACTGGTCATGCTGTTGACGGACTCCCCGTCCATCCGGGAGGTCATCCTCTTCCCCCTGCTGCGGCCTGAAGTCGTCAGTTAGGGCAGACCGGACCCGGACCCGGGACGGCATGCTCATCAGAGCGAGAACCCATGCACTTTGAATTGTTTGTTTCCTTGCGGTATCTTCTGGCCCGGCGCAAGCAGGCCTTCATTTCCGTCATTTCGCTCATCTCCGTGCTGGGCGTGGCCATCGGCGTGGCCTCGCTCATCGTGGTATTGGGAGTCATGAACGGGTTCAGCGAAAACCTGCGCGACAAGATCCTGGGCATAAATTCCCACCTCATTCTCGGCTCGGTCAAGCAGACCATCGACGGCTACGACCAGTTGGTGGATAAAAGCATGAAGGTTGACGGCGTGGTCGCAGCTACGCCTTTCATTTATTATGAGGTCATGCTGTCGACTCCATCGGGGGTCAAGGGCGTGATACTGCGCGGCATCGACCCGCAAACCGCAGGAACGGTCCTGACCGTGGAAAAGGATCTGGTCAGCGGCAGCCTGCGGGACCTGGCCGACAGCGGCGACTTCCCGGGCATCATCATCGGCAAGGAACTGGCCTCCCGCCTGGGGCTGACCATCGGCAGCAGGGTCAGTCTGCTCGCGCCCAGCGGCAAGAAGTCCGCGGCCGGGTTCTCCCCGAAGATCGTCTTTTTCAACGTGGTCGGCATCTTCAGCTCCGGCATGTTCGAATACGACTCGTCCCTGGCCTTTGTGTCCATCCCCGAGGCCCAGAAAATCCTGGGTTTTGAAGACGATTTCGTGACCGGGATCGAGTATCGGGTCTCGGACATAGACGCCGTGCACAAGACCGGCGAGGCTCTGGTGCGCGCCCTTGGCGGATTCCCGCTTTATTCGCGCAACTGGATCGAGATGAACCAGAACCTCTTTGCCGCACTCAAGCTCGAAAAGACGGCCATGGCAGTCATCCTGATCATGATCGTGCTGGTGGGTTCCTTTTCCATTATCACCACCCTGGTCATGATGGTCATGGAGAAGACCAAGGACATCGCCGTGCTCATGGCGCTCGGGGCCACGCCGCCCCAGATCCGCAACATCTTCATCCTGCAGGGCTCCCTCATCGGTGCCGTGGGCACGAGCATCGGCTTCGGGCTGGGGCTCGCGATTTGCTCCCTGCTGCAGAAATACCAATTCATAAAGCTCCCCGCCGATGTCTACTACCTCGATCATCTGCCTGTGAAAATCGAGTTCCTCGACATGTCGCTCATCGCCGTTTCGGCCATGATCCTGTGCTTTCTGGCGACCTTGTACCCGGCCAGGCAGGCGTCCAAGATGCAACCCACCGAGGCGCTGCGCTATGAGTGAAGTCTACAACCTGCGCGGCGTCGGCATGGCCTACGAACAGGGCGAGGAAACCATCACCGTGCTCGCGGGCGTGGATCTGACCGTGCGTAGCGGGGATTCGCTGGCCATCGTGGGGGCTTCGGGCTCGGGCAAGAGCACCCTGCTGCAGCTCATGGGCACCCTGGATGTGCCCACAAGCGGCACCATCCTGTTCAACGGGGCGGACATCTCGACCCTCGGCTGGAAGGATCGGGCCCGCATCCGCAACAAAAATATGGGCTTCGTCTTTCAGTTTCACCATCTGCTGCCCGAATTTTCGACCAGGGAAAACGTGGCCATGCCCGGCATCATCGGCGGCATGGCCAGGGGGCTGGCCCTGGAAAAAGCCGACTCGGCTTTGTCGCGGGTGGGGCTTGCGCATCGACGCCATCACAGGGTAACCACCCTGTCCGGGGGAGAGAGACAACGGGCGGCCATTGCCCGTGCCATTCTGCTTGAACCCGCAGTTGTGCTTGCCGACGAGCCTACCGGAAACCTTGATGAACGGACAGGTCGGGAAGTCAACGATCTTTTATTGCATCTGAACAAGGATCAGGGAGTCACCCTGGTCGTCGTTACCCACAATGCTGAACTTGCCCAGTGCATGCACCGCACATTGGAGCTTCGTTCCGGAGAATTGTATGAAACGTAATGCCCGCCTGTGTCTGTTTGTCTGCCTGTATCTGCTCTGTGCCACTCCCCTGTTCGCTGAGCCGGCAAACAAGGTCATCATCCTGCCCTTCGCCGTCAACGCGGCTCCGGACCTGGCCTATCTGGAAGAAAGCCTGCCCAAGCTGCTGCAGGATCGTCTGACGGCCATGGGCCTGGAGGTGGTTTCACAAGAGGAAACCATCCGACTCTTGCAGGAACAGCAGGTGGAATACCTTGACCTTGGAGTTGCCAGGGACATGGCACTGCTCTCTGGAGCCGGTTACGCGGTGTATGGCAGTTTCAGCCAGGTGGGCGAGAGCATCAGCATCGACACCCGGCTCGTGGAAGCCTACGGCGTGCGGGAGCCGAAGCCCTTTTTTGTGGTCAAGGAGGGTGTAATCAACATCCTGCCCGCCATCGAGGAGACCGCCGCCAAAATCCAGACCGGCGTCCAGCAGAAGGACCGCATCGCGTCCATCGACGTACGCGGCAACGAAATTCTGGATGACGACGTCGTGCTCATGCGCCTCAAAATCCAACCCGGAGACGTGTACGACCCCACAGCCGTCAACACGGAACTCAAGAGCCTCTACGAGCTCGGATATTTCGATGATATCGCCATCGTTCTTGAAGATACGACCGAGGGCAAACTCCTGATCATCAACGTCAAGGAAAAGCCGCTCATCTCCGCCATCAGCGTCGAAGGCGCTCAGGAGCTGGACGCCGACGATCTGCTGGCGGCCATCGCCACCAAGACCGGCGCGGTGCTCAACCCCAGGGTTCTGGCGGACGACATGGGCAAGATCCGCGAGCTGTACCGCAAGGACGGCTTCTACAATGCCGAGGTCGACTACTCTTTGACCCAGGCCGATGCCAAGCGGGCTCGCCTCAACATCCTTGTGAAGGAAGGCAGCAAGCTCTACGTCACCGACATCGTCATCCAGGGTGCCCAGCAGCTCAAACCTTCGGATCTCAAAAAGGAGCTGGCCCTGACCGAGCGCGGCATGCTGTCCTGGATGACAGGCTCGGGCGTGCTGCGCGAGGAAATCCTGGACCGCGATGCCGCGGCTCTTGAAGCCTACTACGGCAACCGGGGCTTTTTGAACGTCAGGGTGGGGCAGCCCGAGGTCAGCTATTCGGATACGGGCATCACCGTGACTTTCCAGGTCGATGAAGGCGCGCGCTACACTGTCTCTTCCGTAAAATACGAGGGCGACATGATCGCCGCCCCCGAAGACCTCAACGCTGTCGTCGCCCTTGACGATCTGGCCGCCAAGAACGACTTTTTCGATCGTTCGGTCATGCGTTCGGACCTGCAAAAGCTCACCGAACACTATTCCAATTTCGGCTACGCCTTCGCTGAAGCCGACGTGAACATGGCCCGCAACGAAGAAGACAAGTCCCTTAACGTCACCTACATCATGTCCAAGGGCAACAAGGTTACCATCAACCGCGTGCTCATCGAGGGCAACACCAAGACCAGGGACAACGTCATCCGCCGCGAGATGCGCCTTGTCGACGGCGATATCTACGATGGCTCCCAGTTGCGCAGATCCAACACCCGCCTCAACAAGCTCGATTTCTTCGACACGGTCGAGATCACCCCGGAGCCCACGGCCAGCCCCAACGCGCTGGACCTGCGGGTCAAGGTCAAAGAAAAGCCCACGGGACAGTTCTCCGCCGGTGTAGGGTACTCCAGTTATTCGCAGGTGTTCTTCTCCGGACAGATACTGGAGCGCAACCTCTTCGGCATGGGCTACCAGCTCGGTTTCAAAGGCACCATCAGCGCCAAATCCGCAGACTACACCGCCACCTTCTGGAACCCCAACTACAACGACACACAGCTGGGAGTTGGCGTCAGCCTCTACAACACGATGAACGAGTACTCGGACTACGACAAAGAGGCCATGGGCGGACGCCTGCTCTTCGGGTATCCGCTGGGTGAATACACCAATCTGTCCTGGAACTACCGCCTGGAACGCTACACCATCGAAGACATCGACGACGACGCGAACAAGGTCATCAAGGACATGGAGGGAGACAATTGGGCCAGCGCCCTGTACGGCTCCATCAAGCGCGACACCACCGACCGACGCATGAATCCCAGCAAGGGCACGACGCATCAGTTTTCCGTGGAATACGCAGGCGGCCTGATCGGAGGCGACGACGACTTCGTCAAGTACATCGCGGATACCAATCACTACTACCCGATCTTTCTGAGCACCATCATCCACCTGCACGCACAGGCAGGCTACGTGATGCAGAACGGCAGCGACCGCATTCCTCCCTTCGAGCGCTTCTATCTCGGGGGCATGAACTCGGTGCGCGGATACAAGGAACGGACCATCTCGCCCGTCTACGACAAAGAAGAAGGTCAGCTGGGCTACGATGAAGGCGACGAGAAAGGCGGCAACAAGAGCTTCTTCTTCAACGCCGAATATCTCGTCCCCCTGCACAAAGAGATGGGTATCATGGGCCTGGTTTTCTTCGATGCCGGCAAAACCTGGGACGATGACGAATCCATCGATTTCGACCTGTACAAGAGCGTCGGTGCAGGCGTGCGCTGGTACTCTCCGCTGGGCCCGCTACGCCTGGAGTACGGATACCCACTGGACAAGGTCAAGGTTGATGACGATAGAAAAGGCCGATTCGAATTTTCAGTGGGACAGTTTTTTTAACAACAAGACAAATTACACATTAGTGGTAGGAGTTATTCATGCGCGCATTTTTCCTGACATGTTTTTTCGTGCTTTGCCTGGCCCTGACGGCCGGCGCCGAAACAAAAATCGGCTTTGTGGACATGAAGGCGATCATCGCCAAGTCCGAACCCGGCATCAAAGCCATGGACCAGCTCAAGTCCCAGTTCAAGGATATGAAGGACACTCTTGATGCCCAGAAAAAGACCCTGGACACCCTCAAGGACGAGCTGCAGAAGCAGTCCATGATGCTCAGCCAGGAAGCCAAACTGGACAAGGAAACCCAGTACAAGCGCAAGGTCCGCGACTTCCAGGACATGGGGCAGAGCTATCAGCGCAAGCTGCAGCAGGCGGAGCAGAGCCTCTCCAAGCCCATCATCGACAACCTGCTGGTCGTCATTGAGGATTACGGCAAAAAGAACGGGTACACGGCCATCTTTGACAAGCAGGCCAGCGGCGTTATTTACGGCCAGGAGAACGCGGATATCACCAACGCCATCATCGCCGAACTCAACAAAGTCATGCGCGGCAAATAAAGGCCCGGCGATGCTTCTTTCAGAAATCGCGTCCCGTCTGGGCCTCACACTCAAGGGCAGGGACATGGAGATCAGTGGCGTCAACACCTTGGCTGACGCCACTCCCTCCGAACTGTCCTTTCTGGCCAATCCCAAGTACGCACCGCAGCTGGAAACCACCAATGCCGGCGCGGTCATCGTCAGCGCCGACCAGGCTCCGGCCCCCCTCTCCTGCCTCATAAGCACTAATCCCTACCTGGACTTCGCCCGCAGCGTGCAGCTTTTCGCCAAAACCCAGGGCTGTTTCAGCGGCTTAAGCGAGCTTGCCTTTGTACACGAAGAGGCCGTGATCGACCCCGGTGCGGCCGTAGCGCCTTTCGCTTACATCGGACGGGGAGCGCGGGTGGAGGCCGGAGTCCGCATTTTCAGCGGATCCTACATCGGTGAAGACTGCGTTATCGGCGAGGATACCACCATCTATCCCAACTGCTCGCTCATGGCCGGTACCTTGGTAGGAAAGCGGGTCATCCTGCATGCCGGGACCGTTCTGGGCAGCGATGGATTCGGCTTTGCCCAGGCCGCGTCGGGCATGACCAAATTTCCCCAGATCGGACGGACAGTCATTGAAGACGACGTGGAAATCGGGGCCAACACCACCATTGACCGAGCCGCTCTCGGAGAAACCCGGGTCGGCCAGGGAACCAAGATCGACAACCTGGTCCAGCTCGGACACAACGTCAGGGTGGGGCGCAACTGCATCATCGTGTCACAGGTCGGCATCGCGGGATCGACTTCCCTGGGCGACGGTGTGATCCTGGCCGGACAGGTCGGGGTCGCCGGACACATCCACCTGGGCGACGGATGCCGCATCGGTGCCAAGTCCGGAGTAGGCAAGGACGTCCCGCCGGGGACCGATCTGAGCGGCATCCCGGTCATGCCGCACGGCTCTTTTTTACGCGCCTCGGCCATCATTCCCAAGCTGCCGGAAATGAAAAGGCGGCTGGGCAAACTGGAAAAGGAACTGGCCGCCCTCCGGGAAGAACTTGCGAACAAAGGGTAATGACATGATAACCAAACCAGATCAGGGCGAAATCGTCAGCCGGGACATTCTGGACCTGCTCCCCCACCGCTATCCATTTCTGATGGTGGACCGCGTGCTCTCCTTCGAACCCATGAAGTCCGTGCACGCCATAAAGAGCGTTTCCATCAACGAACCGTTCTTCCAGGGCCATTTTCCTTCCTACCCCGTCATGCCCGGAGTGCTCATCCTTGAGGCCCTGGCCCAGGCGGGCGGAATCATGGTCATCAAGAGTCTTCCTCCGGCGGACACTGTCGGCAAGATATTCCTTTTCACCGGCATGGAAAAAGTGCGCTTCCGCCGCCCCGTTTTCCCGGGCGACCAATTGCACCTGCATGTGACCTACGAGCGGCACAAGATGATGATGTGGAAAACCAACGGCAAGGCCATGGTCGACGGCAAGGTCGTGGCAGAAGGCATTCTCACCGCATCCGTGGTGCCAAGGGAGGACTGATGCAGACATCCATTCACCCCTCAGCCATCGTTGATCCGGACGCGTATCTGGGCACCGGGGTCACGGTTGGCCCCTACGCCATTATCGAGGCGCATGTTCACATCGGTGACGGGACGATCATCGACGCCGGAGCGCAGATCAAGCGCTTCACGACCCTGGGCACAAAAAATCATGTCCATTCCATGGCCTGCGTCGGTGGTGAGCCGCAAGATCTCAAATTTGGTGGCGAGGAAAGCACCCTTGTCATCGGTGACCGAAACAGGATCCGCGAATTTTCGACCATCCACCGCGGCACCGAGGGCGGAGGAGGCGTGACCCGGGTCGGTTCGGACAACCTGATGATGGCCTATTCGCATATCGCCCATGACTGCGTGGTCGGTGACAACAACGTGCTGGCCAACGCCGCGACCCTGGCCGGACACGTGACCGTGGGCAACGAGGTCGTGGTGGGCGGGCTTTCCGCTGTGCATCAGTTCGTGAACATCGGGGACTTCGCCTTTATCGGCGGCAAGACCGGCGTGGCCCAGGATGTGCCCCCGTTCATGCTGGCCGTGGGCGAACGTGCCACCCTGCGGGGGCTCAACCTCATCGGTCTGCGCCGCCACGGATTTTCCTCTGAGGAAATCAGCGCTCTCAAATCCGCCTACAAGCTGATCTGGCGATCCAACCAGGAGCGCAACGAGGTCATGCAGCAGGTCGAGACGGAGCTTGGCAACTTTCAGCAGGTCATGAAACTCCTTGATTTCATCCGCAGCAGCAAACGAGGCACCATCACGCCTGAACGCATCTAGGCGGACCATGACCAGGACGCTTGGCATCATCGCGGGCGGCGGCTCATTCCCCGTCACCGTGGCCCGCACTGCCCGGGAACGCGGCGAACGCGTCATCGGTGTCGGATTCCCTTCCGACACCGACCCCACCTTTCCCGCACACTGCGACAGCTTTGCGTGGCTAAGGCTCGGGCAACTCGGCAGACTGATCGAATTCTTCACCACCCACCACGTTACCCATGTGGTCATGGCCGGTCCCATCAACAAACCGCGAGCCCTCGACATCCGCCCCGATTGGCGCGCGGCGAAGCTCCTTTTTTCCATCAAGACCCGCGGAGACGATGTGCTGCTGCGCGCCCTCTCAGTCGAACTCGAACGCGAAGGCCTCACCGTGGTGGCCCCGCACCTCTACTCGCCCCAGCTGCTTGCTCCGGAAGGAGTTCTGACCAGAAGAAAGCCCACGCAGACCGAAGACGATGACATTGCGTTCGGATGGAAGCTGGCGCAGTCCTTGGGACCGTTCGACATCGGGCAGTGCCTGGTGGTGAAGGAAAAAATCGTGCTCGCCGTGGAGGCCATCGAGGGAACCGACAACGCCATCCTGCGCGGTGGCCGACTCGGAGGACCTGGCGCGGTGGTGGTCAAACGCCCCAAGCCGACCCAGGACAAGCGTCTCGATCTTCCCGCTTTCGGTCTCAAGACCATGCAATCCATGGCCGAAGTTGGCGCGACATGCCTGGCCTTCGAGGCCGGAGGATGCATCTTTTTCGAACAGGACAAGGCTCTGGCGTTTGCCGACAGCCACGGCCTCACTCTCATCGGGCTGTCGCCCGATTTCTGAAGACATCCAGAATGCAAATGGCCGGAACTCCCGTCCCGGCCATCCTCATTTCCCCATCGCCAAGACCCGTCTTTACTTCTTGTCCAGCCCCAGCATCCCGACCACGTTGTGCGCGGCCTTAGCTGTGAACTCTGCCTCGGACAGGCGCGCCTTCTCGTCCTGACCCATGACCAAACGCGGAACGTTGGCCAATGTCTTATCCGGAGTGATCTCGAATTCCGGGCCAAAACCGTCTTGAAAATACATATCCTGAAAACCCGCAAACTTTAGGGCGTGAGCCGTCGCGTCAAGAACCGCCAGTTCGTCCTTGTCCATCAGCCCAAGCTCCTTGGCCTTGAAGAGCCCGGCCAGGCACTCTCCGCCCTGAGTGCAGGCGATGTGGCCGTGCCTGTTGGCCAGCAGCATGGACTCGATGATGCGCTGCTCGCTGACCTGTACAACCGCGAACGATCCGGCTCCGCCGAGCTTCTGATACTGCTCCGCCAGAAAAGCGACCCGAGGGAAAGACACGGGGTTACCGATCATGGCCGCCTGAGCCACTGACGGCCGTACCTTGACCGCTTCAAATCTGCGCTCTCCGGACGCCTGATCGTAATATCGGAATACGGGGTCCGCATGTTCCGACTGCACGCCGATGATACGCGGCAGAGCCTCGATGACCCCGAGACGCAACATCTTCAAAAATCCGCTCATGATGGCCGTGATGTTGCCGGCGTTCCCGATGGGCACGAAAATGACCTTGCCGCGCAAATCCCAGTCGTACCATTGGGCCACCTCGAAAGCGTAGCTTTCCTGTCCGAGAATGCGCCAGGCGTTCTTGGAGTTCAAGAGCGCCACCCGGTAATGATCGGCCAGGTATTCAACCACTTTCATGCAGTCGTCGAAAACGCCGGGGATTTCCAGCACCTTGGCTCCGCTGCCCAGGGGCTGGGAAAGCTGCTGGGCAGTGACCTTGCCCTGAGGCAGGAGCACCACCGAGGTCAGCGGCTCTCCCACATACGCCGCATAGAGGGCCGCGGCCGCGGAGGTGTCGCCGGTGGAGGCGCAGATGGTCAGGACATTGTCCCAGCCGTGTTTGGCCACCAGATGGCGCAGGTAGGAGTAGGCGCAGGCCATGCCGCGATCCTTGAATGACGCCGAAGGATTCTGGCCGTCATTCTTGAAGGCCATGGATTGGCCCACCAGACGCTCCAGGTGGGGCGAGGAGCGAGTCACGGGGGTGTTACCCTCACCCAGGTAGACAATGTGCTCCTCGGCCAGGACGGGGGCCATGAGCTCGTAGAAACGGAATATGCCGCGCAGGGCGGAATTTTTGGTGGCGGCGCGCAGGTCGAAAATTTCGCGCCACGCTGAACCCGGCGTTTTTTCCAGCTCGGAAAAGCCGGTATCCTCCAGCAGGAACACGCCCTTGCAGGTGGGGCACGTATAGTGCAGTTCGTCAATGGGGTATCTGGCCTGACAACCGAGGCAGACATATTCCATTTCTCCCCTGTAGGTGGGGAAAACGTTGGCTTCGCGCATGAGATGCTCCCTTGAGAAAGATTACCTGAGCGCCGTGTCGAGCACCGCGCCCGCGAACAGGAAAACCGCAACAAAACCGTTCATGGTGAAAAACGCCAGATTGACCCGGCTCATGTCATCGGCGCTG
>Ga0075011_10001364_pt1 | contig 13105 bp, 10 predicted proteins | sample TARM_MetaG_T_14_FD_72354 | JGI IMG/M metagenome (GOLD analysis project Ga0075011, IMG submission 72354) | Freshwater microbial communities from Pennsylvania, USA, analyzing microbe dynamics in response to fracking - TARM_MetaG_T_14 | ecosystem: Environmental > Aquatic > Freshwater > River...
ATTAACTTTATGCCAACAACTTTAGAAGCACAATCAACGGTTTACATTGAATTCAATCCAAGTGTTGCCTTGTTATTAGATGACGATGATCAAGTGATTGAACTAGGCGCTGAAAACACTGATGGTGAACAATTTATCCAGTCCTTAAACGAAACCTATAACATAAACAATAAACCCTTTGAAGATGTGATTGATATGGTGATAGAACATGCCACCAATCAAGGCTATTTAAACGATGATAACACTGTGATTATGTATGATGTTTTAGGCAATGATTTAGAAAAAGCTGAACATTTACTTGAAAAAGTCGAACAGACGCTTCCAGAAAGTATTGCTAAACATAACGTCCAAGCCACTATGGCCCGTGGCATGGCATCGAACATGCAAGAAACAGTTGAACAGGCAAAAGATGCGAATGTATCTGTCATGCAATATCATTTAATTGAAACTATTTTAGATGAAAATGATACCTATACCTTTGAAGAACTTGCAGAAATGTCTATTAAAGAACTATTTGACTTAAGTGATAACCGCCCAGGCCCACCAGTGGATATGCCTGGTAGACCACACGGTAAGGATAACCATCCTGGCAACAGTGGTCATCGCCCATAAAAAAAGAATCAACATAATATTCAATAAGAACACCGTCATATAGTATTCATCGTATGGCGGTGTTTTTGTATGGCAAGAAAAAGACTATCCTGCGTTTAGATGATTTTTTACAGTGAGTGCCTGAACCAATGGGTTTTTTATTACACTAACCGAAGAAAAATATAATAGATTGGGTTCATAAGATCTACTACCTCAGGGTGTATTGATTATTTTCTTTGCGTAAATTGCTATTGTTAGAAGAACCGTATTATATAATTGTTTGTAAAGACTATGATGTTCGTTAATGGAGGCGATGGCATGTTGACTTTTATAGAAGTAACACTGTTTTTATTACCCGTGATATTTTTATACCTTAATGTTATTAAAGGTGATGATCACTTGGTATTTAGAGTAATACTTTTTATCATAACGGTGATTATAGTTGTTTTTCATATAATCTTCGGGACAGTGAGATGGCAACTTTTTCCTTTATATATTGTTTTACTGATGATGATTATCATTTCTATATTTAAAATGAATCGACCGTTTATCAATAGACGGCTGAAGGTTAGTTTATCCATCACGGTTGTTGGTTTAGTCATTATTTCTGTCGCTATGGTATTTTCTTTTCCAAGATATCAGATGCCAAAACCTTTAGGTGAGTATTTGATTGGGACCGAAAATTTTATTATTGAGAACCGCGATAGATTAGAAAAATATAGTGAACAGCAAGGCGATTATCGAACGTTTAAAATCCAACTTTGGTATCCCGCAGAAACGGTTGATGGCTATGAACAAGCGCCTTGGATTGATGACGGATTAGAAGTCTCAAGAGCGCTCGCAAAAAATAACTTTTTGCCTTTTTTTGCTTTAGATCATACGACTAGTATTTTGTCCAATGCTTATTATGAAGCACCCATCAATGATGATTTAGATCAATACCCTGTCATTGTGATTTCTCATGGTTGGAGTGGATTTCGTAATCTTCATGCGGACTTTGCTGAAGAGCTTGCTAGTTATGGCTATATCGTTGTATCGATTGATCATACCTATGGCTCAGTAGCTACTGAGCTTGACGATGGCTTTGCTTATCTAAATGAAGAGGCTTTGCCCTCAAGAGATACAACCCAAGATTTTTTAACCTACGCCAATGAGCTAGTAGATACTTACGCATCCGATGTAATTCGTACACTTGATTATCAAGAAGAACTCAATAACCCAACAAGCCGTTCAAGATTTCGTGATCGATTAGAACTATCAAAACTCGGATTATTAAGCCACTCTACAGGCGGGGGTGCGGATGCTTTAGTTGCCTTGCAAGATGAGCGTGTTGAGGCATTAATTGGCCTTGATGCATGGGTGGAACCAATAGAAGATAGTGCGCTCAGTCAAGGCTTAACCATCCCTTCATTATTCCTGCGAAGTGAAAGCTGGGAGACAGGGGAGAACAACGCCTATTTGTATGATTTGATTGAACAAAGTTCTGATGCCTTACTCTATCAGATAGACGGAACGACACACTTTGATTTTGCGATGATCTATATGTATTCACCACTGACTAAATATATCGGATTTACAGGGTCAGTTGAGAGTGAAAGATTGACCTTAATGTTAAAAAGTATGATTGTAAGTTTTTTTAATGAAGAATTAGACTACACAAATAATGTCTATACCTTTCCAACAGCATGGGATGAAGTTAGACATATTGAAATACCTTAAATGAAAACATATAAAAAATAGACGGTTTAAATACGTCTATTTTTAAATTTTACTAAGTCTTATTTATTCGGTTAAATCATCAAATGAAATGCCGAGTTTTTTACAGGCGTCGTTAAACACTAATATATTATTTTCCATATCTCTAGCAATTTCACTGTATGGATAGGGTTGCGTTTTATAAAAATAAGGAATGGTTGATTGCGGATCATCTTCATACACTAAAAACGCATAAGTAAACACTGCTTCTTTTGGCTTAATGCCACGTCTTGTATAAAGGCGCCATAAAAATGCATATAATCTACTGGTTTCTTTGGTTCCGATTTCAGTCCTAACAAGCCCTGGATGAACAGCGTAAGCTCTTAATCCTTGTTTCATACAGTAATAATCATTTAATACAATGGTTGTCATAATATTATAAAGTTTGGTTCTTGCATACGCTCTTAAAGCGTGGTATTTATTTCTTACTTCTAAATCAGACGGATCAAATTCTGCTTTTAAATGTGCGTTAGAACTAGTTGTGATAATTTTCCCTTGTTTTTTCTTTAATAGTTTAAATAATCCATGAGAAAATTTTACAGGCACCAAATGATTCACTTGAAACTGAGTTTCAAAGCCATCTTCGGTGATGGTTTTTTTCTTAGGAACAAGTGCAGCGTTATTGATTAACACATCAAACCCTTCCGGAAAATCATTGTTTAGTTCATCAAGTACTTGATTAACTGAGAACAAATGTTTAAAGTCTGCTTGATAAACGACTAACTCCCCATCAAGCCTTTTAAATTCTTCTATTAGCGCGTTGAGTTTATCTTGATTTCTACTAATGCCTACGACTTTTTCACCGCGATTTAAAAAATATTCTGTTAATGCTTTACCAATTCCACTTGTTACACCGGTAATAACAATTGTTTTTTGCATCAAATCACCTCGGTACTATTATACATGATATCCTTTTAAAATAAAAAAAGAACTGCATGAACAGTTCTAAGTCGTTGAGACTAGCACAACGAGTGCAATCAGTAAAAGTGCACTAAATCCTAAACTTACTTTTTTTAACACATTATATTTGTTTGACATCGATAAACCTCCCAAATCTTCAGTTAATTATAATCAAGATTAGGAAAAATGTCAAAACCTAATAAAAACAAGCCAACCTAATTGACTTGTCGCTTTAAACTAAGTGGTGCCGCATGCTGGATTTGAACCAGCAACCTCTTCCTTACCATGGAATTGCTCTACCGTTGGAGCTAATGCGGCAAATGAAAAGTCCTACAATATATTATCATACCTCATAATAATTGAAAAGACTTATTCATCATTTTTTTTAAGATTTACATAAACTTTATCTGCTTCAACTTTAGTTTCATAGGTTTTTGCAGTTTTTGTTGGCATTTTAATAAATAAAACTTTTGCTTTTTCTAATATCTCACCTGTTTTTACATCAATTTGAGCGTTGTGTTTAGCACATGTTACAATCCCATCCTTAAAATCACCTTTCATCAGTGACGCTTTCATATGCGGGCATTGGTCATTGATGGCATACACTGAATCATCATAATATGTGATTAAGATGGGTGTATCTTCTAAGACAATACGGAGTTTTTTAGATTCTTTTAACGCTTTAAGTGATGTTGCTTCTTTAAAAGCCATAAGAAATTCCCCCTTTTCTTTTATCGTATCATAAAATCCTTGATTAACCCATGAATTTTGGTAAAATAGTACTACATCTAAAATTCTTGAAAGGGGTTTTACTCATGTTTACATTAACCATAAACGGCGAAGAAAAAACGTTTGATAAGCCGTTAGCACTAAAAGAACTCATCGACGATCCACAGCAACAATACTATGTTGCTTTAGTGAATCATCGTATGCGCGAACTGAACTATATCATTGAAAGTGATGCGGTTGTTGAGTTTATCGATTCAAAAAATGCTGAGGCCATCTTCACCTATGAAGCCAGTCTTAGATTCATCATTTCTAAAGCATTTTACAATCTTTATCCAAACTATGACTTTAAATTCAATTACAGTATTTCACGTTCGACTTTTTGTCATGTCTTAAACCTTCCGAAATCTCATTCAATCAGTCAACTGATTAAAGAAATCGAAGCGGAAATGCATCGTATCGTTGAAGAAGATATGCCAATCGAACGTCTTGAAATGACAAAAGATGAAGCCATTGATTTTTATAAAAAACATGATTACAACGATAAAATCGATATTGTAAAATACCGTCCAGAATCAACGGTCCATTTTTATAAATGTGGCAACTACATGAACTACATGTATAACTTGATGGTCCCATCTACAGGTTATATAAAAAACTTTAAACTAAGAACCTATCATCCTGGTTTCCTCATTCAATACCCACGTGCTGAAGAACAAGGTGAAATTCCAGCATTTGAAGACGCCCCTATTTATAGCCGTACCTTAAAACAAGCCAATAAATGGGCTAAACGCATTGATGCAGAAAGCATTTCAAAAATGAACCGTTATGTTGAACAGCACTCTATTGCTGAGTTTGTTCAAATGAGTGAATCAAAACACAACCAAATGATCGCAGAAATTGGAAAAATCGTTAAAGATAACCGCGATGATATCAGACTCATTGCAATAGCTGGTCCTTCTTCTAGCGGAAAGACGACCTTTTCAACTCGTTTACGTATTGAACTCATGACACAAGGCTTAAAGCCTATCATGATTAGTCTTGATGATTACTATCTTGATCGCGATAAAATTAAACCCAATGAAAAAGGTGAAATTGATTTAGAACATATCAATACACTTGATATCGAACTCCTTAATAAAAACATGCTCGATTTGATTGATGGAAAAGAAGTCGACATTCCAATATTTGATTTTTCACAGAAAAAACGCAGTGGATACCGAAAACTTCAGATTGACCAAGACCACCCTATCATTATTGAAGGCATCCATGCCCTTAATGATACCCTCACTGCCTTAATTCCAAAACATCAAAAATATAAAATCTTTATCAGCCCACAACTACAAGTTAATATCGATCACCACAATCCGATTTCCATTACAAATTTACGCTTGCTTCGCCGTATTGTACGCGATAAGAAATTTAGAAATTCACCAGCCTCACGCACAATCAGTATGTGGGATAGTGTAAGACGAGGTGAATTTAAATGGATTTATCCTCACCAAGAAGGCGCAGACTATATTTTCAATAGTGGTCTTGCTTATGAGTTATGTGTGATGAAAAAATATGCGATGGATACTTTAGAAGAAATTGCGCGTGATTCAGAATACTTTATTACCGCTAACCGTTTAATTAAGTTCTTGAAATATTTTAAAGACATTGCCGATGAACATGTCCCTTGTAATTCACTACTGCGTGAATTTATTGGAGGTAGTTGTTTCGATTTAGAATAGTAAACATTAAAAAAATACCTAACTTTTGAAATTAGGTATTTTTTTTAGCGTTTTTTAAGGCTTCTTCTATTTTATTACGGTCGATTTTACCTGCATTGTTTTTCATTGTATACATTCGGTTATCTGCACGCGTTAAGGTACTTTCAAAAGATTCATTTTTACGTCGCTTAGCATTACCCACAGCAATACTAATTTTATCAAGGATGTTTGGCGCATCGGTGCGGTTTAATAAATCCTTAACGACTTTGTCTAAGTTCACTTTCTCATAATCCTTTGAAAACAAGATAAATTCATCTCCGCCCATGCGGTATGTCTTTAAGTCATATTTTGTTTCAAAGTCTTTTAAAATTGCCGCTAATCGCTTAATTAAATCATCCCCTGCTTTATGTCCTTGATAATCATTGATTAATTTAAGACCATTTAAATCCACTAAAATCACACCAAATCTTTCATGATTATTTTCAAAGGTCTTAACTTGTTGTTCAAAGAAGTCACGGTTGTATAAATCAGTCATTTGATCTTTTTGACGTAATTCATTAAGAAGTTCTATCGTTTTTATAAACTTAGTCTCATCATACAACAACATTAATGTCCCAGACAAACGAAAGCCTTCTGGTGAGAACACTTTGCTAATGGTATATAAATAAGGTTTATCACTAGAATAATCTCTTAAAGAATCCATATCATGATAGATAATGGCTTGATTCTTAAGCGAATCGAGCGCTTTATCTAAGGGCATATCACTATCGATATGATAGTCATTGATGAGTTTAGGACTCAGTTCTATGATGGTTCCCTCTTCATTGGCTAAAATATACATTTCACGCATTTTTCCAATCAAAGCTTTTCTTGATTCTATAAGTAACGCAAAATTAAAGTCTCGTTTATACACGATATGATAGAGTAAATACCCAAAAACAACGACGGTCACATAGGTAGGGTCTAAACTGAAAGTATAAATGAACACATGAAAAAAATTTACAAAAAATCCTACAATCGCAACTATAAAGAATAATCTTGCAGGTGTCTTATAAACATGTTGTTTATCATGGATTTTTATATAAAGAAGAAAATGCGCCACACTATAAAAAATCATAGAAAACGTGGTAATGATTAAAATATAAAAAGCCCAATTGGCACTCGCATTTGAAATATCTTTATAAGTAGTAACATCTTTAAGGTGAATAGTTATCATCGCTAAATGGTAATCGTTCGTTATACTGATAACAAAGAAGAATATCGCGAGAATAATCATTCCAAGTTCAACAGGTCTAGGAAATTGTTTTTCCATAAATGCATAAATTGTTTTCACCCCAAAAAGGACAAGTAAAAAGATTGTCGGATACATCAAAAGATGGGTGTAATAAAGGACACTTCCAACTGTTAACATATATCTTAAAAGCGTAAAAACTGTCCACACGACAACCATCACTGAAAAGCGTCTAAGATGTTTATATTGTTTAATATGTTTAAGTTGAAATAACCGGATCATGGGTACAAATGCAACAATAGCTAAGGTTAACACTAAAAGCATAAATCCAAGATCAACTAAAGCATCCATTTAATCACCTCCTTTATAGTTTCATATTAACACAGTGCATAGATTTTCCTATCAAAGAAAAAAGCCAGAAGGCTTTATTCTTTAGTAAACGTTAACTTGTTTTCACTCGATAAATCTTCTCTGAAACAGTACCCTGACTCATTAAAGGCCTTTAAACCGTCGAGAGTTTCAACTTTATTTACTGCCATAAACCTTGTCATCAACCCACGCATTTTTTTAACTTGCATTGCGTATTTTCTGTACTGACCTTCCTTTTTTTCTAAAAAGTCAATGTCAATCATGTTAACACGGCTTTCATCAACCGCGTCATAATACTCTTTACTGGCTAGATTTATCACTGTTTCACCTTCTAAATAATCACTAATTGTGTCTTTCCAAAAAGAAACTAGCGGCACTTCATTGATTTTAAGTGCCATTGGTAAACGGTAAAGCCCAATACGATCTTTTCCTCTGACTAATCCATACATTGCACTCATCACAAGGAGATGCTCCATAAGATAATCAATAGATTCCGCGTCCAAACTCGTCACATCTAAATGTTTAAACTGTTGACCTGTATAGGTGAATAAGGCTGTATTTGTAGGATCAAAATCTTGAAACCTTTGAAAATTTTCTTTTGCTATTTTCTCGCTAACATCAAAATAATTCATCAGTGATTCTTGACTTTTTTCTTTTAAAAACGCCAAGACCTCTGCTTGTTTCTTTTTAAATAGTGGTTCTGTTTGATAAGCATGATTTGGTGTCGTTTTCATTGTTTTTGATGGTGCTAATAGTATTTTCATTGTTTTAGTCCTTTCACATAAAGTAAACACGGATTTTCTTCATCCCATAATGTTTCAAAGATTTCTAGTGGGTCAAATCCCATTTGCTCATAAAATTTTCTCGTAAGCGCATAATGTTTATCCGGATGTGTTGATGCGAGGGTTTTAACTTGTAAATATTTAATGCCTTCATCTAACAGTCTAGGCTCGACATACTCAATGAGTGCGCGACCATAGCCTTGATGATGATACGCTTTTAAAACGCCCATCACAGAAATCTCTGCACTGCAAGAAAAGTGGCTTTTTATACTGATAAAAGCGATAGGGTTTGAATGCATGATAACCGCGTAAAACATTTCGTCTTTTACTTGGTTAATATAGTCTTCTTTGGCATCATCTAAGCCAAAGTATTCCGGTAAATCATCCAGAATAAGACGGGTAATTGATTGTTTAATTATAGAATCGTTAATTTCTTTTATCATTTTATCACCTAAGTTATTATACGGTAAAACTTGAATTATTTAAATAGCTCTAAATATTCTTTATACCCTTCCGCTTCAAGTGATTCTTTCGGAATAAAGCGTAAAGCCGCAGAATTAATACAATATCTTAAGCCACCTTTTTCTTGTGGACCATCATCAAAAACGTGTCCTAAGTGCGCATCAGATCTTGTACTCCTTACTTCCATACGGTTCATACCATGACTACGATCAATGGTTTCCTTAATTTTCGTAATGGGTTTTGTAAAACTAGGCCACCCACACCCTGCATCATACTGATCAAGGGATGAAAAGAGTGGTTCACCACTAATGATATCAACATAGATACCTTCTGCTTTATTATCATAATACTCATTATTAAAGGCAGGTTCTGTCCCATTTTCGAGTGTTACATGAAATTGCATCGGAGTAAGTTTTTTCTTTAATGCTTTTTTATCGACTGTTTCTTTCCAGTTTTCTTCTATAAATGCTTTACGGCCAGAGCCTTTTTTATAAAGTGAATAATGCAAACGGTTTTTCTTATGATAGTCTTGATGCGCTTCTTCTGCTTTATAAAAAGGCATCGCATCTAAAATAGGGGTAACAATCTTTTGATCAAATCGCTTAGAATCAATTAAAGCTTGTTTAGACTCTTCTGCTTTTTTTCGTTGGGCATCATTCATAACAAAAATCGCTGTTTGATAGCTTTTTCCTCGATCAGCAAATTGCCCATGAGCATCAGTCGGATCAATTTGTCGCCAGAATATATCTAATAGTTTTTCATAACTGATTACCGTTTCATCAAAGGTAATCTCAACAGCTTCTACATGATCTGTCAATCCTGATACAACAGCCTCATAAGTAGGATAAGCGTTCTTTCCACCTGTATACCCACTTACAGCTTTAATAATCCCTGGCATTTCATCAAAAGGTTCTACCATACACCAAAAACACCCACCTGCAAAAATTGCCTTTTCCATTTTCATCACCTCAAAATCATTATAAAAGAAACGAGATTAATTAGCACTTAATATACAATCAAAGCGAAAAAAAACGCGTTTAAGCGCGTTCTTTTTTAGTCGCAATAAGATTATATAGATAATGTTTTTCTTTACTCATCAGTAATGGGTTAACTTGTTCTTGATAATATTTATAATCTGATTTATTTTGAACTTGCCTCTTTTCCATCAACGGAATACTAATAAACATAAATAGCATTAAGTTTAGCATTGGACCAATGATTAAAATCATCGAGGCTGTTTCAACCCCCAGCGACATCACAAATAACCCAAACCACATAAGAATTTCCCCTAAATAATTGGGATGGCGAGAATACTTCCATAATCCTTGATTATTCACAGCATCTGGATGCGCTTTTCTAAAGGCATGCGCTTGTTGATCAGCAAGCAGTTGTAATGTTGTTGCAAAGACACTGATGGCTGCACCTAATAATATTATAGCGTTCACCTCAGGTGCGGCTTGTAAATATATCATTCCTGGTAACATGACTAAAAAGACAATAATGGTAGGCATCATATGAATGCCAAAAAAGTTTATCACTGGATAAAACTTTTTCGATTGTGCTTTAAAATATGAATAGCGCCAATCTTGGTGGGTCAAATCCTTAAACGTTACCATCCAGTTAATCGTTAAGCGAATCCCCCAATAATAGACTACTGCTAGTAATATAATACTCGCAAGATTCCAAGTTTGCACAAAAAACGGTAAAATCACAAGTGGTTGTACACTCCAATATGGATCATAAATACTAGAATTTTTAAATACTACACTAAAAATAAAAATGATGACCGTTGCAAAAATCGTTCCTGTTAAGGCTTTTAAAACCAGCGAATCAATGTTTAATAAACTAATGATCCATAGCGTAACCGCTAATGTAACACTATAAATTAACCCAATGATGAGCAAGTCTTTAATTTTTGTCATTTATATCCCCCTTTATATCTTACTTATTATCATATCAAATAAAGACTAAAAAAGCTTTAATTAGTTATCTTTAAAATAAAACAAACATACTTGCAAGTAGCGCAAGGTAACCTATAAAAATAACATTGGCTGTCTCAAACGATAATCGGTACTTACGAAGCCTTTTAAAGAACGCTCTTTCTTTATAGACAACCCCAAAATAAATCAAGCAAGCCACCCCAACACTCACCAAATAATCAAAGCCTGCGTTCAAGCTATTCACTTTAAAACCAGATAAATCAATATCAAATAAAACCGCCGTTAAAGGGCTGTAAAAAACCCCTAAGATAATAATCGCTAACGCTGTGCCGATTAGTACAAAAAGCTGTAAAATACGTTTCATATAAAAAGTCACAAGCGGTTCTTTAAAAAAGATAACACTGAGTTTTAACATAATAACAATGGTTGAAATATTAACCGCATACAGTAAGTAATATTTTATCGGTTCGGCTTCAAGACCATATTTAATCATTGTTTTTGAAACACTTCCGCCTAGAAAAGGTGCCCCTGTAATACTGAGCATCGCTATAATCATTGCAATACTAACAAGCGGCATCACTTTAAAAACGCCTTGAATTTTATCGATATCTTTGGTGCGATAAACCTTTATAATGATCCCAGCGGCTAAAAATAGCAGCATTTTTGCAAGACCATGATTTAAAATATGATAAAATCCGCCATAAAAAAGTCTCACTTCTACACTGGATAACCCCATTAAAATCAGCCCTATTTGTGATACGGTTGAATAGGCAAGTAATTGCTTAATAGAGGTTTGACCCCATGCCAAAATACCGCCTATTAAAGCGCCACTCACACCAATATAAAAGAAAATATCTTCTACATTAATAGCGGTCTCTAAAAACATATAATTAATACGGATAAATAAATAAAGCCCAGCTTTTACAATCAATCCACTCAAAAGTGCGCTTATCGCGCTTTGACTTGCGCCATGGGCTTTAGGAAGCCATGTAAAAAGCGGGAAAAAGGCACTTTTTACACTGATCCCTGCAAGCATTAACGCATAAGCAAAAATAACAATAGTCTCATTAGCATAGAGGGGCATCAGCGTTTTAATTTCTAAAATATTAATGGTTCCAAATGTGTAATAAACCAAAATGATTCCCATTAAAAATGCTAGTACTCCACTTGAATTTAATAAAAGATAATAAAGCCCTGCCCGAAAAGACTCCCCTGATTTTTTAAACGCAATCAAGACCGTCACCAGTACTGTCGTGAGTTCTAAAAAAACAAACATATTAAATAAATCATTGGTTTGTAAAAGACCGAAAAACACCCCTTCTAAAAACAGTAAAAAGAATAAAAAGTTATGATGGGTATTTTTTGCATCAAAAACATAGATTAAAATCATCCACCATATAAAAAGGGTTAAGAACATAAAGGTGAATGATATAGCGTCATTCGATAAACTAATCCCTATTAAACTATCCCAGTTTCCAAGGACTACGGTCGTTTTTGAAAAATCTGATTGAAACTCTATAAAATAAAGCACCGTAACAATGCTTAAAATAGCCTGCGAAAAAAGGGCTAGATATTTTATATGTTTATTTTTAAACAAATAAACTATTAACGCCGTTATAATTGGTAAAAATATTAATAGTAATGGGCTATACACCATAATACCACCATTGAAGTGCGACTTTTTTATTATTATAGCATGATTCTTAAATGCACTAAATACTCAATAAAAAAAATCCCAAATGAATGGGATTTATTCGTTATATATGGGTTTAACAATGTCTTTAACGCATTCTGCATCATCACATTGTAAAAAGTCGTCAATTGTTTGTTTTAAATCGCTGAAATTGATCTCACTGAATGCTTTTCTAAGCGGTAAAATACTGCCTGCAGACATCGATAACTCATCAATTCCTAACCCTGCAAGAATAATCCCTGCATGAAGGTCGCCTGCCATTTCGCCACATACACCTACCTCAACATCTTCTTTATGGGCAGCACTAACCACATCATGAATCAGTCTTAGTAAGGTTGGATCAAAAGGCTCATAAAGATAAGAAACTTGATCATTCATACGATCTGCGGCATAAGTGTACTGAATGAGATCGTTCGTTCCAATGCTAAAAAAGTCAACTTCTTTTGCTAAACTTCTCGCATTTAATGCAGCACTAGGAATTTCAATCATAATCCCGACTTTTATTGTCTTTTGATAGTCAAGATTTTCTTTATCCAAACTTTTTTTGGCTTCTTCTAGTATTGCTTTTGCTTTTAAGAGTTCATCTTTACGGGCAATCATTGGAAACATAATATCCAGTTGTTTTGAATCTTTTGCAGCACGCATTAGTGCTCTTAATTGTGTTTTAAACATTTCTTTTTCTTCAAAACACAGTCTAATGGCACGGTGACCTAAAAACGGATTGTCTTCTTTTGCTTGATCTAAATAAGGCAATGATTTATCGCCACCAATATCTAATGTTCTGACAATAACACGCTCATAGGCTTTAAAGACTTTTTCATAGGCTTTTATTTGATCTTCTTCTTTTGGCATCATTGTTCGGTCCATAAATAAAAACTCTGTTCTAAATAACCCTATGCCTTCTGCACCTTGTTCTTGTGTGAAGGGAATATCTTTTTCAGATC
>Ga0075011_10001366_pt1 | contig 13091 bp, 11 predicted proteins | sample TARM_MetaG_T_14_FD_72354 | JGI IMG/M metagenome (GOLD analysis project Ga0075011, IMG submission 72354) | Freshwater microbial communities from Pennsylvania, USA, analyzing microbe dynamics in response to fracking - TARM_MetaG_T_14 | ecosystem: Environmental > Aquatic > Freshwater > River...
CCCGGCGCGCGCCGGGACGGCTACGGGTCCTGCGCGCGGATGAGGTCGGCGAAGATCTGCGTGAAGCTGGCCGGGTTGCGAAAGCCGTGCTTGAAGTAGAAGTCAGTGTACTCGACGTCCTCGATCGTCAGGCCGCGCTCGATCGCCAGGGACATGATGTCGACGTAGGCCGCGATCTCCTTGGCCGTGCCGCGCACCTGCATCCCGAGCAGCCGGTGGGTGCCCAGCTCGTACACCACCCACATCTCGTAGAAGTCGGGCGAGCCGACGTACTGGTTCCGGTAATAGGCCAGGTCGGCCTTGATGCCCTGCCGCATCGCGTACTTCTGCGTCATGCCGGTGACGCACAGCGTCTTGTCGCCCACGTTCAGCGAGTAGGTCCCCTGGGCGCGGTTCATCGTGCGGCGCGGGCCCCGCAGGTTGACGGCGGCGCAGTCCCCCTCACGGAAGGCGTGCGGGGTGTAGGTCGGCACGTCCACGCCAGTGAGCAGGGTGGTGGAGCAGTCGCCCACGGCGAAGACGTCGGGAGCGGAGGTGCGCAGGTACTCGTCGACGACGAAGGCGCCGAACTCGTCCAGCCGCACCTGGCCCGTCAACAGGGCGGAACTCGGCTTGAACCCGGTGGCGTAGACGATGCCGTCGGCGTCGTACCGCTCGCCGTCGTGCGTGAACGCGGTGGCGCGCCGGCGCAGCGGGTCGGTGTTCTCGTCGATCTTCGTCACCAGCGAGGAGGTGTGCACCGTGACCCCCTCCTGCTCGATGGAGGCCTTGACCGCCGACGCCGAGGCGTAGTCGAGGTAGCGGTCCAGCAACGAGGGCGGGGACTGGAGGATCATGATGGTCAGCCCCGCGCGCGCCATCGCGAGCGCGACCTCCACGCCGATGGCGCCGCCGCCGAGCACGATGGCGGACCGGGCGGTGTCCATGAAGTGCTTGATCCGCACGGCGTCCCGGTAGCCCTTGACCACCAGGCGGTTCGGGTCCACGTCCTCCACCGCCCGCGGTACCGAGGGGTACGAGCCGGTGGCCATCACCAGCTTGTCGTAGGTGAGGGTGGCCTCGACGTACCGGGGCGGTGGAGCGTCCGACGGCTCGACCCTCGCGGTCCCCGCGGCGTCGTCGTCGGACCTCGCGTCCGCGGGGATGCCCCGGGGGCTGCCGACGGCGGCCATGCCCCCGAAGTCCCGGCACGTCAGCGTCTTGGTCGCGACGTCGACCTGGGTGACCTCCATGCTGGTCAGCACCTTGACGCCGATCTGCTCGAGGTCGGCGATCGTCGTGTAGCTGGACAGCCGCAGGAAGTCGACGTCGCCGCGCAGGAACAGCGGGATCGACTGGGCGACGAAGCCGATGTCGTTCTGCCGCTCGATGAGCAGCAGCTCGGCGCCGGGGTACTCCTTGCGGGCCCGCTTGGCGCAGGCGATGCCCGCGTGGGATCCGCCGATGATCACGACCCGCATCGCCGACCTCCTTCTCACGCGCCTGGGCCGGGCGTGTCCGCTCGCGCAGGTCGCCCCCGGTGGCGCCACCCTGGCACGCCCGCCGCGTGCCGTCTCGGCGCGTGTCGCAGCACAGCCGTCGGCGCGCACGGGCCCGCGGGCGGGCGGTGCGCACGGGCCCGCGGGCGGGCGGTGTGCACCCCCGAATACCCTGAGCGCATGGAGCACCCGGACCTCTCCCCCGCCACCACTGCCGTCACCGCGGGCCGTCCGCCGCGCGTGCAGGGCGGGCCCGTGAACCCGCCCGTGGTGCTGAGCTCCACGTACGTCTCCCAAGGCGTCCCCGGCCCCGAGCTGCTCTACACCCGGGCGAACACCGAGACCTGGCAACCGTTCGAGGAGGCGCTCGGGCGGCTGGAGGGCGCGCGCCACCCCGCGGTCGTCTTCGGCTCCGGGATGGCAGCCGTGGCCGCGGCGCTCTCGCTGGTGCCCGACGGCGGCGTACTGGTGGTCCCACGCCACGCCTACCAGGTGAGCCTCGGCTACGCGGACGACCTCGCGGCCCGCCACAACGTCAAGGTCCGCCGCGTCGACATCGCCGACACCGACCAGGTCATGACCGCCCTGTGGGGCGCCGACGTCGCGCTGCTCGAGTCGCCCACCAACCCGATGCTCGAGGTCGCCGACCTCCCGGCGCTGATCGCGCGGGCGCGTGAGTGGGGGGTGCGCACGGTCGTCGACAACACGTTCGCCACCCCGCTCGGCCAGAACCCGCTGGCCCTGGGCGCCGACGTCGTCCTGCACTCGGTGACCAAGTACCTCGCAGGACACTCCGACGTCGTGCTCGGCGCCTGCGTGACCGACGACCCGGAGGTCGACCACGCGCTGCGCGCGTACCGGACGCTGCACGGCGCGATCCCGGGTCCGCTCGAGGTCTGGCTGGCCCTGCGCGGGCTGCGGACCCTGCACCTGCGCGTCGAGCGGGCTCAGCAGAACGCTGCCGAGCTCGCCGCCCGCCTCGCCGAGCACCCCGCCGTCGCCGAGGTGCGGCACCCGTCGCTGCCCACCGACCCGGGGCACGAGCGCGCAGCCCAGAACATGCGCGGCTTCGGGGCGATCATCGGCGTACGCCCGGTGGGCGGCCTCTCCGCCGCCGACGCCGTCGTGGCCGCGGTGGACCTGTGGGTGCCGGCGACCTCCCTCGGCGGGGTCGAGTCGACCCTCGAGCGGCGCCGCCGCTTCACCACCGAGTCCCGCACGGTGCCCGAGGACCTGCTGCGGCTCTCGGTCGGTGTCGAGGACGTCGAGGACCTCTGGGCGGACCTCGACAAGGCGCTCCGATCGGTCCTCTGACGCCCTGCCCGTCCCCGGCGGTGTGTCGCCGCGCCCGGGGAGCGCACGCGGCTCTACCGTCGTCGTACCCGACGACGGAGGTCTCAAGATGCGTGCCAGGAAGACGGCGGCGGTCGCAGGTACGGTCGCGCTGCTGATCGCAGCGGGCGCGTGCGCCACCGCGGACGGCGACCCCGCGCCAGCGGCGACGGCACCGTCGAGCACGGACCCGGGCACGCCGGCCGGCGAGTCCCCCAGCCCGGAGCCCCCCGCCGAGACCTCAGAGCCTGGCGAGAGCCCCGGCGAGGACGGGACGGCACCGCCTGACGCACCCGCCGGGGGCCCCGCGTTCCTGGATCCGGGGACGGTCGCCGAGAGCGCGCCGGGCGGCGCGCAGCTTCTGACGGTCACCAACGTTCGCGTCGCGGCCAACGAGGGCTTCGACCGCGTGGTCTTCGACCTCGACGGCGACGGCTCCCCCGGCTGGCGGGTCGAGTACGTGGACGAGGCCCTCGACGACGGGTCCGGCATCCCGATCCCCGTGGAGGGTGGTGCGGTGCTCCAGGTGCGGGTCGCCGGCACCGGCATGCCGATGGACACGGGCGTCGAGGAGTACTCGGGCGACCCCGTGAACCTCTCTGGGGCGGCCGTGCAGCAGGTCGTGTACCGCTTCGTCTTCGAGGGGTATTCGACGGCGTTCGTCGGGGTGGACGAGCAGCGCCCGTTCCGGGTCTTCGTGCTCCAGGACCCGCTGCGCGTGGTCGTCGACGTCCAGCACTGACGCGCCGACACACCGACGCGCCCGGCACTGCGGGCGTCAGGCCGCTCGGCCTTCTGCGGGCGTCAGACCCGCTCGGCCTTCTGCGGGCGCGAGAGCAGCATCGGGCCGAGGGCCTCGACCGGCATCTGTCCCGTGACGACGGCGACCACGCCGGCGGTGATCGGCATCTCGACGTCATGCTTGTTCGCCAGGTCGAGCACCGACTGCGAGGACTTGACGCCCTCCGCCGTGCCCCCGGTGGCCGCCAGCGCCTCCTCAAGGGTCAGGCCCTTGCCGAGGTGGTTGCCGAGCGTGTGGTTACGGCTGAGCGGGGAGGCGCACGTCGCGACGAGGTCGCCCATCCCGGCCAGGCCCGCGAACGTCTCGGGCTTGGCCCCGAGCGCCATGCCGAGGCGTGTGATCTCGACGAGTCCGCGCGTGATGAGCGTCGCCGAGGTGTTCCAGCCGTAGCCGAGCCCCTGGGCGATTCCGACCGCGAGGGCGATGACGTTCTTGACCGCACCGCTCAGCTCGACGCCGACGACGTCGTCGTTGGTGTACGGGCGGAAGTAGGGCGAGGCGCAGGCCCGGGCGACGAGCGCCGCCGTCCTCTCGGAGGCCGACGCGACGACGGTCGCGGTGGGCTGCTCGACGGCGATCTCTTTGGCCAGGTTCGGCCCGGAGACCACGGCGACCCGCTCGGCGGGGATCGCGAGCGACTCCATGACGACCTCGCTCATGAGCCGGTCGGTGGAGAGCTCGACGCCCTTCATGAGCGAGACGACGACGGCGTCGTGCTCGATCAGGTCGGCCATGGGCGCGAGGGCCGCGCGGGCCACCTGCGACGGGATGGCGACGACCACGAGCTGCGCGCCCGCGAGGGCCGCCGCGGCGTCGGACGTGCCGACGATCGAGGCGGGCAGGTCGATGCCCGGCAGGAAGCGCGAGTTGCGGTGGTGCTCGTTGATGGCGGCCGCGACGGCCGGCTCCCGGCTCCACAGGCGCACCTCGCAGCCGGCGTCGGCCAGCACCTTGGCGAATGTGGTGCCCCAGGCACCGGCGCCGAGGACGGTGGCGGACAAGGGCGTGCTGGTGTCGGGGGTCACGGGCGCTCCACGGGCGGGTAGGTCTTCTGCTTCGTCGCGTACTCGGGGTGGAGCCGCAGGTCGAACCGGGTCGCGGGCGCCTTCTCCCCGCGCAGCTTCTCGAGCTCGGCGGTGATCGCGTTCATGACGCGCATCGTCGCCTCCCTCAGGGTGGCGGCATCCTGCGGCCTGTCATACAGGTCGGAGAGGTCGACGGCGGGCCCGGCGGCGACCCGCACGCGTTTGCGCGGCCAGAGACGCGGCACGCGGCCGTACCGCTCGAGGATGTCGCCGGCGCCCCACTGGGCCACGGGGATCACGGGAGCACGCGTGGCGAGCGCGATGCGCGCCAGACCCGTCTTGCCCGTCATGGGCCACAGATCGGGGTCGCGGGTGAGGGTGCCCTCGGGGAAGATCGCGATGCAGGCGCCCTGCTCGAGCTGCTCGCGGGCCGCCTCGAGCGAGCGGGCGGCGCCGGCGCTGCCGCGGTCCACCGGGATCATCTTGGTGGCCCGCACCAGCGCGCCGATGACCGGCGTCGTGAAGATGCCGCGCTTCGCCAGGACCCGCGGCTCGTACCCCTGGTCGAACAGGTAGTGCGCGAAGGTCACGGCGTCGAGCTCGGTCGCGTGGTTCGCCGCCGCGATGAAGCCCCCCGAGGTGGGCAGGTGCTCCGCCCCCGACCACTCGTACTTGGCGATGGCGAACATCAGGTGTCGCGCGATCCAGGCGACGGCACGGTACGCGCGGGACTCGGGGCGGGCGATCGTCACGGTGCCCGAGCCTAACCGCTCGCTGCCGCGCAGACCGAGGTCGGGCGTGACGACCGCTGCAGGCGCGGCGGGTCAGTCGCGCGAGACGTCGGCGCCGAGCGCGACGAGCTTCTCCTGGAAGCTCTCGTAGCCACGGTCGATGAGGCTGATGCCGCGGACCGTGGAGACACCCTTGGCGGCGAGCGCCGCGATCAGGTGCGAGAACCCGCCGCGCAGGTCCGGGACCTCGATGTCGGCGGCGGCGAGCGGCATCGGGCCGGAGATCACCGCCGAGTGATGGAAGTTGCGCTGGCCGAAGCGGCACGCGCCTCCGCCGAGGCACTCCTTGTAGACCTGGATGGTGGCACCCATCTGGCGCAGCGCCTCGGTGAAGCCGAAGCGGTTCTCGTAGACGGTCTCGTGGACGATCGACAGTCCAGTGGCCTGGGTAAGCGCGACGACGAGCGGCTGCTGCCAGTCGGTCATGAAGCCGGGGTGCACGTCGGTCTCGAGCACGATCGAGCGCAGCTCCCCGCCGGGGTGCCAGAAGCGGATGCCGTCGTCCTGGACGTCGAACTGGCCGCCGACCCGGCGGAACGTGTTGAGGAACGTCATCATCTCGGGCTGGGTTGCGCCCTTGACGGTCACGTCTCCGCCGGTTGCCAGGGCGGCGGACGCCCACGAGGCGGCCTCGATGCGGTCACCGAGCGCGGTGTGGTTGAAGCCCACGAGGCGATCCACGCCCTCGATGCGGAGCACGCGGTCGGTGTCGACCGAGATGATCGCGCCCATCTTCTGCAGGACGGCGATCAGATCCATGATCTCGGGCTCGATCGCGGCGTTGCGCAGCTCGGTGATGCCCTCGGCGCGCACGGCCGTCAGCAGCAGCTGCTCGGTGGCGCCTACGGACGGGTACGGCAGCTCGAGCTTGGTGCCCTGGAGGCGCTTGGGGGCCCTGAGGTGGATGCCGTGGGGGCGCTTGTCCACGACGGCGCCGAAGCGGCGCAGGATCTCCAGGTGGAAGTCGATCGGCCGGTCACCGATGTGGCAGCCACCGAGGTCGGGGATGAACGCCTCGCCGAGGCGGTGCAGCAGGGGGCCGCAGAACAGGATCGGGATGCGGCTCGACCCCGCGTGCGCGTCGATGTCGGCCATGTGCGCGGTCTCGACGTTCGACGGGTCGAGATCGATCACCCCGGCGTCGGTGTCGTACTTGACGTTGACGCCGTGCAGCTCGAGCAGCCCGGAGACGACGCCGACGTCGCGGATCTGAGGCACGTTGCGCAGCACGCTTGGCGTCTCGCCGAGGAGCGAGGCCACCATCGCCTTCGAGACGAAGTTCTTGGCCCCGCGCACCGTGATCGTTCCCTGGAGCGGCGTGCCACCGTTGACGTACAGCAGGTCGTTCATCAGATCGGGTCGTCCTGTTCCTGGGTGATGCGGGGTCCGGCCGGTCGATCCTCCCCCCGAGGACCATCAGGTGCCAACACGCTGGCACGGGGGGTTGATTCCGTTCACCACACCTTCACCGGCCCTCCGCCCGGGATCTTGCGGAATTTCCGGCCCGGGGGCGGTCCGGATGATGGACGATGAGGTGAGACGACCGCAGCGCGCCTTGATGAGGTGAGACGACCGCAGCGCGCCTTAGCGTGGGCAGGATTGATCGCGAAGCGCCAGCCACCCTGCGGCCCCTCATGCCGAGCGTAACGTGCGGGTCGATCCGGACGACCCAGAGGAAGAGGATATGGATTCCCAGCTGCAGTCGATCTACGAGACCGTGCTGCGCCGCAACCCTGGCGAGGCAGAGTTCCACCAGGCCGTGCGGGAGATCTTCGAGTCGCTCGAGCCCGTGATGCGCAAGAAGCCCGAGTACGTCGAGGCCGCCGTGCTCGAGCGCATCTGCGAGCCGGAGCGCCAGATCGTCTTCCGGGTGCCGTGGGTCGACGACCAGGGGCGCGTCCAGATCAACCGCGGCTTCCGCGTCGAGTTCAACTCAGCCCTCGGCCCGTACAAGGGCGGCCTGCGCTTCCACCCGTCGGTCTACCTCGGCATCGTCAAGTTCCTCGGCTTCGAGCAGATCTTCAAGAACTCCCTGACCGGCATGCCGATCGGCGGCGGCAAGGGCGGTTCGGACTTCGACCCGCGCGGCAGGTCCGACGGCGAGGTCATGCGCTTCTGCCAGTCGTTCATGACCGAGCTCTACCGGCACATCGGTGAGTACACCGACGTCCCCGCCGGCGACGTCGGCGTCGGCGGCCGCGAGATCGGTTACCTGTTCGGCCAGTACAAGCGCATCACCAACCGCTACGAGTCGGGCGTCCTCACCGGCAAGGGCCTGACCTGGGGCGGTTCGCTGGTCCGCACCGAGGCCACCGGCTACGGCGCCGTGATGTTCGCCGACGCCATGCTCGCCACCCGGGGTGACGGCTTCGAGGGCCGTCGCGTCACCGTGTCCGGCTCGGGCAACGTCGCGATCTACGCGATGGCCAAGGCCCAGCAGCTCGGTGCGCACGTTGTCGCCTTCTCCGACTCGTCGGGCTACGTCGTCGACGAGGCCGGGGTGGACGTCGAGCTGGTCCGCCAGATCAAGGAGATCGAGCGCGGTCGCGTCGCCGACTACGTGGCTCGCCGTCCGGGCGCCCGCCTCGTCACCGGCGGCTCGATCTGGGACGTACCGACCCACGTCGCTCTCCCCTGCGCCACGCAGAACGAGCTCGACGTCGACGACGCCAAGACGCTCATCGGCAACGGCGTCCTCACGGTGGCCGAGGGCGCCAACATGCCCTGCACCCCGGACGCGGTCGCCCTGCTCCAGGAGGCCGGCATCCTCTTCGGCCCCGCGAAGGCCGCCAACGCCGGTGGCGTGGCGACGTCGGCACTGGAGATGCAGCAGAACGCCTCGCGTGACTCGTGGTCCTTCGAGTACACCGAGGAGCGCCTCCTGCACATCATGACCGGCATCCACGACCAGTGCCTGGAGACGGCCGAGCAGTACGGCGCACCCGGGAACTACGTCGTCGGCGCCAACATCGCCGGTTTCACCAAGGTCGCGGACGCCATCATCGCGCTCGGCGTGGTCTGACCTCGGCTCGTCTGACCCTCGGCGTGGTCTGACCGTCGGTTGGTCTGACCCTCGGCGTGGTCTGACCGTCGGTTGGTCAGACCCTCGGCGTGGTCTGACCGTCGGTTGGTCTGACCCTCGGCGCGGGCCCTCGGAGCACCTGTTCCGGGGGCCCGCGCCTATTGTCACGCGCGGAACGCGACAAGTCGCCGTGCGGACTCGCCGCGTCGACATGCTGGCGGGATGCCTTCCTCCCGTGTCCGGCGGCGCCTCGGCGTGCTCGCCGCCGTGGGGGCGGTGCTCAGCCTGACTGCGCCGGCCTCCGTGCCGTCGGCGCCGGCCTCCCTTGCCGCTGCGGAGAAGGCGGCAGCTGCGGCGGTCGCGGTTCAGGAGGCGCTCGCGGAGTCGGCAGCGGAGCTGCAGGCCAGGCTCGAGAGAGAGGTCGTGCTGTACCCGACGCTGGTGCCGCCCTCGCCGCGCTGCGCGCACGACGCCGCCGGCTTCGAGCGCGACCCCGCAACCGTGCGCCTGACGTTCGACGACGGGCCGGGCTCCCTGACCGAGCAGATCCTCGACGTGCTCGCCGATCGGTGCGTGCACGCGACCTTCTACGTGATCGGCGCCCAGGTCGAGCAGCACCCCCAGGCCCTGCGGCGGATCCTTGACGAGGGGCACACGCTCGGGAACCATTCGCTGACGCACCCGGACCTGCGGCGGCTGAGCCGGGACGAGGTGCGCCACGAGCTGGCCCGCACCCAGGACCTCATCGAGCAGGCGACCGGGTACCGCCCCAGCGCGTTCCGCCCGCCCTTCGGCGCAGTGAACGGGACGGTGCGCGAGGTGGCCGCGGAGCTGGGGCTATCGGTCGACCTGTGGACCGTCGACCCGCGCGACTGGTCGAGCCGGAGCTCCGTGCAGTCGGTCCACGACGTCGTCGTCGGCGAGGCCCAGCCGGGCGGCACCGTGCTGCTGCACGTGCAGCACCAGCGCACGCTCGACGCGCTGCCGGGGATCATCGACGCCCTCCGGGAGCGCGGGCTGACGGTCGGCTGACCGGAGACGACTGACCGGAGACGACTGACCGGAGACGACTGACCGGAGACGACTGACCGGAGACGGCGAGGCCCCGGCAGTCCGATGACTGCCGGGGCCTCGTCCCAGGGCGCCGGAGGCGTCAGCAGCCGCCGAAGCGGCTCGCGCGGCGCTGGGCCGCCATCGCGCGGAAGGCGCGGAACTCCTCGAAGCCCGGCAGGTCCGTGCGGTCACCGCGGCCAGGGCGGCCGGGCATCCCGCGGCCCCCACGCTCGCCGCGCGGGCCGCGGTCCTCCAGGCCCGGACGCGGACCTCGGGGCCCGCCCGCACCACGGTGCCCGCCCGGTCCGGGGCGACCGCCGCGGGCGGCGACCTTGGCTCCGAGCTCGGTGTGCACGCGGGTGTGCACCCGGCCGAGCAGCTCGGTGAGCTGGGCCACCTCGTCGTCGCTCAGGACCTCGAGGAGGTCGGCGGGCTCGGCCGCAGCGCGTGCCTGCTGCTGGACCTCGCGACCGGCGTCGGTGAGCCGGACGACGACGACGCGGCGGTCGGTGGTCGAGGCCTCGCGCTCGACAAGGCCCTTGGCCTCGAGCTTGGCGAGCAGCTCGGCGAGCGCCTGGCGCGACATCCCCATGAGGTAGGTCAGCTCGCGCTGGGTGGTCTCGGGCTGGAGCCGCAGCAGGGAGAGCACGCGGCCCTGGCCCTGGCTCGGGTCGTGCCAGGCGGCACGAGGTCCGCTGCCGTGGTGCCGCAGGTGGCGCAGCGCGCGGCCCAGCTCGGCGATCTGGCGGACGACGGCGCGTCGGTCCGTGGCGGGACTCTGGCCGGGGTTCTGGCCGGGCTGCTCGGTGGCGTCGATGTGGTTCTCGTGATTCTCGTGGGTGGTCATGGGTACTCCTTCAAGGTCTGTCGGTGCCGAACTGTCAGGCACCTGACGAAAAGGATGCAGCCGACCGAGCGAATCTGTCAAGCACCTGACAAGTGAGGCGCGACACGCCGTCAGGGCGCGGCGCGCACCCTTTCGCTTCTGCAACCGTTCCCCGTGCGGCACCCTGGTCCCATGAGCACCCTCGAGCGCCTGACCGCCGACATGACAGCCGCCCTCAAGGCCCGCGACACCTTCGTCACCGCGACGCTGCGCCAGGTCGTCGGGGCCGTGCGCGCCGAGGAGAAGGCCGGCAAGGTGGCCCGTGAGCTGACCGAGGACCAGGTCCAGGCCGTCCTCGTGGCCGAGGTCAAGAAGCGCCGCGACTCCGCGAAGATCTACACCGACGCCGGGGCCGACGACCGCGCCGCGACCGAGAGCGCCGAGGCCGACCTCATCGAGTCCTACCTGCCGGCAGCCCTGAGCGACGAGCAGCTCGACGAGCTGGTCGCGGCCGCCATCGCCGAGACGGGAGCCACCAGCCCTCGGGAGATGGGCCAGGTGATGAAGGCCGCGAACGCCAAGGCCACAGCCACGGGCGCCCGCGTGGACGGCAAGGCGCTCTCGGCGAAGGTGCGCGCGGCCCTCGCCTCCTGACGCCGCGGCTGCCGGGCCTGCGTCGCTCCCCCGGGCGGCGCCCTTCGGAGGACGTGGTCTGCGCCACACCAGGCGGCACCGCCCGTCCGTCCCCGCCCACGATGCCGGCCGGCTTGATGTTCTAGAGCAGTCCGAGTCCAGCGAGCGCAGGGGGCGTCGATGTTCACCGAACGGGTCGACGTCGTCATCGTCGGCGGGGGCGGCGCCGGGCTGCGGGCCGCCATCGAGGTCGCACGGACCCGCCCGGAGCTCACGATCGCGCTGGTCTCCAAGGTCTACCCCATGCGGTCCCACACGGTCGCGGCCGAGGGAGGCGCCGCCGGCGTCGTGCGCGAGGACGACACCGCGCAGGCGCACTTCGCCGACACGGTCGCGGGCGGCGACTGGCTGTGCGACCAGGACGTCGTCGAGTACTTCGTGGAGCAGGCCGGACGTGAGCTCTACCAGCTCGAGCGCTGGGGCTGCCCGTGGAGCCGCAGCCCGGACGGGGGCGTCGAGGTGCGCCGCTTCGGCGGCATGAGCCAGGCGCGGACCTGGTTCGCGGCCGACAAGACCGGCTTCCACCTGCTCCACACGCTGTTCCAGACGTCGCTCCAGTTCCCGTCGATCCGCCGCTACGACGAGCACCACGTGCTGGACCTGGTGGTGGTCGACGACGAGGTCCACGGCGTCGTCGCCTACGACCAGCGCAACGGCTACCCGCTGATGCTCGAGGCCGCCGCCGTCGTCCTGGCGACCGGCGGGGCGGCCCGCGTCTACGCCCAGAACACCAACGGGACGATCGTCACCGGCGACGGCATGGCGATGGCGTTCCGCGCCGGCGTCGCGCTGCGCGACATGGAGTTCGTGCAGTACCACCCGACCGGCTTGCCCGGGTCGGGGATCCTCATCTCGGAGGCGTGCCGCGGCGAGGGCGGGGTGCTGCTCAACGCCGAGGGACGCCGCTACCTGCAGGACTACGGTCTCGGCCCCGAGACGCCGCTCGGTGGCCCCGTGCCCAAGCACATGGAGCTCGGCCCGCGCGACCGCCTCTCCCAGGCGTTCTGGCACGAGCAGCGGGCGGGACGGACCACGCCGACGCCGCTGGGCGACGTCGTCCACCTCGACCTGCGGCACCTGGGCCGCGAGCGGCTGCGCGAGCGCCTGCCGCTGGTCTGTGATCTCGCCCAGCGGTACGCGCAGCTCGACCCGGCCACCGCCCCGATCCCGGTCGCGCCGTCGGCGCACTACACGATGGGCGGCATCCGGACGGACGTGACGACGGCGACCGCCCTGCCGGGCCTGTTCGCGGTCGGCGAGGCGGCGTCCTCCGGGCTGCACGGCGCGAACCGCCTGGGGTCGAACTCGCTGAGCGAGCTGCTCGTCTTCGGCCGGGTCGCCGGCGTGCAGGCGGCGGAGCTGGCCTGGACGGAGGCGCGCGGCCCGTCCGCGAGCGCTCGCGCGGCGGGGGCAGCGGTCGCGGACCGGTGGACGGCGATGATGGGCCGGGGCTCGCAGGACGCCGCTGCGATCCGTGCGGCGCTGGGTCGGGTGATGGCTCAGGAGGCGGGGATCTTCCGCACCGGTGAGGGCCTGTCGTGCGCCGTGGCCACCATCGCGGACCTCAAGGCGCGGTACGCGGAGGTCAAGGTCACGGACACCTGCCCGGTCTTCAACACCGAGTGGGCGCAGGCCGTCGAGCTCGGGGGGATGCTCGACGTCGCCGAGGCGATGGTCCACTCGGCGCTACGGCGCGAGGAGTCGCGCGGCTCCCACCAGCGCCTGGACGCCGCCGAGCGCGACGACGAGCGCTTCCTCCAGCACAGCCTCGCGACCTACCGCCCGGGGGCGGCACCGGAGATCGGGTACGAGGACGTCGTGATCACGACGTCGCCGCCGCGGGTTCGCGCGTACGGGGAGGCAGCCGCGTGAGCGCGTGTGGTTCCTGCGCGTGCGGGGTACGTCCGACGACGGCGGAGGTGGCCGCGCTCGGCACAGCGACGGTCACCGAGCCTGTCCCAGTAACGATCTGAGCGGTGCGCGGGCCGGGGTCAGACTTGGCGGTCGGTGAGGTGATGAACCAGGACGAGGGCGGCCCTGGCCAGCGCGGTGATCTTCGACGGGTGCCG
>Ga0075011_10001367_pt1 | contig 13087 bp, 11 predicted proteins | sample TARM_MetaG_T_14_FD_72354 | JGI IMG/M metagenome (GOLD analysis project Ga0075011, IMG submission 72354) | Freshwater microbial communities from Pennsylvania, USA, analyzing microbe dynamics in response to fracking - TARM_MetaG_T_14 | ecosystem: Environmental > Aquatic > Freshwater > River...
GAAAGCGGATTAATAGCGCTCAACTCTTATGAAAATCGCGTGTCTTTATTTAGCGATGAAAACAAAATCCGTTATGTGGTGAAGTTTTACCGCCCGCAGCGCTGGAATGCCGCACAGTTACAGGAAGAGCATCAATTTACTCTGGCGTTGCACAAAAATGGCTGTCACGTTGCGCCGCCCATTGCGGTTAACGGGCAGACTCTGTTTCAGTTTAACGGTTACTATTTTGCGCTATTTCACAGTTTATCGGCACGTACCCTGCAGCTTGATAATATTGACCAGCTCTTTGATATAGGCAGCGCGCTGGGCAAGCTACACCGCATAGGTGCACAGGCACAGTTTAAACACAGGGAGTCGCTGGATATAGAGACCATGCTCTCCACCCCGATACAAACATTACACAGCAGCAAGCTGGTTCCCAAATTTATTCGCGCACCGTTATTGGCGACATTAAGCACCATTGAACATCAAGTAAGCCGGGAGTTAGGCAAACACAAGTATAAAAATATCCGCTTACATGGCGACTGTCACGCCAGTAATATTCTGATTAATAATGATCTCCCCTATTTTGTAGATTTTGATGATTGTAAAATGGGCCCAGCTATCCAGGATTTATGGATGTTACTCAGCGGTAACCGTCAGGAAAAACAGCTGCAGCTCTCTATGCTGCTGGAAGGCTATGAAGAGGAATACGAATTTGATTTACAGGAATTGCGCCTGATTGAAGCGCTGCGCAGCATGCGCATGGTGAATTATGTGAGCTGGCTCAATAAGCGCTGGACAGATCCGGCATTTCCCATGAACTTTCCATGGTTTACAACGGACCAATACTGGAAAGACTTGTTACAATCGCTGCAGCAGCAGATAACAGCAATGAAAGAGGAAACTCTTTCATTGCAGCCTAATTATTAATTATGCTGATTATAAAAAATAACGATATACTGGCAAAAACATCAATCCAACAAGGGAACCTACAATGAAAAAAATCTTTGCGCTTTTCGCAGCATTAATTCTGCTTCCACTGGCCGCCAATGCTGCCCAGTACAAAGAAGGCACTCACTACCAAACCGTTAAAAAAACCGCAACTGCAACCCCAGAAGTGATGGAGTTTTTCTCTTTCTACTGCCCGCACTGTGCTAGCTTCGAGCCATTAATGGAGACGCTAAAAGCCAACTTATCTAAAGATGTGAAAGTGAAAAAGAACCATGTGAATTTTCTGGGCAAAGCGATGGGACCTGAGCTGACCAATGCTTATGCCGCTGCTGAAATACTGCAAGTTGAAGATAAAGTAACAGAGATTATTTTTGATAAAATTCATACTCAGCGCAAAGCTATTAATGGTGAAAAAGATATTATTGATATATTCGTAGAGGCAGGTGTCTCTGCACAAGAGGCTAAAAATGCATTAGTCAGCTTCCCGGTAAAAGGGTTGGCCTCACAAATGCAGCGTGATACAGAAACATTTCAAATCAGTGGCGTGCCTACCATCATAGTTAATGGTAAATACAAAGTGAATACGGGATCGGTAAAGAGCACCGAGGAGTTTATTGCTTTGGTTGATTTCCTTACAAAAAAGAACGATTAAGTCGCAAAAACGAATTATATCTGCTTTTTAAAGGTCACCAAGGTGGCCCTTTTTGTACCTGATTATTTTATAACCTAACAGCAAACATATAAATAAAGGAGTGTTATCGTTGAAAACCGTGTTTAACACTGCAGCACAAATAGAATCCGTTTTACGTGATCTGCACAATAAAAAAGAGTCCAGAAAAGCATTGATCGTTGCAATCAGCGGCATCGAAGGCGGCGGAAAACGTGCATTAACGGAAAAAGTGGCCACCGCATTAACACTTGAAGGTCTCTCTGTGGCGGTTGTCCATGGTGATGACTGGGAAGCGTCAGAAAGTGTCCGGTTTAACGTAATGAACAGCCCGGAAGAGTATTATCTGAATGCTTACCGCTTTGATGAGATGATTGAACAGCTGATTTTACCGCTGAAATTATTTGGCAGCATCAAAACATCGGTCACGCTTGATAATGTAATGAACCCGCGCACCGTTGAATATGATTTTAATGATATAGATATCATTCTGATTGAAGGGGTTTATCTGCTCCAGGAAGCCTATTTAGATCTCTATGATTACACCTGCTGGGTAGAGAGTGATTTTGATGCGGCTTTAGCGCGTCTGAAAAAGCAGTCAAATATAGAACAGTCTCAGGAAGCCCTGCTCACCCTTTTTGAACGATTAATCAAGCCGGCAGGTCAATATCATATCTATACAGATGATCCTCAAGGGCATGCTAACTCGATTTATCTTGAACAAGAAATGAATGAAAATGAAAACAAAACAGCCCAGCACTCAGCATAATATTCACAGTGCGTATATGCATTTTGAGCGCCAACAATGGGCTAATCTACGCGATAATGTTGCACTTACCCTCTCTGAATACAATCTAAAACAGTTACAAGGGATCAACGAATCACTTTCCACTCAGGAGGTGATTGATATTTATCTGCCTCTTTCTCGTCTGCTCAATTTATACGTTAAAGCGCAGCAATATCGGCATACCGTACGCGATAAATTTTTAAAAAGCAGCAATGAAAACGTACCCTACATCATAGGTATTGCCGGTAGCGTTGCTGTCGGTAAAAGTACCACAGCGCGTATTTTACAAGCGCTATTATCGCATTGGCCAGAGCACCCCAAGGTCGCGCTGGTTACAACCGATGGTTTTTTGCGCCCTAATCAGGAGTTGGTGGCACGCAATCTGATGCATAAAAAAGGTTTCCCGGAGAGCTTTGATATTAAAGCCTTAGTGGATTTTGTTGCGGCCATAAAATCGGGGGAAGCGCATGTTTCAGCGCCGCTCTACTCGCATCTTACCTATGATATTTTGCCTGAGCAGTCAATCTGTGTAGAAAAGCCCGATATCGTTATTTTAGAAGGGCTCAATGTACTGCAGACAGCCATTAATTACCCTAACCACCCGGATCGCATTTTTGTTTCCGATTTTGTCGATTTTTCTATCTTTGTTGACGCTGAGACCCACTTATTAAAAGAGTGGTATATACAGCGTTTCCTGAAATTCAGAGAGGGCGCCTTTACCGATCCCAATGCTTATTTTCACAGCTACTCAAAAATGAGTGAAGAGGAAGCGACGGTCATCGCCGGGAAAATCTGGGATGAAATTAACGGCGTAAATTTACAAGAAAATATTCGCCCAACACGTAATCGCGCCAATTTAATTCTTAAGAAAGCGACCAATCATCAGGTATCAAGCGTTAAGCTACGTAAATAACAAGAGTTGAAAAAGCGTTCCTGAAATTATCGCCTGCGCCTAAGATGAGCAGCGCGGGTGTAAAAAAGAAGAAGATCAGATAAACTAAATTTTTATAGCATAAAATCAAGGGGTTAATATGCGCTTATTACATACCATGCTACGTGTTGGTGACTTACAAAAATCGATCGATTTTTATACCCATATTTTGAATATGAAGTTACTGCGCCAGTCTGAAAACAGTGAATATAAATATACCTTAGCTTTTCTCGGTTATGGTGATGAGTCAGATTCTACTGTACTCGAGCTGACTTATAACTGGGATAGCAGCAGCTATGATTTGGGCAGCGGCTATGGTCATATTGCCATTGAAACAGATGACATTTATGCAACCTGCGAGAAAATCAAAGCGATGGGCGGACAGGTTACACGTGAAGCAGGTCCGGTCAAAGGCGGGACAACAGTCATAGCCTTTGTTAAAGATCCTGACGGTTATATGATTGAGCTGATTAACAAAAAAGATGCAGGCAAAGGGCTGGGTTAAGCTGCATCTGTCATTGCCCGCCGGTGCGCTTAATCTAGCACTTTCAGCTGGTAAGAGGTCTGGTAACTATAAGTTTCACCCGCCTCTAAAATCGGGCTCGGCTGCGGCCATTGCGGATGGTTCGGCGCATCAGGTAAAAATTGTGTCTCCAGTGCAAACCCGGCATAATTCTGATATTCGCCGCCGCTACGATTAGGTGTCCCCGCTAAATAATTGCCGCTATAGAGTTGCAGTGCAGGTTTAGTCGTTCTCACATTAAGAATGACTCTGCCGTCTGGTGAGATACTTTGCGCTGCAATATCGCGACCATTTTGTGCAGATTTTTTAATTAAAAAGCTGTGATCATAACCGCCAGCCAGATTCTGCTCTCTGTCACCAAGAAAATCTCTGCCAAGCACTTTAAGCTGCGTAAAATCAAAACCTGTACCCTGTACAGCACGAAAATCACCCAGCGGAATCCCCTCTTCATCGGTCGGCAAATACTGTTCGGCCTGAATCATTAACTGATGACTTAAACAAGATTGCGCAGCGTCATTGCCCATTAAATTAAAATAGGCGTGGTTAGTCAGGTTAACCGGGCAGGCCTTATCGCAGACAGCCTGGTAAGTAAGGGTGAGGGTATTATCTTCGCTTAGCTGATAATTCACCTTGACCTGCAAATTACCCGGAAATCCTTGGTCGCCATCGGCTGAATAAAGGCTAAAGCTCACTGCATTATCGCCCTTCTGCTCGGCGCACCAGCGCAGTTTGCCAAACCCCTGCGGTCCGCCATGCAGGGTATTTCCTCTCTCATTGGTGTGCAGCTGATAATGTTTCCCAGCAATGGAAAATTGTCCCTTGGCGATACGGTTGGCAAAACGCCCCACTGTTGCACCAAAATAAGCTTGCTGGCGCAGATGGTCAGCCATACTGCTGACCCCGAGCAGCACTTCCCGCTTTTTGCTGCCTACCGGAATTTCACAGCTCAACCAGGTCGCGCCGACATCCATCAGTGTGACACACATACCCTGCTTATTTTTAAGGACAAACAGCTGTGCATTCTCACCGTCCGAGAAAGGCTCGCTTAGCATACTTTTTTGCAGCATTTCAGCGTGAGTTAAATGCATATTAACGACCTCCATTAACTATTGATAAGTTATGCAACGACACCAGCCCCCGCCTGCGCCTGGCAAATATAGACGGACTCTTTCAGCCCGGTGGCCTCTTGATAGTGAGCTGCTATCGCAGTTTCAATTTGCGCAACCAAAGCAGGCGGCACTAAGGCCACAACGCAGCCGCCGAACCCGCCGCCCGTCATACGCACGCCGCCCTGTTCGCCAATCACACCTTTGACAATCTCCACAAGCAGATCCACTTCCGGCACGGTAATTTCAAAATCATCACGCATCGACTGGTGTGACTGCCTCATTAATTCCCCCATTAACTGCATATCACCCTGGCGCAGCGCTTCTGCCGCTTTGAGCGTGCGCGCATTTTCAGTTATTACATGGCGGGCACGCATCGCAACAGCAGGATCTAACTCATCAATACGCTCATTGAATTGCTCAATTGTCACATCACGCAGAGCGGCGACGCCAAACACTTGCGCAGCTTCTTCACACTGTAAACGACGGGTATTATATTCACTGTCCACCAGCCCCCGTTTTTTATTGGAATTGATAATGACAATAGCCATATCGGTTGGCATAGATACCGCTTGTGTTTCCAGTGAGCGGCAATCAAGCAGCAGTGCATGATGCTGTTCACCGCATGCTGAGATCAACTGATCCATAATGCCGCAGTTACAGCCGACAAATTCATTTTCCGCCTGCTGACCGTTTAAGGCTATCTCCACCTGGCTGATATCCAGATCGTAAAGCGTTTTAAAGGTTTGCCCAATGACCACCTCTAATGCGGCAGATGAACTTAGTCCCGCCCCCTGCGGTACATTACCGCTGACCACAATATCTGCGCCCTGAAACGAGAAACCGCGCGCCAGCAGGCAGCTGACCACACCGCGAATATAATTGCCCCACATGCAGTCAGTTTGAAACTCAATTTTTTCGTTGAGATTAAACTGGTTCTCCTGATTGCCATAATCCACCGAGATAACACGCACTATATCGTCATCACGCTTTGCCGCAGCGACAACTGTCTGGTAGTTAATCGCACAGGGAAGCACAAAACCGTCATTGTAATCGGTATGCTCACCGATTAAATTAACCCGTCCGGGTGCCTGAATAATATGTGTTGCTGGATAACCCAGCGCTGTGCTGAATACATTTTTTACGTTGTTTATTAAACTGTTCATGGTGTTAGTCTCTAATTGGGTTTAAATAAAAGCAAGGTTAGTGCGCTTCTTTATAGTGAATATCGCTGACATCACGGAGTTTTTGCGCCGCCTGCTCAGCTGTCAGGTCACGCTGGCTTTCAGCAAGCATCTCATACCCGACCATAAACTTACGCACACTGGCAGAGCGCAGCAGGGGCGGATAAAACAGCGCGTGCAGCTGCCAATGGTCAATATCGGTGCCCTGTTCAAAAAAGGGGGCGTAATGCCAGCCCATAGAATAGGGAAACGAACAGTTAAATAAATTATCGTAACGGCTGGTGAGTTTTTTTATCGCCACAGCTAAATCGTCACGCTGCGCCTGCGTTAACTCGCTCATACGGCGGATATGGGTTTTCGGTAACAGCATAGTTTCAAAAGGCCATGCCGCCCAGTAAGGGACGACGGCAAGCCAGTGGTCAGTTTCAACGACTGTGCGCTGGCCGTCTTGCAGCTCTGCCTGCACGTAATCAAGCAGTAAATTACTGCCGTGCTTTTCATAATAGGCTTTAAGCAGCAGCTCTTTACGTTCAATTTCATTAGGCAAAAAGCTATTCGCCCAGATTTGCCCGTGCGGATGAGGCTGCGAGCAGCCCATAGTCGCGCCTTTGTTTTCAAAGGCCTGTACCCATAAATAGGTTTTACCCAGCTCTTCAATCTGTTCATTCCAGGTATCTATCACAGCGCAAATCTTATTAAGCGGCAGCTCGGGCAATGTTTTACTGTGATCCGGCGAAAAACAGATAACCCGGCTTAAACCACGTACACCCTGGGTTTTAAAAAGTGGGTTGCTCGATACAGGCGCGTCAGGTGAGTCCGGCATCAATGCGCCAAAATCATTATTAAAGACGTAAGTACCTGAGTAATCTGGATTTTTATCACCGGAAATACGCATATTGGTCGGGCATAAAAAGCACTCAGAGTCATACGCGGCTAACGCTTCTGTCTCCGGCACCTCGTCCTGGCCACTCCAGGGACGCTTCGCGCGATGCGGCGAAACTAAAATCCATTGCCCCGTTAATGGGTTATAACGACGGTGCGGATGATCAATCGGGTTAAATGTTATTTCAGACATACTATTCTCTTGTTTTTTGACCAGCTCTATTTAAAACGGGCTTTAGTAATCAGATAGTTAAACTAACTATTGCGGATCCGGATACCCTTGCGGGTTCTGCGACTGCCAGCGCCAGGTATCGGCGCTCATATCCACAATGGTGCGACTCGCCTTCCAGCCCAGCTCTTTTTCTGCTTTCTCAGTACTTGCCCAGCACTGCGCAATATCACCAGCGCGGCGCGCACAAATATGGTAGGGCACAGGCTGCGCCGATGCGCTGGCAAAAGCATTAACCATCTCCAGCACACTGCTGCCTTTGCCTGTGCCTAAATTGTAAATATGCAGACCAGCTTTTTTGCCGACCGTTTGTAAGGCGGCAATATGGCCAGCGGCCAAATCCATCACATGGATATAATCACGTACGCCGGTACCATCAGGGGTATCATAATCATCACCAAAAACCGCCAATGATTCACGGCGCCCCACCGCCACCTGGGCAATAAAAGGCATCAGGTTATTGGGTATACCCTGCGGATCTTCCCCCATAGTGCCCGACGGGTGCGCGCCAACCGGATTAAAGTAGCGCAGTAAGGTGATACTCCACTGCGGCTCTGCCACCAGTAAATCAGAGAGGCATTGCTCAACCATATATTTACTGCGTCCGTAAGGGTTGGTGGTCGCCCCGGTCGGTGAATCTTCGCTGATCGGCACGCACTCGGGATCGCCATAAACTGTCGCCGAGGAGCTAAACACTAAACTGTTGACGTCAGCGCGCTGCATCGCGCCAACCAGCACCAGAGAGCCATTAACGTTATTGTCATAGTACTGCAGCGGTTTTTGTACTGATTCCCCGACCGCTTTTAAGCCGGCAAAATGGATAACGGAATCAATCTGATGGTTATTAAAAATGTGCGCCAATAAGAGTGGATCGCGAATATCACCTTGATAAAAAACAGGGCGAACCTGAGTTAACGCTTCAATTCTATCCAAGACGGTTAATTTACTGTTGCTTAAATTATCAACAATAATCGGCTCGATACCCGCTGCAATCATCTCTACGCAGGTCAGACTGCCCACATAGCCCAAACCACCGGTAACTAGGACCTTCATTATAAATTCTCCTGAATGCTAATGTTTAATGGATTTTAGCAACGAAAGGTCGCAATAATCCGTGATCACGCTCACGACAATGTAAACGTTTCCATTAATTTGTCAAATAATTTTTTGTCCGTAACGAACTTTGCAACAGGCCTTTAATATGGATACTGCGGTGTGAATGGAAAGTGAACAGGCATTATATTTACCGCCAAAACAGGTAAAATAGCGAGCCAACAAGAAAACGCTTTCACTTGTACTTTTAGGCAATATGCTACGTTTTTATTTATATAGTCTATCCGGTGCAAGCCGATAACTAGGGGAATAAATGAACAAAAAATGCGGGAGAGACAGTGATAGCAGTTACCAGTAAAGATGCAATAATGCATTTTCAACGGCAACCGCTATAAATATGTGATCAGATCAAGCGTACCCGCTTAAGTACTCTGACCTGGTATTTTTCAATAAAAATTTCCCCCGTTAAGGCAATTCCCGTGGCGTGCTCTACATAATCACGTCCGTCTAATTTAAGCAGCTTAGGGTGCGCACTAAAGTTCATAACAAACAGATAATCAAACTGCGCATTATGACGCACCGTCACAGAAATCCCCTCTGCCAGCTGTGTGTCTATAGCTTTGGTGATACCAAACTGCTGCGCAATCCGCTGATAAAACTGGCTATTAAATGACAAATCGTTACGCGAGGCTATGTAGTAGGCTTGGCCTTTGCCATAGTGGTTACAGGTCAGCGCTGGTTTGCCAGTGAAAAAGTCACTGCTATAGATAGCCAGCGCTTGTGCATTTTCTAAGTGAATAGTTTCACACAAATGACGTGCTTTGAAACTTCCCGCCAGCCCTAATGTATTGCCCGCCAAACTATCAATAGAGACTCTTTCATCATCATATAGGCTGTCAATCTCTTCCGCCCAAATCCCCAATGTATTGCGTAACGAACTGTTCTCTCCTCCGGGGAATCCACCCAAGAAGCACAGGTCGCTTTCATTGACAATGCCAGTCCAGTAAGAAGCGACCAAAGTTCCGCCTGCAGCAACAAAGGATGCCATTCGTTCACCAACCCCCTCTTTAAGCAGGTATAACATAGGCGCAACAAGCACTTTATAACGACTAAAATCACTTAGCTGTTCAATAATATCGCAGTTAATTCCCTGCTCCCAAAAACCGCGATATTGATCGTTTACCGTTTGCTCATAGAATAATCCTTCATTTCTCGGACCCGAAGCATCATCCATTGCCCAGCGGCTTTCCCAATCAAAAATAATTGCAACTTCAGCATCGCTGCGGCTACCAACAATATCATCTAATTCCGCCAAAAATGCTCCCACTTCACTAACATCTCTGCCAACTCGCGTATCTACATGGCCGACATGATCAACTACAGCGCCGTGAAATTTTTCCACCGAACCGCGACTTTTACGCCATTGGAAATATTGCACAGAGTCAGAACCATGTGCGACCGCCTGCAGCGAGGAAAGCAGATGCATACCCGGTTTTTTCAATTTAGTGATAGGTTGCCAATTGGTTTGACTCGGTGTCGATTCCATTAATAAAAAGGGTTTATCTTTTATGCTGCGCATCAGATCATGATACATAGCGGTATAGCAGGCCAAGGCCATATCATCACTGCCTTTATGCCACAGGGGATAACTGTCCCAAGAGATAAAATCTATGGCATCGGCTAATTTCCAATAATTGTAATCATAGAAATATTCCATGAAATTGGTGGTCACCGGCAGGTTAGGGTTTTGCTCTTTTAACACCGCCACTTCATGGCGGCAGAAGTCAGTGACGCTATCGGTAACAAAGCGTTTCCAGTCCAGATTTAAACCATGTACCGAGCTTTCTCCCTGTGGAGAAGGCGAGTCTATCTGGCTCCAGTCATTAAAAGTGTGACTCCAGAATCCCGTCCACCAGGCTTTATTCAATGCATCAATACTTTGATAGCGATCTTTTAACCAGATTTTAAAGGCATCTTGACAATGGTCACAGTGACAATCGCCACCATATTCGTTGGAAATATGCCAGCCAATCACGGCGGGATGGTGGGCATAACGTGTTGCCAGTTTACTATTAATTAATGCCACTTTCTGACGATATGCAGGTGCATTAAAACAGTGGTTATGGCGCTCGCCATGCAGACTTTTAAGACGCGCTGATGAAACGCGCAAAACCTCTGGATAACGTTGAGAAAGCCATGCAGGTCTTGCACCGCTTGGCGTTGCCAATAACACGTGAATATTATTTTCAGCCAAACGATGCAGTACCTGATCCATCCAGGTAAACTCAAAACGCCCCTCTTCCGGCTCTAAGGCGGCCCAACTAAAAATACCAACAGACATCACATTGCAATGCGTTTTCTTCATTAACTCAATATCTTTTTCCAGCAGATCGGGTCTATCTAACCACTGCTCAGGGTTATAATCCGCACCGTGCAGCATAGTAGAAACGGATTCACTCACAGCAGAAAATTTATTCATATGTATTCCTTATTGATTACTTTTTGTGTATATGTGCATTTCACTTACTGTGCAGAGTTAAAAGCATTTATTGATGGCAGCATGTTGCCTTTGAAATCAAACAATCCCTGATTTTCCCAAGAGTTGCCCTCTGCCCATTCGTCGTCGATATATTTCATCCCCGCTTTAGTTGCCCAAGTTGCACCAGGAACGGGTAACCAAGAAGGCTCCCAATAGAAAATCCCCTGCCCCAATCCGCCCGGCACAGAGGCAATCATTTCCATCATATCTTTTAAATATTTAGCCTGACCGGCAACGCTGACCGGATAACCTTCTACAGGTGTAATTCCATCAAAACTGTTGTCTAAGGCATCCCCATTTTCACTGGTAAAAGCATATGATGTTTCCACTATCATCACGGGCTTACCATAACGGCTGGCGATATCATCCATATTGCTTTTCACGGCGCTCATTGGACCGTGCCAAAATGGATAATAAGACATACCAATCACGTCAAATGGCACGTTGCGTTTAGTTATCTCATCAAACCACCAGCGAAATGTTTCATTTTTTCCAGCCTCGGCAAGATGGAGCATGATTTTTACCGGTTCATCTTCACGGTAACTGTCTTTAACCGCTTGTACACCTGCATTAAGCAGTGCAGCTAGACGATCAAACTCATTGCCGTCACCTCCCCAGCTTTTACCCTCAGGCCATAACATACCGGAGTTGAGCTCATTTCCGATTTGAATCATATCCGGCATAATGCCTGCTTTACGGTGCTTGGCTAATACATCAAAGGTATAGTTATAAACTTCCTTAACCAGCGCATCAAAAGATAATGCCTGCCATGCTTTAGGTTTAAATTGTTTGCCGGGATCGGTCCAGAAATCACTGTAATGTAAATCCAACAGGTAGCTCATGCCCAATGCCCGTGCTCGCTCACCAATAGCAATCGCATCATCTAGAGTGACCTGACCACCGCCATAAGGGGTGCCTTGTGGATCGTTCGGATCAAGCCAAACGCGCATGCGTACATAGTTAATACCGTGATCACGGAATATTTCCAACGCGTCTTTTGCCTGCCCATCCTGATAATAGATACCGCCTAACTTTTCCACTTCAGGCAACATGGAGATATCAACCCCTTTAATAAAATCCGCTGGTACATTCGCAGGAACAACTCGCTCCGACGTAACCAAGTCGGCCACAGGCTGTTGATTCTCAACTGAAGTGCTGCCACATCCCATTAAAGAGAAGCCCAAAAAAGTGCTGACAAGCAGCGGTAAGTAATTAATTTTCATAAAATAGAGCCCTTTTATTAACCTTTAGTGCTTCCGGCAGTTAAGCCTGAAACAAAGTATTTTTGTAATGACAAATATAAAATAGCAACGGGCAGCGCAATCAATACAGCGCCTGCAGCATAAGTTGTATAGCTCGCGCCCATTTTCTCGACCACTAAATTATAAAGCCCGATAGGCAGAGTGAATTTATCAGGCGTTCTTAATATGACGCTCGCCAGAATAAAGTCGCCCAGTGGTCCGGTAAAAGAAAATAATGCGATAACAGCCAGAATCGGTTTAGATAAAGGCATAATAATCTCTATAAAAATCCGGAAATTTCCCGCGCCATCCATGCGCGCAGATTCATCAAGATCTTTGGGAATCGCATCAAGGTAACCTTTCATCAGATAGGTATTCATTGGGATCATCCCGCCGACATAAACCAGAATCAGCGCAAGATGGCTGTTAATCAGCCCCATCATTTGTGCCAGCACAAAAATAGCGATTAAAGCTGAAAATTGCGGAATCATCTGCAGCAGGAGGAAAAGCATTAAACCATTTTCCCGTCCTTTGAAACGGAAACGAGAAAATGCATAGGCTGTACAGCTGACACTTATTAATGTCAGCAGCATAGTCATAAAGCTAATCTTCAAACTATTCCAATACCAGGTTCCATAAGCAACACGCTCACCGCTAAACAGTTCCTGATAATGAAGAATGGTCGGATTTTCAGGTAAAATAGAGGCTCCCATGAGGCTATTACCCGGATTAAACGACGCGCCTACCGTCCAAACCAAGGGATAAATAATTACCACTGAAATTGCCAGGAGTAAAAGATAACTCAAGCTCAGACGTATAAATTTACTGCGTTTCATACTCATTTGATGTACCTACCTATTGTTATCTTGCTTAAAGGAATTGGTCATACGGAACTGCCAAATTGCAATGCCCACTACAAATATCGACAGCAACAATGTAATTGAGGCGGCAATGGCGTATTGAGATGACGACATGGTTAATTTATAAATCCATGAGACCAGAATATCCGTTC
>Ga0075011_10001370_pt1 | contig 13076 bp, 14 predicted proteins | sample TARM_MetaG_T_14_FD_72354 | JGI IMG/M metagenome (GOLD analysis project Ga0075011, IMG submission 72354) | Freshwater microbial communities from Pennsylvania, USA, analyzing microbe dynamics in response to fracking - TARM_MetaG_T_14 | ecosystem: Environmental > Aquatic > Freshwater > River...
TGCCGGAGTGCAGCGTCCCCCACGCTCACAAAATGGGTGGAGTCCGTCGCCCACGACGTCGCATCATTGCCGGTGGTGGTGAACGGGATATCCGTGGCGGCGTCGAGTTTCCAGAATTCATCGTTATAGCGAATGAGCTGGTTGTACTCAGTAATGGTCAGTGGGCCGTCTTCGTAATCACCAATTACCTTGTAGCCCGCGTTCTGGATGAACAGGTCGAACCGCTGTTTCTGGGTTAATAACTGGGCTGCAAATTCCTGCTCCATCCCCCAGTACGTTTTCCGGTTTACTCCAAAGCGATCTTTCCAGATGGCCTGGCTGATGCTGTTTACTGCAAAATCCAGATTCTGCGCATTATCGAAAAGATCGCGCGGGTCAGTTGAACCAAGCGGTTTTAAGGTGGCGTATTGTGTCATGTTCGCTCCAGGCGAAAAAAAACCCGCCGAAGCGGGTTAAAGGATGATGGTGGTATTACGCGACATCGCCGGGATAGCTGGCGTCGTCATATTGGTATTTTCCTGGATGGTACTGAACGGCGGTCACCCCGCTTGTTCCGTCGCTGCCCGGCGATATCTCACCTATCAGGGCGTCATACGGAACGCGGACAGACGAGCAGAACAACAGGCGCGGCGGCTCAATGGCCGGGTCATCCATCTGCCACATTTCAATGTCCAGTTCCTGGGTGTATGGGATCGATATGGTGTGATCGTCAATGCGGGTGGGTACCAGCATTGAGGATGCGCCGCCCTCCTGATTTCGGATAATCACTCTGGGGTTTTCGAATGACCAGTCAGGCGGTTCGCTAAGCGTCAGAGTAATTGTGCTGCTGTTAAACGAGACATCCGTTATCAGGCAACTCAGTGTCTGGCCGCCGGGGATGTCGTCGGCCAAAACAATCCTGTCCATATACTGATAACAGAGCGCGTCCATTTCCGTTGAGGTGGAGTGCTGCAGGCGCTGGAGTGTGTAACCCAATAACCGACGCATGCCGATGCGATATGCTCGGTCCCCATCAGGCACCCCTTCCAGCGTGTAACTCTCAATTTTCATCGGCGTCGGATTGCCAGGTAACCGGCATTGCACCGTTTCCTCTGCCCATGTCGTGCCGTTGATATAGGTCACATCAACCCCATCGTAATCATCCTGCGACGGGGCTTTAAACGAGGTCTGCAACTCCTCGGTTGTTTCCTGCGGGGTGATCATGCCCACCCAGGGTTTAATGCCCTCCCGTCCGGCAGACACCAGGCCATCAGTCAGAAGAAAATAGCCCATCCCGGCGTAACAGATTTTCTGGAGCATCTCCAGCGCTGACGTGCTGTCGCCCGTAGCAAAATCAAATGTCTCTCCGCGAGGCGTCCAGTACGTCGATTCCAGGGCATCAATCGCATCGCTGTCTATCTGGTCAGCGGTGAAGCCCAGCGACTCCAGTACGTGATACAGCGCGCCGCTGATGCTGCGTGCAGTTCGTCCCCCGCTATAAATTCGGGTGGGGACCACACTGATACGCCGATCTGACTGCGCGGCCAGGCGGTTGCCGGTTCGCACGGTGATCCCCATCGTAGTGACCCCGGCATAACTGGATGGACGTTTTCTTAGCCTGGACCGTAGCGCTTGCCAGTAAACATTATTGACGGTTCGCGCACCTCCGATTTTAGTTGTGCGGCGCACCCGGACCTCATACTGTGCGGCAGGTAATGCACTGAGGCGGCGAGTATAACCATGCCCGTCAGCTGTTTTGTTTGTGAAGTTGTAGGCTATCTCCGACCAGGTTCCTGCTGTAGCGGCATTTCGATACTGAACAACGATACGGACATTGTGGGATTTCGGATCGCCGTTCTTTTTGTACTGAATGTGGCCATTGGGGAAGATGAAATTGTTCTCAATCGTGGTGGTCGTTTCGCCATCAGGACAGGCCAGGAATGGACCCAGCCAGGCATAATCATCGTTAATGCCGGTGACCTGCGCATCCAGCAGTGTGCGTTCAGTGAATCCAGGCCAGGTCGGATCGACGGTGATAACATCGTTGCCCCCGACGTCCTGCGTGACCCGCACGCGCTCTACGGTGATTGTCTGGTCGTCGATATCCGTAATGCGAAACTGCCCGTCACCGTACCCGATAGCAATACGCTGAACGCCATCAGGGATACCCGTAAAAGGTTTACCCGTAGCGCTGTTGTACGCCAGCGTGATGTGCGCTTCGACAGCCGCGGTACCACCGCTGGACGCGACACCCACAACATCAACCGGCGCGCTGCCGAATGCAGCAACCGGCAACACGCTATGGCTGATGCTACCGCCTGCAAACGGGCTGGTCTCCTCGACAATTTGCAGGCGACCGCTGTTATCACGGGCAATCAGCCCAGAGCCCGTCAGCTGATTTGTAATAGTGTTAACCAATCCAGACATCGTGATGTAATTGGTGATCAGCGACACTGCATAGGTCGTGCCATCCCAGCCAATCGTGAATGTCACGGGTGATGAGCTGAAATCATAAGTCGTCGGCGCGGCGCTGGCCGTAATGCTGGCCGTCGAACCACCCACGCCAGGTACCGCCGGAACGCCAGGGGCATAGCTCGCAATAAACAGGTCGTAATCAGACTCGTTGAAATTCACGGCAACCGGCATGCCCACCACCGGAGCCAACTCATCGACGTCACCGAAAATCACGCTGTAGCCGCCTGTGTTCGCCACGTTGTACGAGTTCGGCGCGATGACGGTAACGACAGTCCCCACCACCCACGACGCCGGTATTTCAGTTTCGTCGTCGCTGGCGCTGGCCTCGATCAGCGTGATGGTGTTGCCGCTGACCAGCACCGCGTCTGCCGTGATACTGACGGTTTGCGGGCCTGTTGAACCAAGGTCAAGGCCTGATGTACCGGAGGTGGTGTTACCCACCTCACCATTGTTGAACCAGTTCTCGGAGCGGCTGTCACCGGAGACGTCAGCTCCTGGGTTGTAAACGGTATATGAAACATCATCACCAAAAGCGGAGACAGGCGTGGAACCAATACGCACCGATGACGCCGGAATAGTCATATCGCCAACGCCCACGCACAAAAACATGCTGGTACTGAATTTTTTTGGGTCGGCTGAATCAAATCGGCTGATCGGCTGAACAACGTAATCAGGCCAGACCTTATAGCGCCCGAGAATCTCCCTGATCGGATCCCCAAGCTTGGCCGTGTTCGCTTTGGCCGGGTTGAGCTCGAGCTGGTCACCATTGCCAGGCTGGGATGCGCCACCCGTCTGCATAGTGGTCATCATGTAGAGCGAATAGGCCGCAGAGGCGACGGCTACACCGACTGCAACCCAGAGGGCGATTTCAGCGCCTGTACCGTACGGAACGGGATGCATCCGAACATCACTTTCAGCTGTAATAACGAGTTGAGGCCATTCACTGACCGGGGCCGCTACCCCGTCAATCGCAACAGTAACCGGGTGTTCACGGTTAAACTCCCAGCCCTGCACGTTCTGCGAAAACCAGTCGTGGAGGGTCAGCGTACCGTGTTCATGGGTCTCCAGCGGTTCGCCCGGCAGGCGTGAGGGGTAAATTCGAATCGTCACTGGTAGTACTCCACTTTCACGAACCGGCGCTCAAAGCGCGCCAGCGGCAGAAAGGTCACGTTAGTGCGCTGGTTGCATTCAGCGGCATGCAGCACGCCGCCAATCTCCACCACGACAGCAACATGTGTGACCAGGGAACCGGAATAACACGCAATCCCGGCACCCACGACAGGCTGGCACCGGGCTAATCCCGTCATCAGCCCACGCGCTTCCCGGTCCAGCCCGTTATCGTCTTTGGTCACGCCAGCGAATTCAGGCCACGGCGCCAGCCCAAGGTCACGCCGGATTTCGTTTACTATGCCGAAGCAGTCAAGTTGCGGGTGTACTCGCCCGCCCTTCAGCCATTTAACCGAAAGGTATTTATCAGGATCGAACATAGACATGCCCTAATTGAGGTAGCGAAGACCAGGAAACAGCGACAGGATGTAACGAAGACGAGGCCAGGCTGTATCCAGAATATTCAGGAATCCGGCGGTTATTTGCGCCTCAGTTGCCGCCCATGATCCGCTCTTAATTTCCATAGCTATGGGTGGAGACGCTGGAAAATTAAGGTCGGTTGACATGTACTGCCGCATTACCAGTGTCCCGTAACTCTTGTTTTCAAGTGCATCTCTAATTGTGGTTGAAACAATACCGTCGACATTGCTGATCGCGAACTTCAGATCCTGCGTGCCATCGTTGTTTCTGGCGGGTAAAGATACAGACATGGCCGCAGCTTCGAACGTCACAGATGCACCCGATTCAGTGATGGCAGTAATATTTTCGAAATTCTCCACCAGCCAGTAATCCTGCCCTGCTATGGAAATCTGGAGTGTATTGAAAAGTATTTCACTTCCATTACTGGCATAAAACCTGTTGAGTACCGTCATACCTCGGGCCACTCCCTGTTTAGCGCATAATCAATAATATCGCTCCCGGCGATAAACTCAGGGAAATTACCCCAGCCAGGAGGCAATAAAGGACGCTCCCATAATTCAAGTTGAGCGCTAAACCTCCAGTATTTTGGGGGTATCAAAGTAGGACCTTCATAGATATCTACAAACCGGCATTTAAATAACTGATCACATCCGAGCGGAGTTTGCAGGCGCATATAAAACCAGTTCGCGCCGTCCAGTAGTACGTCACGGTACCAGGATTCAAATAGCTGGGCCTGGTTATTTTTGGTGAAGGTCCAGTTAATCGTTGCGACCGTCGGTGTGCTGGTATACTTCCGGCGCTGACGCGAGCGCCCTGACGTCAACTCCGTTCGCTGCAACGGACTGACAGGCTTGAACCCGTAGCCCTCCTGCAATGGCCGGGGCAGGTAATCATGCGGGTAAAAAATTTCAGACACTTGATTACTCCTTTCTGGTCCTGCCGTAATAGCCATTCAGGGCACGACCAAACTCATTAGTTGGCCTAACTATCTGAGCGGTAAGCTCTTTTCGTATTGAAATCACAAGCTGACGATTTCGGCTATCTATCGCCGCCATGGTCACATCATCAGGCTTACCAGTGAATGAGTTCTGAATGTGGATCTGCCCACCAGCCGCGTCCTGGCGAACGGCTTGCACCCTCTCCAGGGTGGCGTCCAGCTTTGCCGACGTACTGGCGGTAACCACACGCTCCCCTTTCTGCAACAACCAGGTGCCAGTTTCGGGAACTTTATCGATACCATCGTGGGCCATGCCTGCAATTGTTTGCCCTGCAATCAGTGCAACCGATGCATACCCGACAGCGCGAATAGCCGTCGCTGCTGGAATACCCATAATCAGACCACCTTCTGCCATCGCTTTAGTTGCAGCTAACTCGGTGTTAATTACAGCCTGTGCGATCGCTGCCGCTTTGCTGGCAAAGAAAAGTGTCTTATACGCGATACTGCCTTCCTGACCGATGCTTTGGAGCAGTTGGGCTGATTGCCCGGCGAGGTCCGAAAACATAGACAGACTGGCTGACGTATACCCCGATTGAATATCTTTCAGGCGATCAGCGTTCGTCTCATTAATTTCAGCAATGCGATCTGCATAGGTTTGCTCATTAATAGCCTTTTCATCGAGCAGTTCTTTTTGCATCTCGAGCTGCTTCTTATGCCACTTTTCTAACTCGGCCTGAGCATCAGCAATTTTAATTAACTCACCGCTGGCACCGCCAACAGATGCATCAACGCCATCAAATTTCGGAGCATCCTGAATAGTAGCCTTGGAGATTTTCTCCATGGTTTTACGGTATTCTTCGGTGGCGGGTGCGGCCTCTTTTAACAACTTAATTCGTTGGCGAGTTGTATTTAATAGCGCCTCTTCTGGCGTCATTAGTTGCTCGTTTAACGATTTCAGTTTTTCTACTGCATTGACGTGATCCAGCGCGGCAGCATTGCGCAGTAGCTCTTGCTTATGCGCATCAGAAATAGAGACTAACTCCCCCTGAGTTACCTGATATTTAATTTTAGCCAGCTCAGTATTTTGACCAGACAAAGCTATTGATTCACGCTGCTGCTTATTGAGACGTTCATAAGCATCCTCTGCTTTCTCTTCGTCTGACTTTGGTCCTTTTGGTTTAGGCTTATTGGCTTCATCATTCTGCCAGCGCTCCATGCCCTGGTTGATGTATGCCTGACGATTGGTCTGATACTGAGGATCTGTAGTCAGACCTAATGCGTCGGCGGCGTAACCGAGGCGAACCCTTTCACGGTCAGATCCTTTGAGTTTCGATAACTCAAGGTCCTGCCTGCTTTGTTGTAGCGCATCCGTCTGTTTTTGGGTTAAGTCAGCCTGAGGCAGGCGCATTGGTGCATTAACTAAGCCCTGCCGCGCCATAAGTAAAGTGTTGCCAAGTCCCAGAAGGCGGTTAAATTCCGTATGCTGCCCATTCATCATCAGAAGAGACTGATAAGCAGTATTTTGTTCAGCCGCCTGCTGACGTATCAACGCTACCCGGCGGTGCTCCAGTCCTTCAAGCACTGACTGAATACTCTCAGATTTCGCCTGCATCTGGCTCAACCGCTCTTGCTCCACTGCAAGTGCGTCGGTAGCCGAAGCCAAACCATCCGTGGCGTCGCCAATGCTCATCAGATGGTTAACCATGTAATCGCCAATGGTCAGGCCTGGACTTTCCAGCATTTGACGAAAACCGGCAATTTCATTTTTGATACTTCTGATTTTGTTTTCTTGCTCAGTAACGAGACGATTTTGCTCATCAAGTGCCTGCCGGGTTTTACCCTCATTATCTGAGGCATCGGAAAGGGTCATTCCGCTGGTTTTGCTTCTGACCTCATCAATGGTGTTCGCGTATTCCTGCGCAGATCGGCGCGCTTGCTCCTGATTTTGATACAGCGTGTACCATGTTGCGGCGAGCGTAAGAACCACTCCTACCGGGCCTCCAACCAATCCCGTCAGACTACCAAGAAGACGACCACCAATTGACGTGACAGAGTTCAAAGCTGTCTGCGCAGCTGTTCTTGCAACAAGGTTTCTTGATAAAGATGCTTGTGCCAGGCTAAGCCTTTTTTCTGCTGCAGCCTGAGCATCTGTAGCCCTGGCTGCAACAAGCGCCTGCTGAGCTCTGTAAACCGTCGCCCGCGCCCTGGCAGTTGATACCTGTGTTCCACGCAGTTGAGCTTCAGCCAATGCAACTTCACTTCGCGCGGCATTGACCAGCCCAACCGTAGCGGATGAAGCACCAGACACAAGATTGCCAAAAAAACGCGCAGCACCAATAGCAACCAGCGCACCGGCAGCAGTTGCGACTTCATCGATATTATCCGCAACAGCATTCAGTCCAGTCGTAAGGGTTCGCGTAGTTCCGCTGGCCTCATTAGCACCACCAACCCAAGCCATAAAGGCGTTTTCAATTTTTGTTGTAGCCGCAGAAACGGTCTGAGGCATTGAAACGTATTCCGCCCTGAGCGTCCCGAGCTGGCTAATGAGTGCCGGGACAACTTTATCAGCTGTCAATTGGCCGTCATCAGCCATTGCCTTGAGGTCTTTCCTGGCAACCCCCATACCTGATGCCAGCGCGCGAATTACACGATCACCTGCCTCGTTAACTGCATTAAACTCTTCACCCCTGAGCACGCCCTGAGCAAGTGCCTGGCTGAACTGGGTAATAACGGAACTGCTTTCCTGAGCGTTGGCACCCGATAATTTTAGTCCCGTTGAAACTGCTTCAGTTATTTTCAGGACATCTTCTGAGCTATAACCATACTCACGCATCGAAGCTGCTGAACGGGAGAATAAATTTGCGTTATCAGAGAAAGCGGTCCCGGTACGCTGACTGATATCCATTAGCGCACGTTGAGATGATGTGAAATCATCGGTTGAATTGGATGCTTGCTTCAAGCGCGCATTGACTGAAACCCATTCGTCAGCGATCTGAATAAGGTGTCCAGTGGCAAACGCCCCCGCGAATGCTCCAGCGGTTGATAACGCGGTCGCTTTAGCTGTATTTAATTGTTCGTTTAGCGCCGAAATTGAACGCTGAGTTTCTTTTGTTGCCGCTGCAGCCTGGCGTCCGCCATTTTGCATAGTCTTGTAATAATCGGCACCCATGCGTGAAGCACGTGCTATCTCTGTTTGAAATGATTGAGAATTTGCAGAGATTTTAATAATAAGCTCTCGGAGGGTTGCCATTTTTTCTCCAATAAAAAACCCCGCCTAAGCGAGGTCTTATTCATGTGCGTTTGTTTTAAAGAGCTTTAAGTTCTTTCACACAATAAGGTGAAGCCTGGCTAAGGCTCTCATCTCTGGTGTAAACATACTCTTTACCAAAACCATAAGGGGCATTAACTTTAAGTGTTGTTCTGTCTTTAGAAATCACCTGTAACTTAGTACCCTCCTGGAAATAAATATTCGCGCCGTCAAATTTAACCCTATCAACTGATTTCTTTTCATTCCATGAGTAGCAGGAATATCCATTACCATCAGCGTTAATTTTTAGAGTTGAGATATAAGGCCCGAGAGCACCAGTCCATAAACCAGAAATATCCCCAGCCGGTTTAGCCACTACTGTAGGAAATTTATTATTCAACATATCATCAGTGGCGCAACCAGCCAGAGAAAATGCAGAAATCGCCAGCAAAAACTTTTTCATATCCATATCCCCATTGATAAGTCACTTAATCCTAATGAGAATCTTAAAGAAAGTCATTTGCTAGCTGCCATAAATGCTGCCTCAAGGCCAGCAAACGGATCTCCCTCATCTGCCTCTTCTTCACTGCTCGACCATTGCAATGTCGCTTCGTCAATCCCTACCTTGACACCCTGAGACCCGTAAATAGCGGAGACAAGCTGGGCGTTACGTATATCAGCGCGAACATCGCTAATAGGGTTTTCACGATCATATTCAGCCCACATCATCAGCTCGCCCACTGACAAGGTGTTTCGCAGTTCGCCCAGCGTGCGTCCCATCCGAAGCGCCAGCGACATCAGGAACTGCATGCCAGGCGTTTTTACTTTTCTTTGGCTTCCTCTGCGCCGGTGATCAGATTTAGTGCGCGCTTCAGCAACCGGGAATGCACCGGTCCATAAATACCCGCAACATCAGCGGCATCATCCGGGGAAAATACTGGCTGCTCGTCTGCATCAAGCAGCACATCAATAAACAACGTCACATCGGCATCAAGATTTCGCTTCATGCTTTCAGATACCGACAGTTCGGTTTCAGTATCGTTCTTTACGATATTCTGCCAGCGTAACCACGCTTCAGCAGATGGCTCACGAAGAATGACTTTTTCGCCTTCCCACTCAGGCACTACGACAGATAGATGGCGAAAACCCGCCATCTTCGACATAGCCAGGGCTTTGATATTTTTTGCCATTAAGTTACTCGCCGGATAACCGGCGATCTCCATTAGTTAACGGTGACAGTGCATTCAGCAGAGGTAATGACCTGCTCAGGCGTTCCCGAATCGGTGACTTCGCAGGTGTAAACCCCGGCATCGCCAGAAACCGCACTGGCCTTATTAAAGGTTGCTGCTGTCTGACCGGAAACAACCGTCGCACCTTTTTTCCATTTATAGGTGTAGGGTGCCACGCCGCCACTTGCTGCGACCGTCATTGCCAGTGCAGAGCCAGCGGTTACAGACAGCGTGGGCACCAGATCCGTGTCAAACACCAGGGTTGATACCGCATCAATGGTTTCAGGCTTACCCTTCAGACGAAGGGAGAATGTAGCCGCAACGACACCGTTGGTTTGTGAGTCCCAGGTGTGCTGGCGTACTTCAGCGCGGAATAGGAAACCGTTGCCCGATGGGAAAAGGATTTTGAAGCCGTACACTGCATCGGTGTCGTAAGCGGTACGCAGGGTGTCCTGCGCCGGGTTACGGAAAAAGTTGCCGCTGAGTGACATCTCAGATGCCGCCGCCAGGCCGTTGATGTTCTCCTGCTCTTCCGAGCATAACGTGGTGACGTCAATATCCTGCTTTTGCCCTGCCGTGAAGCTGGCCTGCTTGATTGTGCAGCTCAGGTTAAGAAAGGTTGCAGCTGCGAGTTCTTCCGCAGTGACAGGTGCATTAGTGATGAGCACCTGCGTTTTTTGCGCACGTTCGAATAACGCTGACATAGTTATCTCCAAAAAAGAAAACCCGACACATTGGTCGGGTTCGGGACGGGATGGGGGATTAATTAGACGATGATCGATGCTTCAAGCGTTGCACGGTGTAACTGGTTTTCAGGTTCATAACCAGCAAACTTGTTCAGGCTTTCCAGACCAAGTGGCGAGAGCAAATCCACCGCCTGATCTCTTAGCTCTCTTGCGTCTTTGATACGTTTCGCATAAACATCGACCTGAATCGTTATGCTGGTTTCTGATGGGCCGCAGAACGTATCGACGGATACCTCAGAAGGAAGTGAAAATACGATCCAGGGCGGAGTAATTTCCGGTTCACCTGTCTTATTTAACGGCACTACGTAGGGATACACCTGACCACCAGCCAACGTGGAAAGCAGTGCATAAATGTCGTCTTCAGTCATTTGCTGAACACCTGATCGATTGCCTGGTTAAGACGTCGTAGCGCAGCCTGATACGCCTCGTCCTGCATAACGTCGAAGGAAGGACGAACAAATGGGTGTGCGGGGGTTGTCACTGTACCCAACTCCACAAAACGCCAGTAAAATGCATTGCGTGGATTGTTGGCCTTCATCGTGTTGTCACTATTCCCGGTGCGAGGATTGCGGCCACGGATGTGAATGCCAGATGAGATCTGCCCTTTCGTTACGCTACCCTGAGTAACGACGACAATGTTTTTCTTCAACTTACCTGTTCGCTCTGGCGCTCGGGAAATAACCTCCTCACGGAGCACGCTGGCACCAGCACGGGTTGCATCACGAAGAACTTTGTTGTTTTCGGCTTTACTCAGAAGATCGAGATCTTTAGCAATATCTCCAAGCCCTGAAAAATCGAGGTTGTAATCAATCATTTTTCAGTCCCCTGCTTACAGAGAATTTCGAGTCGGGTTCGCTTTGCATCCGGGATTGGTGGGGCCACCACATTAATGGTTATCCCGGCAAAAGGGCCGGTTAACACCTGAAGGCGGGATGCCGCAGTAATATCACTCCGATATCTAACCCACGTTCGGATCGTTGCCTCTGCTGTTTCCGCACCAGACTGCAATTGCTCGCGACCGCTAATGCCCAATACCTCGGCCCTGATAGTCTTGCCATCCTGCCATTCTTCAATCGGTTGACCTGACGGATCACGAACAGAGATAAAATTGAGGATGGTGACACGGTGCCTTAGTCTTCCAGCCTGCATAGCACCTCCTTACAAAGGGATGTAACGGTATGGTTCAAGCAGCGATTCAAAACCAAACGGAAATGACGTAACAATATTACCTACATTCACTTGCTCACGATTTTCATACCAGTGCCCAGATAGCAGCAATAACGCCAGTAGCACATCATTTTCAATCAGCAGTCCGTCAGGATCGCTTTCAGGTACTTCAGTTTCATAAAGCTTACGATTAATGAAGTTTTCAGCTTTTCTTTTCGCTGATCCGAAATAGATAAGTAACATCTCATCTTCGGTCGAATCGTCACTGTCGATACGACACTGCGCCCGCAAAATTTCGATTGTTGTACTCATAGTTAATCCTATGCCCGCCAGATAGCGGGCATAAAAAAACCGCTTTCGCGGCTGTTGTGGTTAACGTTGCGACTAATTATGCAGGTTTACCCACCAGCGCTTTAATTGCAGCAGTGTCTTCAAGTACGCAGTCAAAACGGTGAAAGGCCAGGAATGCGGTCTGATCGTATTCTGCATAACGTTCCACCAGGCGTTTCAGCGTCATGTAGGCCACTCGGCGGATAATGAAGCGGTTAAAATCACCGAGGAAAATGAATTTTTTACTGGCGGCGATCCCTTCAATGCCCTGGTCGATAACATAAGGCGTGCCCAGAACAGTGGCAGGAGAGCCCCCAACAACATCCGGCAGCCAGAGGGGGCGGTTCTGTCCATCAACCATCTCTTCAACCACTTGCAAAGTGGAGTCGTTAAACGCCCAGCGGAAACTCGGACCGCCACGGTATGCCGGATCGATCGAGTGCTTAAGGGCATTCATTTCTTTCCAGGTAAAAGTGGTGGCAGAAGCCGTGTTGACTGTACCCGTGACCGAAGTGACGAGGCCTTTCGGTTGTGTCGGGGTTCCGGCACCGGTACCCTGAATCAGATACTTTGCCTCACCACGACCGATACGCTGCGCGATACGGCCAGCAAGGTAGGCTTCAATATCTACGCCGCTATCCTGCAGCAGTTCGTTAGATACGCGGATAATTTTGGAAGAGAGTTTTTTCGCGCCCAGAATCGCCGTGCCAAAGGTGACATCCCCTTCACTGGCAGCGGTGTTTTCTGCCAGCAGTTCACCTTCTTCGGCAGTACCGTCGGAGGTTGACCAGGTAATATCCTGACCATTTGACGTGCTAAGAATCTGCGAAACACTGGCAATACCGCCGTAAGCTTTCATGGAATCGACAATTTTGTTCAGCATCTGAACGGGAACGGTATAACCCCCTTTGTCGTCAGGCGTGGTGCCCTGAGCTCGAAGCTCTTTAACGGCCTGGCGTTCTTCGGCAGAAAGTTCGCCAAAACCATGACGCAGGAATTTATCAAATGCAGCTGCGCGACGTTCTGTAGCCTGTTGTTCCGGGTCACCAGTTTGCTGCCGGCGCTGCTCTTCTTCCTGGTTATCAATATACGTCTGGTCATGGCGGCGCAACTCTTCTTCGCGACCAATTTTGTCATCAAGTGCGTCCAGTTCGGATCGCATCGCGCTCCACTGAGTGCGCTGCTCTTCCGTCCAGGTCGTTTCGCCGAGTTTTTCATGCAGTGCACGCATTTCGGTGGCGATAGTGTTTCGTTTTTGCTTAAGTTCGTGCAATTTCATGGTTTTTCCTTACGCGTTGATCAGAGTCAGCAGGCGCTCACGCGCCATTCTTTGGTTAATGGCGTTCTGTAGCGCGCCGCTATCACGCGCCTCCTGCCAGGCTTTCATTGAACGGACGCCGGAATCAGCATCCTGATAGGCCGGATAAGTCACCGGCGAG
>Ga0075011_10001372_pt1 | contig 13073 bp, 11 predicted proteins | sample TARM_MetaG_T_14_FD_72354 | JGI IMG/M metagenome (GOLD analysis project Ga0075011, IMG submission 72354) | Freshwater microbial communities from Pennsylvania, USA, analyzing microbe dynamics in response to fracking - TARM_MetaG_T_14 | ecosystem: Environmental > Aquatic > Freshwater > River...
CGGCGGCTGCGGCTGCTAGCAGCCGATACGACGCCATCCGCTGCGTTGCTGCAAAAGGCCCGGACCCTCGCGTATTGAGATACGCTTCGGTCCCGGGCCTTTTTTGCGCCTTGCGGCTGACGCCGTCTCGGCTGCTAGCCCATCTCCCGCTAAGGAGGATGGGACAAAGCACGGACCGCACCTTCCCGCCATGCGGACGAAGAAGCCTTTGCACAGGGGACGCCTGTATTGATGTATTGTGCAGGCCTTTTATGGGCTGCGACTGCCGCTTGGCGCGGGCCGGAACGGCCCGGACTGGGCCTGCGGGTACCCCCGGGGGGCCTATTTCATATTTTTTCGGACGGTATTCCGGTTAGTTGAAAGGGGTTTCCCGGATGATTGATCGTTTTTCTCTTTACAACGAATAGATGATCCTTATTGTTTTTAGGAACGAAACCAATCCAGGAGAGAAACTATGATCACTGTCACTGAATCGGCCCAGAACGAACTGACCAAATATTTTGAGGACAAGGACGTGCAGCCCATCCGCGTGCATCTGGCCGACGGCGGATGCTCCGGACCGCGCCTGTCCCTGGCCCTGGACGAAGTGCGCGACGGCGACAAGTCCGTGGAACAGGGGAATTTCACCTTTCTGATCAACGAGGAACTGGCTCAGGCCTCGGGTGCCGTGTCCATCGACATGACCCCTTACGGCTTCCAGGTCTCCTCCGAGAATGAAATGGGCGGCGGTGGCTCTTGCGGCTGCTCCTCCTGCGGCACCGGCTCCTGCGGCTGCTAGCTGGGAATATGCGGCGATCCGCTTCGTTAAGTGAATTGTAGGCGAGTCTTAGAGCCGTACAAGATCTTACGACCCCGTTGTACCGCAAAAAGGCCCGGACCCTCGCGTAGTAAGCTGCGCTTCGGTCCCGGGTCTTTTTTTGCGCCTCGCGGCTCGTCACTTCTCGCAGCCTAGCCCATATCCCGCCATGGAAGCCAGGGGAGCGTCTGGAGCGTCCGCGTTCGCCGGCTGCCGACGCAGGGAACTGAGCGGGGAAAGGCATGTGATGCCCCTCGGAAAGCGGAACCCGATACGCACGTTCAAACATAAAACCGCCTATACACTCCCCTCTGAAGCGCCTTCGGGTACCCCCGGCCGAACAACGGCTCTCGCCCCGCACGCAGTCCCGCGCACACCAAAAGAAAAAGGGCGGTGCTCTTGGCACCGCCCACTTCGATTAGGACCGCAATTCCGGCCCTGACAGCCGGGGTTAATCGAAAGTTTTCTCATTGCCGAGCCGGGGCGCGCCACTCGGCAGTATGCCGGGAACGCAGGGCTCGACCATTGGTCGCAATTTCATCAAAGCCTGGAAGTCGGCTTCAAAACTTTCCGTATCGAAAGTATGGGCTGTTTCGGCCAACACCACGAGTACGGGCCTGCTTTAACATGTTTTACCCGAATCTGCCAGCCGGAAATGACCGGGAATCCCAAGAAAACCATGAAGGTCTGGCCCGGAGAGATGAGCTGTCTCCTGAACTTGGCCGTGTCATCGGCCCTGCCTTTCCATCCGGAAAGCCCCTGGCCGAGCCCCCGCATGCGCATTGGCTCAAGTCCATGGAGGACTGGCAACGCGCCACGCCGTCGGGGTTACCGGCCTCTGATGCCGTTGAGGATGGAGTTTTTTCGGTCCCAACGGGGCCGATCATGAACGCTATGGTTTCCTGTTCCACGGATAAGGACACGCCCATGAGCGCGGCTATACCCTTGAAGGTGAGCGTGACGTCGCGGACGTCGAGACAGGCCATAAGCGTTCCCTTATGGCCGCGCCCCCCCCGGATTCACGCGACGCCCCTATTGCCCGTCGGTGAATTCCCAAACACCGTCCGGGGCCACATGCTGCAAGGTGGCCGGTCGGGCCCTATGCCCACTCCCCTGCGAAATCCTCGGGAGCGACCAGTTTGTAGCCCCGGTCCTCGAGCGCCGCAGCGACAGAGGACGGGTCTTCGGTGTCTATTCGGACGACCACCATACGGCGTCCGCTGTAAAAGAAGGTGCCGGTGGAGATGATGGAGATCTTCATATTGGCGATGACCCCGGCGACCTCGTAGAGCACGCCGGAACGGTCCTCGACCTCAAGGGTCAGGCGGCTGCCGCCCTCGCGATATCCCATCTCCTCCGCCAGAACGTCGAGCAGGACGTTGCGGTTGATGTAGCCGATGAGTTCGCCGGTCTCACCGACCACGGCCAGCCCTGCGAGATTCATCTCGTACATCATGTCCGCCGCGCCCTCGATCTCGGTCTCCGGGGCCACGGTCTTGATATCCGTACGGAATATCTTCTCCACCGTGAGCTTGCTCATCAGGTAGTTGATCTCGTGTTTTTCCAAGGAAGTCATGATACTGGGCAAGGCCGCCGAGATATCTTCCTTGCGCACGTAGCCGACCAGCTTGCCTTCGTCGTCCACCACCAGGAGCATCCAGAGCTTGTTGTCCTCAAGCTGTTTCTGGGCGTCCTTGACCAACGTCTGGGGGGTGACCTTGACGAAGTCGCGGAGCATTTTCAGTCCGACGTACATGTATTCCTCCTTGGCAGGGCAGCGCGTGCTCTTTGTCAGTAAATGGCTTGGATTCGTCCCGGTTGGATACACGTTTTCATCGAACGGCGCAATTCCAACCGTGACCGGCGGGCAACCCCAAATCCTCCCTGAAAACCCCGTTTCCCCAACGCCGAATCGATACTCAAACACTTGTCATGGCAATGATTTCCCCTCTTCGCGCAAGGGGATGCAGGCAGCCTTTCAGACCGGAGCGGTCGGACAAAACCGCTTCGGTTCTTGACTTTTCTGAGTATCAGGGCAGAATTTAAAAGGGGGAAAGCGGCCACCGCGCGACGGGGAAACGAAGATCGCGCCAGGGGGAAGCGTACATGTTTTTCAAGCGGGAAAACCAGACCGGCATCGTCAAGAGCCCCGGGGAGGATCACCATGTCACCCAGGGTGCCCTGCGCATATTCGCCGTCCTGTCCGTAGCCATCGCCGTCCTGCTCTTTACGGGCGGGGCCATCTTTTACCATAGCGAACAAAACGCATACCTCTCGGAACTCAAGGGCGTGGAGGCCAACACCCTCGCCCTGAAAAAGGACGCCATTTCCCGGGCTTTGGATCGGGCTACGGCGGACGTGTTGTTTCTGTCCAGCCAGAATGAACTTATCCTGCATCTGGACACCGGAGATCAACAGGCTGCACAGGACATGGAGCGGGAGTACCTGCACCTGGCCCGGAGCCGTCGGGTCTACGGCCAGATCCGCTTCCTGGACGTCCGCGGCCAGGAGCTGATCCGGGTCAACAATCAAGATGGTCGGTTCGTGGCCGTGGCCCGGAACCGGCTCCAGAACAAACGCGGGCGGTATTATTTCCAGGACTGCGTCCGCCTTGAGCGGGGGCAGATATTCCTCTCTCCCATGGACCTCAACGTCGAGAACGGCAAGATCGAAGACCCGCCCAACCCCATGCTGCGCATCGGCACGCCGGTCTTCAATTCCGAAGGGAGCAAACGGGGCATCGTACTCATCAACTACAGCGTAAAAGGGCTACTGGAGCGTATCCGACAGCGAGCTCCCTCGGCCAAGAGCGAAATCTCTCTGCTCAACAGCCGGGGCTACTGGCTCGTCGCTTCCGACAAGAGCAAGGAATGGGGCTTCATGTTCCCCGACAGAACCGGCGTGACCTTTGCCAAGACGTATCCCGACGAATGGACCAAAATCCTGGCCGACACGCAAGGGCAGTTCTGCTCCGAAAACGGCTTGTTCACTTTCACAACAGAAAACCCATCCGCTGTTTTGCAGCAGTTTTCCGACATGGTCAGGACCTCGACAGTCCCGGCTCCGGCGGGAGATCAATCTTCCCCCTATTTCTGGCTCCTGGTCTCCACAGTCTCGCCCGACGCCCTGGAACAGCATGAAAGCGCCACGCTGACCAGGTTATTCGTGGGCGGGTGCATACTCTTCGTCCTGACCGCCTTCGGCGCGTGGCACCTGGCAATGGCCGTTGCCCGCCGCCAGCAATACGAGGAGCAGCTCGTGGAAGCGGCCATGTACGACACCCTGACCGGACTGCCGAACCGCAAGCTCTTCTTCGACCGTTTGGAATCCGCCCTGGCCCTGGCCGCTCGGTCCGAGCACAGGTTGGTCCTGCTCTTCATAGATCTGGACGGATTCAAGACGGTCAACGACACGCTCGGGCACGAAGCGGGCGACGAACTGCTCCAGCGGGTGGGGGCCATCCTGACCGGCTCGGTCCGTCATTCCGACACCGTGGCCCGGCTGGGCGGCGACGAATTCGTGGTGATACTGAACGAAGTGTCCAACGTGGGGGACGCGGTCCTGGTGGGCGAAAAACTCGTGTCCGCCCTGCGCGCGCCCATCCCGCTCAGGGAAGGCCCGGCGACCATCGGCGCCAGCATAGGCGTTTCCGTGTATCCGGAGCACGGCGAGTCCGCAGAGGTCCTGATACAAAAGGCGGACCAGGCCATGTACATTTCCAAGCACAAGGGCAAGAACACCTGCACCATGGCCGACTCGTCCCGTTGCGCGGACGTCTGATTTCCCTTTCCCGGCTCAACCGCCCATACGCTTGAACAGTGAGGCCTGGGTGCAGCCCCCCGACAGGCCGAGGGACCGATAGACCGCATCCATGTCCACGGCATCGCGTACCACCGAGGCCAGATTGTCCAAGGCGTCCTCCAGGCCGAAGACGGACTGGATCGTCTCCAGCGGCGACAACCCCTTGTCCATGCGCAACTGATCAATGAACCAGCGGCGGAATCCGTCCGCGTCGAACAGCCCGTGCAGGTAGGTGCCGAGCACCCGGCCGTCCGGGCGCATGTAGCCCAGCGGCTCGCCCGCGTTGTCGCGCAGAGCCACGCGCAGGTCATCGGACAGCGGAGCGGTGTGGCCGTGGTGGATTTCGTAGCCGTGAACGGCCAACCCCGAGGCGGAATGCGTGCCCCATGTGCGGGTCAGGGTCTTTTCCGGGGTCAGGGTGGTCTGGACCGGCAACAGATCGAAGCCCTCCACGCGGGTGGTCTCGGACTCCAGCCCGTAAGGATCGTCCACGATCCGGCCGAGCATCTGGAACCCGCCGCAGATGCCGACGAGACGCGTACGGCCCTCGGCCAGTTCGCGCAGAACCGCGGCCATGCCCGTGCCCTTGAGCTCGCGCATGTCCGGCACCGTGGACTTGGAGCCGGGAATGATCACCGCGTCGGGTGTGCCCACATCGCGGGCGTCGGCCGCCACGCGCACGCGCACATCGGGTTCGTTGTACAGCGGGTCGATGTCGTTGAAATTCGAAATACGCGGCAGATCCAGGACCACGATATCCACGCACTGGTCCGCCGGGAGCTTGTCGGCCTCGGGCCTGAAGCCCTCCTTGAACGAGACCGAGTCCTCCTCGGGCAGTCCGAGCCCGTGGATGTACGGCACGGTGCCGAGCACCGGCTTGCCCGTGCGCTCGAACATCTGCCCGAAGGCCGGGTCGAGCAGCGAAGCGTCGCCCCTGAACCTATTGATGACGTAGCCCTCCACCAGATTGCGCTCTTTGGGCGTGAGCAGGCTCATGGTACCCACGATGGAGGCGAAGACCCCGCCCCGGTCGATGTCGCCGGTGAGCAGGACCTTGGCCTTGGCGTATTCGGCCATGGCCATGTTGACGATGTCGTGGTGCTTGAGATTGACCTCGGCCGGACTGCCCGCCCCTTCCAGGACCATGACGTCGTGCTCGTTGGCCAGGGAGTCGTAAGCCGCCCTGACCGCGTCGAAGGCGCGCGGCTTGTACTCCACGTACTCGCGCACGTTCATGTTGCCCACGGGCCGTCCCATGACGATGATCTGCGATCCGGTGTCCGAACCGGGCTTGAGCAGCACCGGGTTCATGCGCACGTCCGGGTTCAGGCGGCAGGCCATGGCCTGGGTGACCTGGGCGCGGCCCATCTCCCCGCCCTGGTCGGTGACGTAGGAATTGAGCGACATGTTCTGGGCCTTGAACGGTGCCACGTCGAACCCGTCCTGAAGAAATATGCGGCAAAAGGCCGCCGCCAGCACGGACTTGCCCGCGTTGGAGCTGGTCCCCTGGATCATCAGGGCCGGTGTCTTGCGCGCGCGCCGGACCACCGGACCGCGCGCCGTGCCCGCCACCGCTTCCATGGCCCGAATGAGCCGCTCGTTGTCCTCGCGGTCGCGCACGGCCACCCGGAACCATTTGTCGTCCAGGCCGGTGTAGTTGCCGCACAGCCGGATGCCGATACGGTGCTCCATGAGCAGCCGCTCCTGCAAGAACGTCGCGTCCCGCCCCACCCTTTCCATGCGGCAGAGCAGGTAGTTGGCCGCCCCGGGCAGGACCTTGATCCCCGGCACCTGCCGCAGGCCCGAGGCCAGGGACTCGCGCAAAAGCCGGGTCTGCTCGCGGGTCTCCGCCAGGTAGGCGTCGTCCCTGAGGCAGCGTTCGCCCACCTTCTGGGCCAGAGTGTTCACGGACCAGGCGGGCATGTTGTGGCGGATGCGCAGGATCACGTCCGGGTCGGCAAAGACCAGGCCCAGCCGCAACCCGGGAATGGCGTAGGATTTGGTCAGGGACAGCACGGTGATCACGTTGGACGGCCGGTCGCGGATCAGCCGGTCCGCGGCGTTCTCCCCCTCCTGGGGCAGAAATTCCGCAAAGGACTCGTCCACCACAAAGGTGGACTGCGGGAACATGGCCGCCACCTCGCGCAGATCGTTGGCGGGTACCAGGGTGCCGGTGGGGTTGTTGGGAGAACAGAGAAAGACCAGGGAGGGCGTGGCCAGGAGCGTGCCCATGGACGGAAAATCCACCGTAAAGTCATCGGTCAGCGGCGGCTCCACAACGGGTATTCGGTGGGCCCGGCAGGACCGGGCATAGTCCACATAGGTGGGCGAGGGAATGACCGCCTGGCGGAATCCCTTGAGCCCGGCGATGGCGAAGAGCAACTCTGACGCCCCGTTGCCCGCCGCCACCTGGCTGGGCCAGATTTTGTACCGCTCGGAAGCGGCCATGATCAGCCGGGAGCATTCCGGGTCCGGGTAGGCGTCCACTTCCTGCAGTGCCTGTCCGACCACCTGCCCGAGCCACGTGGGCGGCCCCAGCGGATTCACATTGGCCGAAAAATCGAGGATATCCTCCACCGCGCACCCGGCCGTCTCGGCCATGCGCCTGCGGTTTCCCCCATGGGCGAACTTCCGCTCGTCCAGCACCTCGGGTATCCCCGCGAAAAGATTCTGCTTATCCATGAAAGACCTGCCACCTGCGCGTCAACTTTAGAAAATTTCAAGACTTTTCATTTGAATACGCGCAAAGCGGGCGGGTGTCCACTTGCAATGGATGGCGGCCCCCCCCCTTCGTATCCCCCTTTCCATATTCCGGCTGGCAATCACCCCCGGTTTATGCAAACCTGTGCGGGCGCTTTGTCGGCCATTTCCGGCGGGGCGGCATCTCCAGACATTTTTTACGACATGGCGGGGTATCATCATGTGGAAGCGCGCGGTTTGCACCAAGGACTGTCCGGACACCTGCGGGCTGTTGGTCCAGGTCGAGGACGGCCAAATCACCAAAGTCAAGGGCGACCCGGAACATCCCTACACCCAAGGGTTCATCTGTAGGAAAGGGGCGAGGTTCCCTGAGCACGTGCACTGTGCGGATCGGCTGACCACGCCGCTCCGGCGCACCGGCCCCAAGGGGAGCGGCGAGTTCGCCCCGATCACCTGGGACGAGGCCCTGGACGAGGTGGCCGCCAATATCCGGCGCGTGGCCGACGAGTTCGGGCCCGAGGCCGTGCTGCCCTATTCCTACGCCGGACACATGGGCATGGTCCACCGCAACGCGGGGCACGCCTTCTTCAACAAGCTCGGAGCCAGCCGCCTGGACTACACCATCTGCAGCGCGGCGGCCACCGCCGGGTTCAAGGCCTCCCTCGGCTCCGGACCGAGCACCGAAATTCAGGAGGCGGCCGGTTCCGATTTCATCGTCGTCTGGGGCAGCAACGCCCTGGTCACCAATGTCCACGCATGGCCGCACTTCAACAAGGCCCGCAAGAACGGGGCGAAGATCGTGGTCATCGACCCCTACCGCAACGCCACGGCCAAGGAGGCGGACGTCCACCTGATGCTCCGCCCGGGGACGGACGCGGCCCTGGCCCTGGCCGTCATGCACGTGCTCGTCAATGAAGACTTGCTCGAACATGATTTCATCGCGGCCCAGACCATCGGCTTCGGCCAACTCAAGGAGCGGGTCCGGGAATGGCCGCCGTCGAGAGCCGCCGAGGTCTGCGGCCTGGACGAGGCCGAGATCCTCGAGTTCGCCCGCGCCTACGGCACGGCCCGTGCTCCATACATCCGCACGGGATGGGGGCCGGCACGTCAACTGGCGGGCGGCATGGCCATGCGGACCCTCTGCCTGCTCCCGGCCCTGGTCAACGCTTTCAACAAACCCGGCGGCGGCATCACCCGGGCGCTGGGCGGTGCCCCCGTCGAAGCCCCGTCTCTGATCCGCGCCGATCTGCGTCCGGCGGACACGCGCACGGTGAACATGGTCCACCTCGGGCACGCCCTGACCGAACTGGAAGCCCCGCCGGTCAAGCTGCTCTACAACTACCTGTCCAACCCCGCGGCCGTGGCCCCGCAGTCGGCCAAAGTCATGGCAGGCCTGGCCCGCGAGGACCTGTTCACCGTGGTCCAGGAGATGTACATGACCGACACGGCCAAGTTCGCGGACGTCATCCTGCCCGGCGCGAGCTTCCTCGAGGTGACCGACCTGTACCGCTGCTACGGCCACAACTATGTCCAGATCGCCCACCCCGTCATCGAGCCCGTGGGCGACAGCCGGTCCACTCTGGACATCTTCCAGGGATTGGCCAAACGGCTGGGCTACACCGAGGAGGTCTTCACCCTGACCGAGGACCAGTGCATAGAGCGTATCCTGACCGAATCCGCCGACTCCCCATACCTGGCGGGCGTGGACCTCGACGCCTTGCGGCGGGGCGAACCGATCCGGCTGAATATCCCGGCCAACCCCTTTGCCACCGGCTTCAACACTCCGTCCGGCAAGGTGGAATTCTTCTCTCAGTCCATGGCCGACCAAGGCCTCGACCCGCTGCCGGACGGCACCCCGGTGCGCGACCCCGAGGGCGGCGACGAGTACCCGCTCGAGTACCTCACCCCGCCCCACCCCCTGCTGCTCAACTCCGCCTTCAACGAGATCGGGGCCATCCGCGAACGAACCGGCGGCCCCAAGGTGCTCATCCATCCCGACACCGCCGCCGCTCGTGGCATCACCCAGGGCATGGCCGTGCGCGTGTTCAACGGGCGCGGCCAGAACACCGCCTCGGCCGAGATCACCGAGGACACCCGCCCGGACCTGCTCGTGGCCGAAGGGCTGCATTGGCCCAACCGGAAACCGGGTGAGGGCTCCAACCAGTTGACCAGCCAAAGGTTGACCGACATGGGCGACACCTGCGCCTTCCACTGCAATAAAGTAGAGATTGAGCCTGTCGGCTAGGGGGAGCGGCTTGCGATAGCGGCGCATCTGCACATTTTTTCCGGGGGCTTTCATCCTCACGTAGGAGGACTACGCTGCGGTGAAAGCCCCCCGGAAGAAAATGCACAGCTGCACCACTCTCGCAAGCCTATCCCGAGGACGATGTGGCGGCGGAAGAGTGAGCCGCTGTCAGGTGCTGCGCACCCGAATCGCTCCATATGGATAGAGAAGTTTCGGCCCCTGACTCGAGTATGAGTCAGGGGCTTTCCTATGCGCGGCCACCCCGCGATGACAGGGGCTGGGATAATCTAAGGGGAGGTCGTGGGATATTTCGGGATACGCCGGGAATGTATAAGATGGGATCGGAGAGTTTGGGAAGGGGTTTTGAAAAAGTTTTTAAGGTATGGGCGGCGCTTCAACCCCGAAGCGCCGCCCTGTTTTGAGGCTATTCCAGAACGCCTTTCCGGGCGGCCCGGTTGGTAAGGTCTTTGTTGAGAACCTGAAGGGCTTGAGGGTCGTTCAGGTTCTCGAAGCGATCCACACCAAATTGCGCTTTGCAGCGGGTGTGAATGCCATCCATCTTCCAGTCGAGCGCGTTCCAAAGTGCCAGGATGCGCTTCTTTTCTCGGGCAAAGGGCATCTTGGGATCGATTACAATGAACGCCTTTTTGCCCCTCTTCTTGGACGTGTATATGGCTCCCTTGCCCTGTAGGTGGTCGATGAGCCGCAATAACTGGCCGTTTTTGAGCTTGGTGCAGCTATCCACGCCGAAAAGGTCTCCGAGCATGCAACGGTATTCTTCCTTCGACATGCCCAGTTGTTTTTGACCCATCTTGACTTTGGCTATCAATGCGTTCCGCATAATGTCTCCCGCTTCTATTGGTTACCGGCCACTAGGCCGGAATATGCAGCCCTTGATGCCCCGCTCGGGTTCCCGAGTGCGAGTCAGCCAGCAGTAGTCGGTCACGTCCGAGTGGGACCAGCCCATATCAACGCGCCCGAAATGCCAGCATTCCCGGCAGCCTGATTCGGGGTTGATCAGGGCGGCGGCCGCGATCTTCTCGGCCACCTCCAGGGGGCACGGAAAACACCATGTGATCCGTTCCCCGTGCTCCCCGGCCGTGCAAAGTGCCGTCTCCGGGTACCCGTGCCCGCCTTCATCCCATTCGAGATGAGGACATCCCCTACATTTTTCCTGCATTATCCACTCATTCAGGGGTTAATTACTGACCGTAGATCAGCCGCCATGATGGGGGCCTCATCTTTGTAGATGTCGATGGTGCGCTGGATCGCTTGTTCAAACTTGTCCAGCTTCGCCAATGTCCCCTCCGGGACGATCTCAACCCGGTCGCCTTCCTGGAGGCCGGACTCGTTCAGTGCATCAACTCCTTCGGCGTCAACACCATCGATGGTGATGCCGTATTCGTCGGTCTGTTCGTAGTAGTTCACGCCAGCGATATACATTGGTGTCTCCTGCTTACAGATAGTGCGTTAATCCCAAGGGCCGACGAACTCAGAGCCATCAACACATGACGGGCAACGCCCTGCGCTGTTGTTGCAGATACGTCCGCACTGGCTCTTGTTCGCCTTGAACTTGGAGAGCTTGCCAATCTCAAGAACATCGTCAGCGGTGAACGGCCCAAACCATTCGCCGGGCATCTGGTTAACGCAAGCCATGCCATCGGTCACAAGGTGGCACGGTTCAAACGCATAGTCCTGGACGGGATAAAGATCGTGGCAAGTGACCTCGCCGTCTTCAGTCCGGTAAAGATGAAAGCCCTTTTCGGTTGGGGTGTCCTTGGTCCATTCAAGTTTTTTCATTTCCATCACCTCGGTGCGGATAGCCGGTTATTGATCTCGGGTTGCCCAAATGACGACAACCCAAAACGATATCCCCCATGACAGGGCTGCCACCTGCCCCGGTACTCTACAGATGATCCGTGCGGCCATGGCCGCAACAAACGAGAGCGCCAGTAGTGACAGCCCTTTCCACGGTCGGTATCGTATTATTTTTTTTCATCATCTCTTTGCGGGTTAGACGCGCTGAACCTGAAAATGGAATTGCGGGTCCATCCATGTGTCAACTGCATCGTTTACTTCGGGATAATCGCTGGGGGCCGGGCCATCAGGAAGGGTGGCGATCACCCACCCGCTGGCGTTGAAATCCCAGCGAACCATGTAGGGCAACGCTTGGCCCTTTTCGTTGTAGGCTACGAGGGGGACAGAATATTTGTCGCCGTAGAAATCCAGCTTGTCCCTATTCGGTTCGCTCCATAGAATTATCATCAGCTCTCTCCTTTCATTGTGATCTGCTAATCCGTGGTTACTTCAATGCGCTTATTGTTATGAGCCAGCCGAGGATTACGCACATAAGAGCGAGAACTCCCACGACAAGCGCAAAAACAAGGGGCAGCTCTGTTGCCCAGCGAAGACACACACCACCGCAGAAACCGGCAGACAATCCCGTTGCCAACTGCCACATTTCTATTGTTGTCATACGTGCCTTTCAATCATCATCCCGGCGATGATAGGCCGCACCCATATGGGCGTGCATGCCATGTGGAAGGTCTCGCCGGACCATGCCAGGAGCAGGGTCTGACCGAACATACCGGCCATCCCTTCGGCGGCGTCCGGCGGCACGGCGTTGCCGATGCGCTCCCGCCAGTTCTGATGGGACTCGCCGTCTAGGGTGAAGCCCGTCTCCGGGTCCACGAAGCCCTGCAACGCGGCCAGCTCGTAGGTGGTGAAAGGCCGGTGCCACGTCCCGTCCAGGGCGCGGATCACACAGGCCAAGTTCTCACCCGGCTCGGGCATGCGCACGTCCGCTACGGACCACCTGCCGTTGTCGTGGCAGGCCGCAGCGGACACGGCCCCGCAGGGGGCGCAGTACCGGACCACGCCGTAATGCCCGCCGGTCAGGTAATGGTCGCCCTTGCCCCGATCCATGCCGGGCCGGGGATCGGCCACCGACCACTGCCCCTTGTCCACGGCCGCGCGGGCAGGGATGCACCGGCTGGGTTCCTCCCAGGACATCACACCGTAATGCTCGCCTCGGTACGGGCCGACGCGGGAGTCAGCGAGGGCGAACGCCCCCTGGCCAGTGGTGGACCCGGCAATCACCGTGCCGGTGGGATCATCAAAGCTCGTCACCGCGTACTTGCCGAAGGTGCCTTTCTCGGGGCCGCGCGGATCGGCAACGCAGGGAGCGCCGCCGGACACATGCGCCGCGCCGGTAACCGTGTTGGCGTGCTTGTTCCACTCGACGATGCGGTAAAAATTGTACTGCCTCGTCTTGGAGTCCGGTAGGCGGGGATCGGCAACCGAATTCGGTCCGCCACCCGGCGCGGTCTGTCCGGTGACAGCGCCCATGGTCGCGCTCCAGGGTCGCACCCCGTATTGACCATAGTTGCTCATCCCGATACCGCGAGGGTCGGCCACGGAAAACGGGCCGGACATGGGCCTGCCGTTGGCCGTGACAGTGCCGGAAGGGTCACCCCATTCCTTGACCCCGAGCACGCCGCTATGCATAGCGATCTCATTGCGTGGATCGGC
>Ga0075011_10001373_pt1 | contig 13072 bp, 7 predicted proteins | sample TARM_MetaG_T_14_FD_72354 | JGI IMG/M metagenome (GOLD analysis project Ga0075011, IMG submission 72354) | Freshwater microbial communities from Pennsylvania, USA, analyzing microbe dynamics in response to fracking - TARM_MetaG_T_14 | ecosystem: Environmental > Aquatic > Freshwater > River...
ACAGCAATAACGTCACGCTGGTTTAAGTTATTCCCAAACCGGAAATATTTATCACATACATCGCCGAAGGTTTCTTTTCGCATTTGCCGCATAAACTCGGCAAGATAATCTGTAATGAAACCATAGTCATTGGTGAACGATTCGGGACGATATTTCGGAATCTCCCAGCCAGGTATGTAACAATGCATCCGATCAAGAAACGCCGTATCATAAGCCATTGCTTCAGGAAACGGGTCAAACAGGTGTGAGGTTTTCAGTAGCACCTCCACGCTTTGGTTGATATTTCCGACAAATACCATTGAAGCTGACGCTGCTTTTTCCTCCTTGCCCCGGGCAAAAGAGCAAGAAGCCATATAGTCCTTCATGATCTGAATACCATCTTTGTCTTTAAACGTGATGCCTGCGACCTCGTCAAAAGCGACACAATCCCACAACCCTACAAGCCCAACGGTCTTACTCGACATATTGTAGAAAAGGTTCGCCACCGTCGTCTGCCCACCGGAAACGAGAATACTATTTGGTGAAATTTCCTTATACAGGTGTGACTTGCCGGTGCTGCGGGGCCCCAGTTCGCAAAGATTGAAATTATTCTCGATCAGTGGCAGCATCCGAGCCAGCTGCAGCCACTTCTCTCTGGTTGAGAACCGGTCAGCTTCCATACCGGTGGAGCGAAGCAGGACAGTAATCCATTCGTCTTTTGTAAACGCCCGGCGACCATTTTTGATTTCATCCATATCAATGTGCGGCATCTGAATAGGCGTGAGTTTCATGATTCGAATTGGTGTGGACTTCTTATCTTCTTCAACGAACTCATACTCCAGACCAATAATGCACCATATGCCACCGCATAGCAGGCGGTCGTATTTAGATACATAGTCCGACGAAATGGGTATGCTGCGAACACCTAGATTTGAAAAGTCAGCTTCATATCGATCGAGTTTGATATTCAGACCAACCGTGATACGGTCAATAACCGTGTAGCTGCCACGTTCGCGTAAGGCCGATAGCACCTTTTGTGCCTCATCGGGGCGCACAAAATTCTCAGAGAGGATTCGTTTCACGTTTTTTACCCCGTCCTCAATGATCGACGGATCGTCGGAACTGCAATACTGCCCAAGCAAAAACTCCAGGACGTAGACAGGAACATTCGCACCTTCCTTGATCGCCTTGGTCAAATCTTTACGGACTATCCTACCATCGAAATGCTCACGCAGTTTCCGATTAATGACCGCATTCACGTCATCAATTTCCGGTGTATAGTTTGTCTTTTCTAAATCCATTGCGAAATCCTCCTCTTAAAGGCCAAATCCGAAGTCATCGGCAAAGGCAATGTCGATACGAAACTCGATCTCTTCCGGCACATCCGTATCATTTGCGATAATAAGACGGTATATTTTACTTTTGTTGTACTGTATTTTATTCAATATGAATCTCACGTGGAATACGCGCTCGGAAGCGTTGTTGCTGACCCTGTTGGCAATAACCGTCTGCGTATCGCTGACTGGAACGCCCTCATCATCGGTGAAATGTACGGTATAACTGCACGGCTGTACTTTCTCTCCGACAGGCTGTTTTTGCAAGAAATCGAGCGGGAAAGCCAGGTTTGTTACTTTTCGCCCCTCCGAAAGCACTGACAGCCCGGGATTTTGAACCTCAACATAATTTTTGTAACCAGAGCGCATCCCTTTATAAACAATCACCGGCACGGCCATCTCCTGTAAACTGATGCCGCCGTGAACATAATTCTGACCGCCACCCTGGACTTTAATGCGAACCGTATCCTGGGGAGCATAACCTTTCATCGGGATGCCGCCAATTTCACGCTCGGTTTTGACCGGCAAAAGATAATCAGCAGATGTTCCAGGCGCTACAAGGGCGTACCGCCGACCGAGTTCGTAAACCTCGCCATTAAAGGTCTGACGACTGATTTTCTGGCTTTCCTCAAGCGGATTGTAGGTATAGAGAAAACCATGATCAGCGGTAATAAGGATGTTGATACCGCTCAAATCGTTGACAATAATTTTGACAATGGCATTCAGTTCTGAGATCGCATCGCTGCATGCCTCAAACACCTTCGTTTCAGTAGCAAGCTTATCACCCAATGCATCAATCATATTGTGGTAAACATAAATAATTTCCTTACCCTGTACCAGGGCGCGGCGTTCTGTTTTTTTCATTTGAAGTAAGTCTTTATAGGTTACGGCGACGCTGTTAGGGTTTGCGTTATTTAGAATCGCATCACGACAAGTCGTACTTCCCGCTGGTTTGCCATCAATGGATACCTCCATTTTATCGCTGACAGACAGTTCTCTCCCAGGAAGTAGCGCCGCCATTCCAAGCTTGGTAATGCTCGGAAATACTGCTTGCATCGCTTCAAGCGTCGCCTTGCCTTTAGTTGTATGGCTGAGGACTTCGGAAAGTTCGACAGCAACCTCAAAGCGTAGCGCATCCGAAATTACTACAAAAACGCGGTTACCCTTGCTTACGTTCGGGGAAACGTAGCTGCGATAGAAGTCCCGCTGCTTATTTATTTCAGAAACATAGCCGAGGGAATCCAAATCCCCTGCGATGGCATTTGTCCAATTTAGGGTGAGTTCTTTCAGGAACCAATGGTGGTATAAGCCCTCAATAACGTCGGAGCATTTCTTCAATGGATCCTCCAGATGTGGGTTAGGGGCTTTTAAGGTATTGCCGAAAAAGTAATGGAATTGCCGGTAATAGCTATCCATCTGGTAACCATCGGTTGTATAGAGTTTCCAGATCTTTGCTGGCTCGACGAGGTGAAAGCCCCCGATGTGAGCAAGGTAAAACTCCTGCATCTTGGCGATACAATACAGGCTTTCGAGGTAATCGGCCGTTAGGTTATACCACCCCGATGTCCGGCGGTTCTCCACCGCTTCCAGGATCAACTCTACCTTGATAACCCGATCATTGATTTCTCCATAGAAACGCTTCAAGATGCTCTCATTGATGGCAGGAAAGGTATCGCTTTTTAACAGTATTGGAATCTCGATCTTATCAAAACGCTCGGCAAGGCGAAGTTCGCCCTCGACATGACTGCAGATCTCGACTAAATCCTCCCAGCCATCACTACGCTGCCATTCGTGAACAAGCTGATAGCAGTAGGCCTTTCCTGAATCTGTTACAAACCGCTCCAAACCGCGCAATGCGGAAGCTGGTAGTGTCTGCAACAGGGCTGTGATTAAAATATGCGCGGCAAGGTCAGACAGCGGGCGGTCTTCCGCATTAACAAATCCCGTGTACTTTTGTACCAACTGCCAGAATGCCTTGATATTACCGAACTTCTCAATGTTGACAAGTGGGACGTTATTTTCTTTCTCCAACCCTGCTGACAGTACGGCAATGATTACATCTTGAGCGGAGCCACCGTTTAGACCGCATAGCACTGCTATCACGTCGATATGCAGCTGGAGTGGTGTCTGGTAGCTTCTGCCGATTCGGCGAAGTTTCTCCTTGCGGTCTTTGTTTTCTAGAAACTTGGCGTATAACTTGATGGTCTTGCGCATCGCTGTGGTCGGTTCAACAAGCAGTTCTTCCATCTGGATTGATACAAAATCGGCGCGAAACACCTCGCTATAAAGCCTGATATCAAGTAGCCAGTCATCCTTCTGATCTGACTCATAGCTGAGTGGATCATAGACCAGGTAGTCACCCGTCAGATCGTCCGCTGCAAGCAGCTTCTTGATGGCGAAGTTATTTTTCCCCGTAAGTTTCACGATCGTCACACCGTCAAGCCCCAGATCGTCAAACGACTCGACAAACTCGCCATCCTGGTCGGACCAGAAGATAATTCGGCGTTTATGAAATTCCGGCAAGGATGCGGCAAAGCGCTCCGCAAGCCGTGCTTTAATTGTCTCTGACAGCATGATATCCTCCATTAAATTTTCGCCAGAACATCGGCGAAAAGTTTATAATTCTGTTTTACGCCGTCGTCAAGATCGATTGAAATATTCTGGTCGGCGAGATGGTGAACCTTTTCTTCAAAGGTGGTAATTTCACGCAGTTGCTCCGTTAGCTTATCCTGTTGCTTTAGAAGCTTAGCGCGTTCTGCACCTGAAGCGGTATTCAGTTCGCTTATAATGTGAGAAAGTTGGGTGCGATAGCGTTCCTGTTGCTCGTGGACGTAGTCCGTCCGCAGCTTGGCGATCAAATCCGGCGTGTAGCGGTGCATATAGATGAGCGCCTTGAAGCCGTGCTTTTTGCCGCTATCAAAGAGCCAGTAAATCGGTCGCTTCTGGTAGATTTTGAGATGATCTTTAAAGAAATCTTTAAGGAAATAGTTCCGTATGACTTCACGTGGCGTACCATTACTACCCAAGGCATCGGCGATGAATTTCAAATTTTCTTCCAATGTATCTGCCCCGTAGACGCTTTCGATGAAGTCCACGAACCGCCCGACGATGTCATCGTCGAAATATTCGTCGTCGCAGATAGGGATGATATTATCCTTGTCCGCTGGGAACGTGTGATACTTAGCCTCACTCCACTCACCGCCCGCGTAGGCAAGTCCCTCGCAGTCAAGCGAATAGCGCCCGAACATACAACCAACGGCATAACTGATCAGCGACCGAATCTCGCGCTCCAAGTTGGCACGGCGCACGGTCACATCCTTTTCCTCAACCTCCGGTGTGAGTTCATCTTGCAAGCCGTAGATGTCGATGAAGATACGGTTGAGTTCCTCCTCGTTGGCTTTGATGGTATCAAACCGCTCCGCCGTTTCGTGCTCCCATTTGTCGAATGACGCATTTACTGTTCTCACACTGCAGAGAAGCGGATGCCGCTTATAATCCCATGAAGTTTCAAATGCATCCCAGTCGGATTTTGAATGCATAACACAGTCACTTGCCAATTTATGAATAATCGGAAATTTTTCAGAATCAGAAGGAAATGGTATCCTTGATATATCACCAGTCTGAAATGAAATTGTTGGAGCGAGGATACGCAAGCATTCTTCAGCGAACATTGAATTGAGTGTTGCCATATATATTGGCAACACTGAGTGATGTGGATATGCAGAAGACCCCTTAACATCACAGATAAATCCTTGCGGTAAATATCGACAAGAGAACTTGCTAGAACTAATATCTGACCAAGTCACTCCCTCACAGCAGAGAAAATCTAAATTCTGAATATAACGTGACCAATGCTTTCCGTTATTTCGGACTACGGCATATTCTTTAATTTCTCTCCCATTGTCACTCCAGTTTATAAGATAGAAATAGTTACCATACCATTTGCGATAAGGACCACCCTTACTATAAGGGATCCATTTGAAAGGTTGTTCGTCAATTTTTGAATGAGGAGTATTGAACCCTATTTTGGTGTTTGAGACTTCGTGCCACAATCTTAAAAATCTCTCATTATCTCCTGTGTTTTGCCCCACTCTTGGTTTCGCAATGTCGAATACTTTGTTTTCTTTTTCAAATACTGATAAAATTTGATTGCTCACCCAATACGCCACCGGGCAACCGGGTATCTTTTCGAAGTTCTCCGCGTTGGCGGTATAGCGGTAGCCGCATTGCGGGTTGGCTATAGCTTCAAGAGTCTTTACACGCTGAACCTCCATACCGCCGCGATAGTCCACAAGCCGCAAATATTCTCCAGTTGCTCCTGTTTTACCGTTCCGCACGACAAACGTGCATACTGGGACAGTCGCTTCCTCGAACGCTGAATACTCAAACTGAATCAGCGTGATGATCTCCTTCGTTGTGTATAGCAGATTGCGGAGTTTTTCGTAACTCTTAATGAACATCCAAACATACGGCGAGAACATTCCGACAAAGCCGGTTAACTTCGCCATTTCACCACAACGAACAATAAACGCTGAGAATGTATCGCTCTTGTAATCAGTATAGTTTGTCTTCAAGTATTCGGACAGCTTGCTATTCAGCCCTTTATTCCCCATATAAGGCGGATTGGTCACAACCACATCATATTTCTGTTCCATGGCTTCCCCGATATCGATCAGGTGCTGTAGACGCCTGGATGCTTCTTGTTCACCGTGAATATCAATCATCATTTGACCGCTCACATTACGAGGCACAGCAAAGCGACGAAGCAAATCCCAGTCACAAGGCGTTATGTTTAGAAGACTTCCGTATTCTTTAGCATCGTGCATCTCTTCCACCAATTGCATTGTCTGTTTTACTGCAAGTTCATACTCTTTTTCTGTTAAATTTAAACCCATATCGTGCATAGGTGCTGTGGTGATACCATTGCTTTCATCAATCGCATAGATATGGGGCTTAATACCACGAGACAAGAAACGTCGGTCATATTGACGAGCTTTCATCATGACTGCAAAATAAGCAAGCTGGGCGGCTCGTTCGTCAATATCTAATCCATAAAGGTTGTTCTCAACAATACTGACCGCCGCATCACGTGGGTTATAGCCGTTGCTTTCATAAATTTGCATTAAAACATCGAACATATAAACAAGTATATGCCCACTGCCCATACAAGGGTCGATGCATTTAATTTCTTCAGGTTTAAGGTTTTTATATTCCTCACGAATTTGATCGAGCCGAGCCTGAACCGCTTCTTCCTGGTCTGCTTCATCAAGATAATACTTCCAGTTGGATTTTAATGTTTCATCCGGGTGTCCCTCGTACCATAGGCGCCCCAAGGAGTTCTCCACCATATATCTAGCTATCCAGTCTGGGGTAAATAGCTGTGTCGCAGCAGGGATAGTCTCTTTCGTAATCTTGACGTTCTTCTTCAGACCATCAAACACCGCCTGCTTCGGCTCGGTGTTGTAATACTGATACAGCCAACCGATAATCTGTACCGCGTCGCGGAAGTCTTCTTCGGGAATGTCATTCACCAGCCGCCCGATCACACTTTCAGGCTTGAGAATATTGTTAGGCAGGAGCATTTCGGTATAGGCCCCCATGCGCTCGAACATCTCCGGCAACAGCTCGTTCAGGGCGTTGCACTGTGTCAGTAAAAGATATCGGTAAAGTTCCTCGGTAGCGTTGGCGTTGAGCAGTGTCGATACTTTTGCCTTATCCAAGCCCTGAAGGTCGAGATGCAAGACATTTGCGAGGATTTCCGGATTGAAGTTGCCACCAGCGTCAGAAAAAACACGAATATGGGTCGGCAAATAGTCATTCACTTCCATATAACGCAAGGCGACAAAGCGGTTGAACCAGGTATAGGCCACTTCCTCAACAACTTGTTTATAGCTGGATTGTTTTATTTCTTCGACAAAGGCGTGGCGTTGATGTTTCTCATCGGCGGACAGCACCCGTCCGGCAACAACAGTGGCGTGCTCGTCACCGTAACCCGTTTCGCTGATGCCATATTGGTAGGCGCGCTGCTTGACCTGTTCGATGAGTTCGTTCCGCGCCCAAATGGCGTATTTCTGAATCGCGTTCTTGTTCATAGTCACTTCCTCGCTTAGTTAATCTGAATACTGTCGTTTGCCTCAAGCGTGTCGTACAGCTTTTTGCGGATCCCATCAAGATACTGTTCGACATCCTCGCGCGAGGTCAGCCGCTTGGCCGGGAATACATCGTATCTCCGTATTTGCGCAATTTTCTGGGGATTCGGCGTTTTTTCACCGGCTTTAGCTGGTGTCGTGTTTTCATGGAGCATCATTTCAATCCGTTTACAAACCTGGTCTTTGTAGCTAAGCAGCCTGGTAATCATTGCGTCAAGGGTCGTGAGACTGGTTGCACTGGCAACTTGCTGCTGGTATTCAGCGAAGCGGTCATCGGATTTTACTACTTCATTATTAGCCCGACTTCCAACTCCTGCCAGCGTGTGGACATCGCCCCGACACTGGGTGATGATCGCAAGGACTTCTTCTTTCTTCTGAGCAAGCAGCGTTTCGTAGGCGGACCTTACTCCCTGCATCAAGTCAGAAAGGTCTTTGATCCGGGCATAGGGCTTAGCCATCTCAAGGATAGTAGCAATCGACTTGATTTTTTCGTTGGCGTCAACATCGGTGGCAAAATAATCGCGTTCATTTTGTAAATTACGCTGTAATTGTCTGGCTGCATCAAATATCGATCGTTGAGTTTTAAAAAACGTTTCAACCTCCTCCATATCTTCAGAACTATCCCGAAGATCATCCTGTCTAGCAATCAGGCGTGTAAGGAGGGCGACATTATCGCGCTTCTGCGAAAGTATGTCGTAAATCAGGTCGCGGGCGGTTGTGACTACTTCTTTTTGGGGATAACGGTCGAGGTTGTATTCGTCAATGAGTTTTTCGTAGTGCGCCAGTTTTGGCTCAAGGGTGTCTTTTACGAAGTTGATCAGACCATCCTCATCTTTGGGAATACCCATCTGTCCGAGCCATTCGCGCAGGAAGGCAATGCTCTTACGCATCAGTTCCTCACTCGGGGCAATTCTGCGGCTCACGGCAGCCTTTTCGATTTCTGATTTTTTACGCAGATACCCGACAAGGTTTCTGTCATCCTTGCTCACAACAGCGCCGCCATAGCGTATTTCAATCTTCTGTGAAACAATCAGTCGTGCCATAATCGCGGCGATATCGACCTCACGCCATCCATATGGGATGGCCTGATAACGTCGCTGCACGTCACCCATCGATACAGGGACGTGACTTAGATAGCGTTCCTCCAGCCATTGACTTACCTCATTAAGGGCAAATTCATTATTTGCTCCCTGACCAGGAAAGCTGGATTGTTCTGGCTCGCCGTTTAAAATCTTAAGAATGTCGGCATCACTCTCTTGAAATACATTCACCAGATTCAGCTTGGAATACACACTCTCGATCAATTGTCTCAAGGCTTCATCAAGCTTACCTCTAGCATCCCCAGATTTCAGCTCAACTTTTTCACCGCAGATAAAAAACGTACCTTCTACGATCGCTTTTTCAATTTGTATTTTAGCACTATCTTCAAGTTTCCGCGCCTGAGTCTGACGTTTACGGATGATATCCTGAATACTTTCGGGTAACTGAGACACATTCTTCTGTTTGATGTATTTACGAATCTTCGCCGCAGTTTCGAGTTCTTCGAAGTATTGTACCGTGCTGGAAAGCCGGACAATTATTTCGTTGTTGGCCTGCGAATCCATTATCAACTTAGCTTCAGGTGCGTGGTAATAGTCACTGGCGATGGTAACAAAACGGAGGCGAACACCACCAGTAGCCGAACCAACAAGGGTTTCATCGATATATTGGTCATAGGCGAAGTCATACTTGTTGAACTTATATTTCTTAGAAGGGTAAATATCGGAAAAGATCGTCTGTCCGATACTCCCAACAATCGCCCCGCTGACAACCGACGTCTTGCGAATGTCGATGGCGATGTCCTGCTCCTCATCCGTCAAAAATGAATAGGTGTCACCATTACGTGCGACGTAATTCTGTGCAACCAAACGCTCCAGCGATGCAGCTATTTCACGGCGAAGGTTGATCTTGTCGGTTCGGATATCATCCACCATTAGAATGGCGATATTGTCGATGTTCGCCTTGATGTCTTCGATGTAACGGACAAGATAAAGCAGTTTCAAAACGCTTACGTCACATTGCTCTAAACCGTCATGTTTGTCGGCGGCATTCTGGGATCGGTCAATTACCCGTCGTATCGAGCTTTCAAGGAAGGTATGAACCGTATCGTAGAACTGTGAGAATGGCACAATAGCATTCTCATCGTTACCCTGTACCTTCTGCGCCGCCTCCTGAAAACCGGACAGCATTGAACGCTCACCGCCGGATAGATGTTTACCGGAGTTGCCATGCGTGCGTATTTCGGCAAGGACTTTTTGGATAATAATGAACTGGTAAGGTACAAATGGATACGTCGCTGAAAACTCAGCGCCATCGCTGTATCCCTTGATGTCCAGTATCGCATCATTAAACGTAAAGAGATTTTTCAGAACAGCGTGTTCTTTGTCGTAAACAAGCTGCAGAAGCCCATCGGCTTCTGCATTCTTTTTAAGAATACGTTTCTTTATGACCTCATCCACCGAAGCTGAGGACAATGAGAGACGGGTGTTAAAACGGCCCTGAATCTTCGAGAAATCGTCGCCGCTGATTTTTACTACCGAATCGATAGCTTCCTGGCTCGTGACCATTACCCAGACTTTGCCTAGGCACTTGCTGCCGACTTCCTCAACAATGGATTGCAGGTTGATCATCAGGTCGCTGTCGTCACCAATGTATTGTCCAACCTCGTCGACACAGAAAAGCAGACGGAAGTCCTTCCCTTTGCTGTCAACATAGGATTTTATTTCCTCAACCAACTGCTTGATGCTCATATCAGTATTTTCTTCGCCGTTGAACCAGTTGCGGGCAGAAATTTCACTCATGCCGAGGACACTTTGCAGGACAGTCACGATATCATCCTCAAAGAACGCACAGGCAGCCCGGCTCTCCAACCATGATGCCCCGTTAATTTCTTCAAAAGCCATCCGAAATGCCTCGGTCTTACCCTGCTCATCAATGAAGCGTTCGAGTTTGGCAATTTTTAAGTCCTCACCGTAAAAGCCAAGATGGTTATAGAAAACCTTGGTAAAAACCCTTAAGACGGCGGTTTTGTCTTTGTTAATGGGGCCTTCAATATCGATATTAAAGAGAATTGACTCAGTAGGGATATTTGTGCAACGAACGACGGTGGCATACATCATCGGATCGTCAAACTTGTCTTCGAAGAAATCAACTGCTTTTTTATTTCCAACTTTAGCATTTGACAGAAGATAAGACAGAATTTTAAGAAAGTGAGATTTACCACTTCCAAAGAAGCCAGAAATCCAGACTCCAACTTTGTCCGTGGGATGATCGATGGCTTTGGCATAGTTATCAAAAAAAGTGCTGAAATGTCGTCGTAGTTCTCTCGTGATGATATACTCATCAAGTTCCTGAACGAGACTTACTTCATCATCTTGAGCTACTTTAATAACGCCGTTAATATCACGGTTAATATCCTTTTGGAACATATTTTGAATTTTCATGTCTTTCCCCCTGTTAAAGTAGATTGAATGCCCGATAATAGTTCCCGTCATGGAACTTATCAAACAGGTTTAAGCTTTGCCCGTTAAACTCTCCCGGATAAAACATCACAATTGGAATATCTGAGAATGCTTGCTGCATTGTATCGAGCATCTTATGTGACCTCATAAACGGGTACACTTTCCCAATTCCCGTCAAAAACAGCACATCACCATATTTGTGCGGCTCATATTTCATCTTTTCCAGAAATTCCTCCTGGGTAGCGATCTTCTGTAACTGAGCAAGGAGGTAGTCCTTGCCTTTTTTCTCTTCAAGCCCTGGTACGTTGCCAAGCACACGCTTTTCAGCCAAAATTTCCAAAAGAATCTTATACATGTCTCTCTCAATAATCCGAAATTCATCGGATGAACTGTTGACCAGTCGCTCAATATAATCCCGGACGATTAACTCATGCTGCGGTGCATACTTGAATACGTGAATCCCGACCTCGTTCGATAACCCTTTATTGGCAAGGAAGTTTGTATCGGAGATTCGCGCTTTAATTCGATCCAATTCTTGTTTTATATCAGTCATTGTCTTCACTCCTACCTGAAACAATTAAATGCCGCAAGGGCGGTTAAATCGTTATTCTCACGGATCCCGTTTTCAAGCTCCGCACTGATAAATATAGGGTTTAGCTCGCAAGCGCGAACATTGTCGAGCATCTCTGTTTCGATCAGGCATTTGGTCAGTACTTGTTTGAGTTTCGCTATTGTTTGCTCACTCCAGGTGGCGATATTATCGTTTTGCTCTCGCAACCGTGAAAAAAAGACATTGATGTCTTTCCTACTATAGGAGAAATCATGCTGACGGTATTTCTCGCCAATCAGGCTGGTCATAAACTCACGGACAAGGCGGTTATAGCGCATCATCGCATAGAGATTTATTTGCTTTGCCACTTCAACAGGTGCATTTGCCAACTCATAAACCAGTTTGTCATTGTCAAGGGCCAGAATTCTCCGATGACAGGCTCGCGCTAATTTTGATATCTTTCGTTCAGTCGGGTACTGAAATAAATTATCGTATTTTATGACTTCAACGATTTCGTCTATCGATTTTCCCTCATGGTACTGTTTGGAGACAATTCTTATTTCATAGAATAGAAATTGCTCGGCGGTCAGGCTGCCGTTATACATCATTGTTGTATCCATATTAATCAATCACCCACTTATATGCGCCGTTGACTCTTGTCATCGGCAGCTTATTCAATCTCGGCACTTTTGCCGCTATCTACCCAAGCATCAATTTCAGATATTTTAAATTTGTATTGCTTACCCACCTTTCGATAAGGAATCGCTTCTTTTTTTATCCAGTTGCGAATTGTATCCTTACTAACGCCGAGGTGTTCGGCAACTTCTTCAAGACTTGACCATTTTTCAGGTGCATTCGTCATTTTTCTCCTCCTTAAAAAGCCAAACAAACTGTCACTAGTCTGGTTATTTCTATCCAGCAGTATAATTTAAGTTCTTCTGATATTGATATTTATTTTGCATATAAATATCATCATTAGAGCGAAACAATCAAATCTACATAATCACATGTAATAAGTATAAATCCAACTAATTCCTATTAATCAATTTTAGCAATATCAATGCACAATGTCAATCTCAGGTGGAAATAATTTATGTAAATTGCAATAATACATCGATCTCTGTTCTTGGTTTATAGTCAATGCAGATGTAGGCTACCTACCCGTTTACTACAGCCAGCACAAAATCAACACAAAAATGTAAAAAAAGCTGTCGCTATATAAAAAAAGGAGAATATTATGAACAAAATACAGTTTAAATACTGCAAACTATGGAGAGAATATAGTATTGAAGAAAAAGAACTGATAATCAAAAAAAAGCGCACGTATGTCACAAAGTAGAATCTTTTAAGTATAAAATCAATAAATCAAATCAAAAATTTCGCAGAATGCAAAATATGAACGTTTCCGATTTAATATCATTACGCTGTTCAATTTGACTTGCAAATCATAAAAAAAGAATAGGAGGAGTGTTACTTATGAAGATTTGTCAATTTGATCGATAAGAATCCTTTATATTTGGATTCATTGAAAATTACACATTAAATTTCAAACACATTCTG
>Ga0075011_10001374_pt1 | contig 13059 bp, 8 predicted proteins | sample TARM_MetaG_T_14_FD_72354 | JGI IMG/M metagenome (GOLD analysis project Ga0075011, IMG submission 72354) | Freshwater microbial communities from Pennsylvania, USA, analyzing microbe dynamics in response to fracking - TARM_MetaG_T_14 | ecosystem: Environmental > Aquatic > Freshwater > River...
CATCAATACGGAACGCGCGAGCATGCAGGACATATTGAAAAACGAGGAAATCAACACGATCATCTACACAGTCGGTGCAGGGGTCGGTGCGGATTTCGAAATCGAGGATTGCAACTACGACAAAATCATCATCATGACCGATGCTGACACGGATGGCGCGCACATCCAGATTCTGCTGCTGACATTCTTTTACCGTTACATGAAGCCGTTGCTGGAAGCCGGGAAAATCTATCTGGCCCAGCCGCCGTTGTACAAAATATCCAAGGGCTTCGGCAAAAACGAAAAAATCGAGTACGCCTGGACGGAAAAGGAACTGCAGGAAAAAATCGACATCATCGGCAAAGGCTATATCCTGCAACGCTACAAAGGACTCGGGGAAATGAACGCGGATCAATTGTGGGACACGACAATGGATCCGGAAACAAGGACATTGATCCGGGTGCTCATCGATGACAAAGCCCAGGCGGAACGCAGGGTCACGACGCTGATGGGGAACAAGGTCGAGCCGCGAAGGAAATGGATCGAGAAGCACGTCGAATTTTCGATGGCCGACGACAAGAGCATCCTGGAACAAGACCTTGCCCCAACGCCTGACAATGGGGAAGCGCATCTACAGGAGCAAGTGAAGAAGGACTCTGTGGTCCATCAGGCCGCGCATGACATGGAACAAATTTCGTTAGATTTTGAAAGTGGTGAACTATAGTGGGTAATCTGGAAATTAAAGAGCTGATGCTTGAAAACGTAATGGGGGACCGTTTCGGGAGATACTCGAAATACATCATCCAAGACCGTGCTTTGCCGGATATCCGCGATGGACTGAAGCCTGTTCAAAGGCGGATCCTCTACGCGATGGATGTCGCCGGGAACACTTCGGACAAAGGTTTCCGCAAATCGGCAAAAACGGTCGGGAATGTAATCGGCAATTACCATCCGCATGGGGATTCCAGTGTCTATGAAGCGATGGTCCGCCTGAGCCAGGATTGGAAGATGCGGGAAGTATTGGTCGAAATGCACGGAAACAACGGGAGCATGGATGGAGACTCTGCCGCGGCGATGCGGTATACCGAAGCCAGACTTTCAAAAATATCGGCTGAACTGTTGCGCGACATCGACAAAGAAACGGTTGACTTTGTGCTGAATTTCGACGATACGGATGAAGAACCGACTGTATTGCCCGCCAGATACCCGAATCTTTTGGTGAACGGCGCCACCGGCATTTCCGCCGGTTACGCGACCGACATCCCGCCGCATAATCTGGGGGAAGTCATCGATGCGACGCTTCATCTGATCGACCATCCGGAAGCCGAACTCAAAGCACTCATGAAATACGTAAAAGGGCCCGATTTCCCGACCGGGGCGATCATCCAGGGCTTGGATGGGCTGAAGGATGCCTACAGAAGCGGCAAAGGGAAAGTGGTCGTGCGCTCGCGCACTTCCATAGAGAGCATCCGCGGAGGCAAGCAGCAGATCGTCATTTCGGAAATCCCTTATGACGTCAACAAAGCGACGCTTGTGAAGCGGATGGATGAAATCCGCATCAACCGCAAGATTGAAGGGATCGCCGAAGTGCGGGACGAATCGGACCGCACAGGGCTGCAGATTGTCGTCGAATTGAAAAAAGAAGCGAATGCAGAGGGAATCCTCAACTATCTGCTCAAAAATACGGATCTGCAAGTGAACTATAACTTCAATATGGTCGCGATCGACGAGCGCCGGCCGATGCAGGTCGGTCTGCACCAAATACTGAAAGCCTATATCCGCCACCAAAAAGTCGTCATCACCCGGCGGACGAAGTACAGCCTGAAGAAGGCAGAGACGCGGCTGCATATCGTGGATGCGTTAATCAGAGTCATTTCGATTCTCGATGAAGTCATCCAACTGATCCGAGACAGCAAGGACAAAAAAGACTCCAAACTGAATCTGATGAAGCAATATGCTTTTTCGGAACCTCAGGCGGAAGCGATCGTTTCCCTGCAGTTGTACCGGTTATCCAACACGGACATTACTGCGCTCCAGAATGAAAAGCTGGAACTGAATGAGCAGATTGCGACTTACCATGAAATCCTGAAGCAGGAAAAAACACTGTACGCTGTGATGAAGACAGAGCTTGCCTCAGTCAAAAAACAATACGGCAATCCGCGCCGGACCACGATCCAGCATGAAATCGAGGAAATCAAAATCGATACGGAAGTTCTCGTGCCGGTGGAGGAAGTCGTTGTCGTGATCACGAAAGAGGGCTATTACAAACGCACGAGCCTGCGCTCTTTCGGAGCCTCGACACTCGAAGAAATCGGATTGCGCGAAGGCGATAAGCCGCTTTTTGTCGGGAAGGCATCAACCCTTGATGCGATTGTGATGTTCACCAGCAAAGGAGACTATCTGCATTTCCCGATCCACGAACTGCCGGAACTGAAGTGGAAAGATACGGGGCATCACATATCGCAGAACATTCCTTTCGCTCCGGAAGAAAAGATCATCAGCGTTGAAATACTCCCGAACAACAGCGAACCGACGGGGACAATCCTTTTCGTGTCAAAAGAAGGCTACATCAAGCAGACACCGATGAGCGACTTCAAAACGTTCCGTGGCTACAGAAACAAAAAAGCCGTCGCCATGAAGATGAAGAGCGAAACGGATGCGATTGTTTCCATCCAACGCTTGGGCGACAAACAGAATTACGACGTGCTGCTTGTGACCCACTTTGGCTTCAGCCTGCGTTATGCGGTGGATGAGGTGGGCATCATCGGAACGCGTGCCAGCGGAGTCAAATCGATCAACCTTAAAGAAGGGGATGCTGTGGTCGGCGGTGCCGCCTTCAAAGAAGGGGATGAAGAATTCCCGATCATCGTGATCACCCAACGCGGAAACATCAAGAAATTCAAATCCGGCGAAGTGCCGCTTTTGGGCCGCGCGAAACGCGGGCTGATGCTGCTGAAAGAATTGAAGGCCAAACCGCACCGCATCATCTTTATGGATTGCGATTTGTCGGAGCCTAACCGTTACGCGATCCGCACAACGGCTGATGCCAACGTTGTGGCGGAAAGCAAAGAAATACCGTTCAGCCCAAGGTATTCCAACGGCAGCTTTGCCATCAACGAGAAGACGGACGGCGAAGTGTCTGAAATCGAAAAAGAGTTTGATTTTTCGCAAATTAGAATTTTCTAATTAACTGTTATAAACAAAATCGCAAAACGGAAACTGTGTAATAAAACAGTTTCCGTTTTTTTATGAAACAGATTTTTTGCCAAAATAAAGCTTTCACTAACTAAACGAAAGCCGGAGCCGTTTTTGCCGATTTTTAAATGTTGATATAACAACGTTCCTGGATGATTTACGAAAAAGTTACAAAAAGTTCAAAAAAAGATTGATAGTTGTTGCACTTTCGTCTGTACGTGTTATAATGTTCATGTAGAAACCTGTTACACATATCACAATGTGAAAGCACTTTATAGGAGGAACATATAATGGAACAATGGCAAGGCTTTAAAGGCAAAACTTGGAAAGAAGAAGTTGACGTAAGAGACTTCATCATGAGCAACTACGCTGAGTACACTGGCGACGAAAGCTTCTTGGCCGGCCCTACTGAAACAACAACTCAACTATGGGATCAAGTTATGGATCTTACGAAACAGGAAAGAGAAGCAGGCGGCGTATTGGACATGGATACAAAAGTCGTATCTTCCATCACTTCCCATGCAGCAGGCTACCTGAACAAAGAAAAAGAACAGATCGTCGGTTTCCAAACTGAAAAACCACTTAAACGCAGCTTGATGCCTTTCGGCGGTATCCGCATGAGCGAACAGGCTTGTGAAGAAGCAGGCTACAAAGTTGATCCAGAAATTTCCATGATCTTCCGCGATTACAGAAAAACACACAACCAAGGCGTATTCGATGCTTACACACCAGAAATGCGTGCTGCAAGAACAACCGGCGTAATCACTGGTCTTCCGGATGCATACGGCCGCGGACGCATCATCGGAGACTACCGTCGTGTAGCTTTGTACGGTGTGGACTACTTGATGCAAGACAAATTGAACGAATTCGCTAAAATCGGCGACGGCACAATGACTGAAGAAATCATCCGTTTGAGAGAAGAATTCAGCGAACAATACCGCGCTTTGAAAGAATTGAAAGAATTAGGAAACATCTACGGTTTCGATATTTCCAAACCAGCAACAAACGCTAAAGAAGCTTTCCAATGGTTGTACTTCGGTTACTTGGCTGCCGTTAAACAACAAAACGGTGCTGCCATGTCATTGGGACGTACTTCAACATTCTTGGACATCTACATCCAACGCGATTTGGACAATGGCGTCTTGACTGAAGAAGAAGCACAAGAAATCGTTGACCACTTCGTAATGAAATTGCGTATGATCAAATTTGCACGTACACCGGAATACCAAGAATTGTACTCAGGAGATCCACAATGGGTTACTGAATCAATCGCTGGTATGGCACATGACGGCCGTTCAATGGTAACAAAATCAAGCTTCCGTTTCTTGAACACATTGTCTAACTTGGGAGCAGCTCCAGAACCGAACTTGACAGTTCTTTGGTCAACTAAATTGCCTGAAGGCTTCAAAAAATACTGTGCTAAAATGTCCATCGAAACAAGCGCTATCCAATACGAAAACGATGACATCATGAGCATCGAGTGGGGCGACGACTACGGTATCGCTTGCTGCGTATCCGCGATGAGAATCGGGAAACAAATGCAATTCTTCGGAGCGCGTGCTAACTTGGCGAAAACATTGCTTTACGCAATCAACGGCGGGATTGACGAAACGAAGAAAAAACAAGTCGGACCTAAATTGCAACCAATCACTTCAGAATACCTGGATTACAATGAAGTTATGGAAAAATTCGATGTAATGATGGACTGGATCGTAGCTTTGTATGTGAATACATTGAACGTTATCCACTACATGCATGACAAATATTCTTACGAGTCATTGGAAATGGCTTTGCATGATACGCACGTTGTCCGCACTTTGGCAACTGGTGTGGCTGGTTTCTCAGTTACAATCGATTCACTTTCAGCTATCAAATACGCGAAAGTTAAACCGATCCGCGACGAAAACGGCATTGCTATCGACTTCGAAATCGAAGGCGACTTCCCTAAATATGGTAACAACGACGATCGCGCTGACCAAATCGGTATCGACTTGCTGAAACAATACATGGGCAAAGTTAAGAAACACCAAACTTACCGCAACTCTATCCCGACAACTTCTATCCTTACAATCACTTCAAACGTGGTTTACGGTAAGAAAACTGGTAGCACTCCTGACGGACGTAAAGCCGGCGAACCATTCGCACCAGGCGCTAACCCAATGCACGGAAGAGATACACACGGCGCTTTGGCAAGTTTGTCTTCAGTAGCTAAGATCCCTTACAAATATTCATTGGACGGCATCTCCAACACATTCTCAATCATCCCTAAAGCATTGGGACGTGAAGAAGAAGTCCAAAAAGAAAACTTGACTGCAATGATGGACGGCTACATCGCTAAAGGCGGCCACCACTTGAACGTCAACGTGTTCAACCGTGAAACATTGCTTGATGCTATGGATCACCCAGAAAACTACCCACAATTGACGATCCGTGTTTCCGGATACGCTGTTAACTTCATCAAGTTGACTCGCGAACAACAATTGGACGTAATCAACCGCACAATGCACGAAATGATGTAATCTGCTTCAACTGCACATCAATCGCATAATTTTAAACGGATGGATCATTTGATTCATCCGTTTTCTATCAAAGGGAGCGAAAGCTCGCTCTTTTTGATAGGAAATATTCCTTACGCGATATACAATGAAGTTAAGAAATAAACGACAGAGGAGTTTTTGAAATGACTGAACCTTTAAAAGGATTTGTGCATTCAACAGAGAGTTTCGGTTCCGTTGACGGACCCGGAATCCGTTTTATTATATTTATGCAAGGTTGCCGCATGCGCTGCCAATTCTGCCACAACCCGGACACTTGGAACATCGGTGGCGGCAATGAGATGACAAGCGATGAATTGCTGAACATGGCCCTGCAATACAAGCCATTCTGGGGACAAAAAGGGGGCATCACCGTCAGCGGCGGGGAACCGCTGCTGCAGATCGACTTTTTGATCGAACTGTTCACGAAAGCCAAAGCGCAGGGCGTGCATACGACCTTGGACACCTGCGGCCTGCCATTCACCTATGATGAACCTTTCTTCAGCCAATTCAACAAACTGTTGGCCGTGACCGATTTGCTGTTGTTGGACATCAAACATATCGACAGCCAAAAACACAAAGAGTTGACAATGTGGCCGAACGAAAGCATCATCGAACTGGCCAAGTATCTGTCGGACATCAACAAACCGGTCTGGATCCGCCATGTGTTGATTCCGGAACGTACTGACTACGATGACTTCCTGATCCGTTTGGATGCGTTCCTGAAAACTTTGAAGAACATCGTTAAAGTTGAAATCCTTCCTTACCATAAAATGGGCGTTTATAAGTGGGAAACTTTGGGAATCCCTTACCAGCTGGAAGGAATCGATCCACCTACCGCCGAGCGGGTCGAAAATGCCAGAAAACTGTTGCATACGGAAGACTACAAAGGCTATCTGGATCTTTAAAAGAATACTGTTTTTCAAGGAAGAAAAGAGAATTGCCATTGCTCTTTTCTTCCTTTTTTATTATGATTATTTCAGACAATGGAAGAGAGAGTGAATTGAATGAACAAACTGTTAGTTTTTGGACACCAAAATCCGGATACGGATGCGATCACATCCGCTATCGCATACGCCTACTATCTGAATCAAACCGGAATTGAAGCCGAAGCTGTGGCGCTTGGCCTGCCGAGTGAAGAAACGGCTTATGCTTTGAATCAATTCAAGACAGATGCACCGCGCGTCATCGCGACGGCTGCAAACGAAACGGATACGGTTGCTTTGGTAGACCATAACGAAGCGCAACAAAGCGTCAGCGACATCAAAGAGGTGGAAGTTTATGCCGTTGTGGATCACCACCGCATCGCCAACTTCGAAACGGCAAACCCGTTGTATTACCGTGCCGAGCCTGTCGGTTGCACAAATACGATCCTTTATAAAATGTACAAGGAAAAGAATATCGCGATTCCTGCCGACATCGCCGGCCTGATGCTTTCTGCCATCATTTCCGATACGTTGTTGTTCAAATCCCCGACTTGCACAGAAGAAGACGAACTTGCCGCCGCGGCTTTGGCGCAAATCGCCGGCATCTCCATGCAGGAATACGGCCTTGCGATGCTGAAAGCCGGAACGAATCTGGACGATAAGTCGATTGCCGAACTGTTGAATTTGGATGCGAAATCCTTCCCGATGGGCGATCAAAATGTCCGCATCGCACAGGTGAATACGGTGGACGTCCAGGATGTTCTGAACAGACAAAGCGACCTTGTCGCTGCTATGGAAGCTGAAAACAGCGCGCAAGGCTATGATGTCTTCTTGCTTGTGATCACAAACATCATCGACAGCGATTCGGCTTTGCTGGCTGTAGGCTCGCATCTGGACACCGTCGCCTCCGCTTTCGGAGTAACATTGAACGAGAATGTTGCTCTGCTTCCTGGCGTTGTTTCACGAAAAAAACAAGTAGTGCCGCCATTGACGGAAGCATTCTCGAAATAATCGCACTAAAAGGCGGAGCTGCAACTCAGTTGATCTGATATGCAGCTCCGTTTTTCTCGCACTATCAGCAACGGAAGAAAGGGGGGTGAAGACGTGAAAATTGGCGTACTGTCAGACTTGCATATCGACTCGAATGCGAAAAAGTTGGCGCCGGGTCAAACTTATGATCATCTGTTGGCGGAACTGCTCTACAATCAAGAAATCGACTTGCTGTTGTTGGCGGGCGATGTTTCCTCCGATTATCACGATACTTTTGCTTTCCTGGATCGCATGCATGACCACGACGTTTCGAAAATCCAATTTGTGCCCGGAAACCATGATTTTTGGTCCATCCGCAACCATGAAAAGGACACGGATCGCATCTACCGGTTGTTCAAGGAGCGGGATGAAAATCCTGTCGGAAATCCGTTCCTGATCGGGAAAGATTGGGCGGTCGTCGGAAACCCCGGTTGGTATGATTACGGGTTCGCAAGTGACCGCTATACAATAGAAGAGTTTTCCAGGAAAAAGCTGAAGGTCGGCGGCTGGAATGACCGCCAATATGTGCATTGGCAAAAGGATGACCTTGGGGTTGCGGCAGCCATGCAAGCTGAACTGGAAAGCGACCTGCACGCTGTCAGCGGCCGGAAAATAATCGTGATGACGCATGTTGTGACGCATCCGCAATTCGTCATTCCGCTCCCGCATCCGGTCTATGATTATTACAATGCTTTCCTCGGCAACAAAAGCTATATGCAAATGTACGATCGCTATCCGATCGCGCACAGCATCATGGGCCACGTCCATTTCCGGAAAGTGCTGCATGAGCGTGACACAACCTTCTATTGCGCTTGCCTCGGCAGTGCGCGGCATTGGTATACGGATGATCCCTACATCGAAATGGCTTATACTATGGAAGAATTCGTTGTTGACATGTGAAGGGCAGTTTTTGCTCGAAGGACTTCCATTCCGGAGCATTCCCCGCCTCTTGGAGAGGGTTTTTGCTTCCTTTTTGGCAAAAATAAGTTATGCTTATCTTGCAGGCAGCACAATGAGCACGTTCTGAATAAAACTGGTTAGAGGTGGATTTCAATGAGAGCATTCAACTTGTCGGATAAAGGGGTATACACGCAGACGAAGGACTGGAGAACGGCTGACTGGATCCACATGGAGAATCCAAGTGGTGAGGACGTCGATCATCTGATGACGATTTTCGGCATCCCGAAGGATTACATCATGGATTCTTTGGACGAATATGAAATACCGCGGCAAGAAAAAGTCAAAAATGGTACAGGTGAGGACATCAATCTTCTGATCGTACTGTTCCCGCAAATGCGTTCGGTGCAGGAAAAATATACGGAATATCATACCTATCCCTTATCGATCATAACGATCAACGGGACCTTGATCACCGTATGCAAAGAAACGCCTTCCTTTTTGATGCGGATCATGAAGAACGAATCCTTCAAAAACGAACCAGCGACAACCCAACATCACATCATTCTGTACATCCTGTGGGAATTGACGAAGAGTTTTATTCATCACCTGAGGGAAATCGATGGCATCATCGAAGATCTGCAGATCCAAATCACCAGCGCTACCCATAACGAATATTTTTATAAGCTGATCGCCCTCCACAAGAGCCTTGTTTATTTCGAAACATCCATCAACAAAAATCATCCTTTGATAACGGAGTCCATCCATCAGGCTGTCTTGGGGGATGACGCGCAAAGCCAGGAATTGCTGCACGATATCATCGATATCTCCAATCAAGCAGAAGTGATGGTCACTGAATCGAGCAAGATGATCGATCAGTTGAGCGAGGTCTTTTCGAGCGTCATCGCGAACAACTTGAACAATATCATGAAAGTGCTGACTTCGATCACTATCGTGCTGACGATCCCGACCATCATGGCCGGTTTCTGGGGCATGAACGTGGATTTGCCTTTTGAGGATCATCCGTTCGCTTTCTGGATCACCAGTCTGATCACCATTTTCATCTGCTTCTTGACGGTCTATTGGCTGAAAAAGAAAGATTACTTCTGACATGGGAAGTGATCATGGGCAATTGACATCACAATGACGCGCAATCGGCAATCATTTTTGCCGGTTGCGCTTTTTGCGATGCCTTTTGGCTACAGGAACTCATCCCAGGTTGGTATACTGTATATGGGAGGTGATGCGGTATGGTGGAGGATTTTCAGAGTTGGTTGGAGAGTTATGATTTGGAAAAACTCTTCAGCGATAAGCGGGATAAAGAGACGATCGACAAGGAGATGTTTCTTTTCGTTCGATCGAATGATTTTGACAATTATTTTTCCTATGATGGCGAGTTGGGTGCGCTTTACGAAAAAAATGGCACGCTGTTGAGGGTTTGGACCCCTACAGCAAAGTCCGTGGAAGTGTGGCTGTATGCGGATGATTCCGTCAAGAAACCGTACAAAAAAATGGTGATGGTGCAGAAACCCAAGGGGATTTTTGAAGTTTACCTGCCCGGTGATCAGCACGGAACCATTTATGTCTATCATATTCAGTTCCTGAACAACCGCGAATCGGTAACCGTCGACCCCTATGCCCGCGCTACGACAGTAAACGGCACAAAATCAGTCATTACGGACTTGCGCAGGACCGATCCTGATGCTTGGGGAGAACGGTTGCCAGCCTTCGGACTTCCGGAAGAGGCGATCATCTATGAACTGCACATCAGGGATTTTTCCATATCCGAAAACAGCGGAATCATGAAAAAAGGCAAATTCCTTGGTTTGACCGAAAAAAACACAAAAAACTCCAGTGGAAGCAGCACTGGTTTGGACTACTTGGTCGATCTGGGAGTCACACATATCCAGATTTTGCCGATGTTCGATTATGCCACGGTCGATGAAGCGAATCTGGCCAAACCGCAATACAATTGGGGCTACGATCCACTCAACTATAATGTGCCGGAAGGTTCCTATTCAAGCGATCCTTTTGACCCATTCAACCGGATCATCGAACTGAAGGAAATGATCCGCACGCTGCATGCCAACGGTTTGCGGGTCATCATGGATGTGGTCTATAACCACGTCTATGATCCGAAAGACCAAGCTTTGGAGCGGACCGTCCCGGGTTATTTTTACCGCTACAATGCGGATGGATCGTTGGCGAACGGCACAGGCGTCGGAAACGACACAGCTTCGGAAAGGCATATGATGCGCAAATACATCATCGACAGCGTGAAGTATTGGGCGAAAGAATATCATCTTGATGGTTTCCGCTTCGATCTGATGGGCATCCATGATTCAGTCACGATGAACGCGATAAGAGTCGCGTTGGATAAAATCGATCCGTCCATCATCATCATCGGTGAAGGCTGGGATATGAGCACGCCGCTCCCGGAGGAAATGAAAGCCATCCAGAAAAATGCGCAAGCGATGCCAAGGATAGCCCATTTCAACGACTCGATCCGGGTGGCGTTGAAAGGCAGTGATTTTGGGGACGAAAAGGACAGGGGCTTCATCAGCGGCAAGAATTATCAGGAGGATCTGCTGCTCAGGAACATAAAGGGCGGCATGCATCTTTCCAGTCACAGCAGTTATGTCGATCCGGAGCAAGTCATCCAATATGTGGAGGCGCACGATAATCTGACGCTATATGATAAATTGCTGCGTTCCAACCCGAACGACAGTGAGGAAGTGCGCATAAAAAGGCATACGTTGGCAACCAGCGTGCTGTTGCTGTCCCAAGGCGTGCCCTTCATCCATGGCGGACAGGAATTTCTGCGGACTAAGGAAGGAGTGGCCAACAGCTACAAGTCCCCCGACGAGATCAATCAGTTCGAATGGGAACGGGTGACGACGTACCAAAAATCGGTGGCCTACGTCAAAGGCCTGATCGCGCTGCGCAAGAGCGAGTACTTGTTCCGCTTGCATACCCATGAAGAAATCGATGCCCATTTCACAACGCTCAGCGAAAATTTCAATATCGTGGCCTTTTCCTTGCAGAATGACGAAAAAAAGTACATCGTCATTTTCAATGCGAACCGAAGTGATACGATTTTCCGGATTGAAAAAGGGGAGTATGCCATCCTTGCAGAAGACAACCGTGTTTTTTTGGAGCGGAAGGCTGAAGCAGCTTTGATGGAAAAAATTTTAGTGAAAGCCCATACAACTACTGTGTTATACGCGGAAAACCACCACAAAATTGCCTTTTAAACAGAATTGCGCATGTATTTTCCGTGAAAATGATTAAATATCTGTTTATCATGAAAACATATCAATATTTATATAACGAATGGATGTTTATTAATAAACAAATGTTCCATCTTGGTTTTTGCCATTCTGACAACGTTTGGTTTCGCTTACACGTATTTTCAAATATTCTGACATGTCGTGTAAGATTCTCAATATATGTCTATTATAGAAATATAAACTCAAAATAAGCGTAAATATGAATATATTCATCTAATTTTAATCAATTTATTAAATTCCCAAACTTGATTTTAATATCAGTCAGAACTATAATTAAGCTTGCTATAGAAACTATAGAAACAGAGGGAATGGGGGAAAAGAAATATGGGCAACAAGAAACTTTCATCTTTAGTGTTATTATCTTTAAGCTCCGCACTTGTATTAGCTGCATGCGGCGGAGAAGGAAGCACGGCCGATTCATCAGAGTCTGCAGGTGCTACAGGCAGCGATCAGGTGTTAAATCTGATTGAAAGCGCTGAAATCCCTACTATGGACTCTGTGCAAGCTACAGATACAGTTGCGTTTACCGCTTTAAGCAACGTAAACGAAGGTCTGTATCGCCAGGGCTTGGATGGAACGGTTGAATTGGGTATCGCAGCCGAAGATCCTACAGTCAGCGAAGACGGCTTGGTCTACACTTTCACGATCCGTGATGAAGCCAACTGGTCAAATGGCGAGCCTGTAACGGCAGAAGATTTTGTTTATTCATGGCGTAAATTGGTTGATCCTGCAGAGGCTGCTTCTTATTCGTACATGATGGACGGCGTTGTCGCTAACGCAACTGAAATCATCGCCGGTGAAGTTGCACCTGAAGAATTGGGCATCAAAGCGGTAGACGAAAAAACGCTGGAAATCACATTGGCTTCTCCAGTGCCATACTTCAAAGATCTTTTGACGTTGGCTATGTTCTTCCCTCAAAATCAAGCATTTGTTGAAGAACAAGGCGACCAATATGCATTGAGCAGCGATGCTTTATTGTACAACGGACCATTCGTTTTAGCTAACTGGGATGCAGCCAGCTTGTCATGGACGTATGAACCGAATGCCGAATATTGGGATAAAGAAGCTGTCAAATTGGATGCAATCAATGTAGAAGTCATCAAAGAAACTTCCACTGCCTTGAATCTTTACGATACGAATGCAATCGATCGCATGATCCTGACTGGTGAATACGTAGCGCAAAGAACCGGCGATGCAGAAATGCACACA
>Ga0075011_10001376_pt1 | contig 13053 bp, 13 predicted proteins | sample TARM_MetaG_T_14_FD_72354 | JGI IMG/M metagenome (GOLD analysis project Ga0075011, IMG submission 72354) | Freshwater microbial communities from Pennsylvania, USA, analyzing microbe dynamics in response to fracking - TARM_MetaG_T_14 | ecosystem: Environmental > Aquatic > Freshwater > River...
CTGTTTGAGGCGTTGGTATTCGACCAGCTTATTTTGGGCTTCAAATTCTGCTAAACGCAGGCCCAACTCTTCCTCGATTTGCTTCACTGCTTGGGCGAGTCTGGTTTGGCCGACGATGAACTGATTGGCGGCGTAGAGGATGACTTTTTGGGTCTGGCGCAAAGGAGTGTTGGTGAGGGCTTCGTAGTAAGTGATAGCCTCGATTTCATCGCCAAAAAACTCCACCCGAAAGGCTTCGTCTTGGCTGTAGGCGGGGTAAATGTGCACCACGTCTCCAAGAACACGAAAGTGTCCGCGGTCAAAAACGGTGTCGTTGCGGGTGTAGCCCATCTCCACAAGGCGTAGTAGCAGGGTTTTTTGGTTGATGCTTTGGCCCACTTCAAGAATCTGGACCATGCTTTTGTATTCGTTAGGGTCGCCCAAGCCGTAGTTGGCAGACACTGAGGCGATGCAGATGACATCATCGTAACTGAGCAACGAAGCAGTGGCGGAGAGGCGCAAACGCTCTAGCTCGGCGTTGATGGAGCTGTCTTTTTCGATGAACAAATCTTGCCGTGGGATGTAAGCTTCGGGTTGGTAGTAGTCATAGTAGGAGATGAAGTACTCCACGTGGTTGTTGGGAAAAAAGCCTTTGAACTCGCTGTACAGCTGGGCGGCGAGGGTTTTGTTGTGGGTCATGATAAGCGTGGGACGCTTGAGCGCTTTGATGATATTGGCCATGGTGTAGGTTTTGCCGCTACCCGTGACGCCCACGAGAGTTTGGTAAGGGGTGTTGTTAAGGATAGAAGCAGTAAGTTTTTCAATGGCTTGGGGTTGGTCGCCAGCGGGCTTAAAAGGGCTTTGAAGGTCAAAAAGCGCCACGGGTCTCCTTTCTCTTTTAGGATGAAATTTGCTACAATGCGCATTATATCCAAACGAGGAGTTGATGATGTTTGAAGAACCCCGCGGAGCCAGTGTGCTTTCGGAAAAGATTAGGGATTTGCTGGCGCGGTTTGAAGAATTAAAAGCGCAAAACGAAGCCTTGCGCAACGAACTCATGAGCGTCAAAGCCCAAAACGAGGCAAAAGACGTGCAAATAAACCGTTTGCAAGAAGAATTGCGCGCTAAAGAGATAGAATCAGAAGATATTTTTGGAAAGATTGAGGCAGTATTGGGACGATGAAAAAAGTAACGATTAGTGTTGCTTCTAAAGACTATACCATCACCCTTGAAGATGCCTTTGCGGAGGCTTTTTTGAGGGATTTAGAGCTTTTTTTGGGAAAGAAAAAAGGGCTAGATACCAAGGAGCTGTTAACGGCTTTTGTGCAAAAGAGCTACGACTACTACACCCAAGAGCGCGTAGTGCACGATGCTATCATAAAAATAGACGAGACATTAAGGAAGGGTTAATACCTATTACCTTATAATTCACACGTTTTAAAACAAAACGTCAACAAAAAGGAGTTCTCATGAAACGTGGTTTTACCATGATAGAGTTGATCTTCGTGATCGTAATTTTAGGCATCTTGGCGGCAGTGGCTATCCCAAGATTGGCAGCGACTAGGGATGATGCTGTGATTGCAAAGACCGCTTCTAATCTCGCCACAGTCATTGCCGATGCGGGTGCTCGCTGGACAGCGCAAGGTTCTTGGCCAACCAAGTGGTCGGACTTAACTAATGTAGTCTTGACAACAGCTGCAGATGGAACAACAGCGGCAACCACTATTGCTGCAGGATCGACCAATAGGGTTTTTTTAAAAACAAACCCTGCTTCAACACCAGCAACTGATGCATGCTTTTCAATTGCTGTTGATGGCAATGGTACTATGTTTGTTCAATCGCTAGCTGCAGCTACCTCGGTTGCTTGCCAGGGGGCAATCGCTACCGCAAGAAATAACAATCTTATTGGTGATTCAGATGGTGTTGATAGAAACCACACCTTTGGTGGTTCGCGCGTTACATTTTAATTTTTTATCTTGGCGGAGATTTTCTCCGCCTTTTTGGATTTTTTATGTACATACGCCCTGCTTTTGCACTTATAGAACTTATCTTTGTTATTGTTATTCTTGGCATCTTAGCCGCCATTGCCATTCCGCGCTTGAGTGCCACGCGTGATGATGCTGCGGTTGTGAGGGCGGGCAAGGAGATTTCTTTGGCTATTCAGGAGATAGCTTCTTATTTTACAACCCACGAAACTTTTAATGCCATCACAACCATGACCAATGTTCGGTTTAAAGAGGGGGATGACGACCTTAGCCTTGGGGTTAGGTATGTGGTTGGTGGAGTCGATTGTGTGCAGCTTCAAACACAAGGAGATGTAAATCTTACAGTGACTAACCTTTCTGGGGTTACACAGCCTTTGTGTGTCAGTGTTCAAAACCTAGTAGCTACTAGGGATTTGAACAGGACATACCGTCTGCTTGGCAGTAGTGTGAATTTTTAACAAAGGATACCATGTGCGCATTCGCCCTGCTTTTACCATGATTGAGATTGTTTTTGCCATTGTGGTGATTGGTATTTTGGCTTCCATTGCCATTCCGCGTCTTGCGGCGACACGGGATGATGCGGTGCTAGTTAAAGGCAAGAGCCAAGTTTCGGCTGTGCGTAGTGGTATCGCCTTGCAACGGTCGTTGCGGTTGATGCGCGGAGAGGCAAATCCAAACCCTGCTACGCTTGATAATGCAAATGCCAACGAAGGCCAACTCTTGTTTTTCTTTAGCGATGGCAATCAATCTAACATTCTCGAAAGCCCCATTGTGTCCAGGAGCGCAGACGGAGGGTGGATGAAGCCAAACGGCGCTGGAAATCCTTTGGTGTACCGCTTTCGCCTCACCAATGCTATTAGTGTTGACTTTACCTACAATGCTGCGGCAGGTTCTTTTGGATGTGATAATACCAACGCCAACTGTCGCGCCCTTACGCAATAAGTGACACACTACTACACCCTCGCCCTTCTTGGTTCTGCCCAAGCGCCATTAACGTACGCTTCTAGTGTTCCTTTGCAAGAAGGTGCCCTTGTGCGCGTTCCTTTGCACAGCCGCCAAGTTCAAGGCGTGGTGCTTGAAGCGTGTCCTTTGCCTAGCTTTCCATGTAAAGAGATTGAACACCCTAAGGAGGCTGTTTTTGCTCCGTGGCAACTGCGCCTTGGAAAGTTTTTGAGCCAGTTTTATGGAGCTTCCTTGGGGGAGGCGATGGCGCTGATGACCCCTTATCCTTTGGAAAAACCCACCGTTGAACCCTTTACATGTAACGCTTCTTTAGCCCTTTCTTTCGCCCAGCAAAAAGCCAAGGATTTTTTGTTAAAGCACGACAAAGCCCTGTTATTTGGCGACACGGGAAGTGGAAAGACGGAGATTTACCTCTCGTTGATGCAAGAGGTGTTGTGTGCTGGGGGGAGTGCTGTTTTTTTGATGCCCGAAATCGGCCTAACACCCCAGATGAAAAAACGCCTCGAATCCCACTTTGGGGTGCGTGTGGCTATCTGGCACTCCAAGCTTTCTAAGGTGCAAAAACAAAAAATCCTCGCCCGTATCCACGCGGGAGAAGTGCGCATTGTGGCGGGCCCGCGCTCGGCTTTGTTTTTGCCACTCCATGGGCTGGGGCTTATTGTGGTGGATGAAGAACACGATGAGAGCTATAAATCCTCTTCAAGACCCCGTTACAATGCCAAAGATGCAGCGCTTGTGCTGGGGGGCTATGTGGGGGCGCGGGTGGTGCTGGGGTCTGCAACACCCAGTTTGGTTTCCTACACCAAGCTCCCTTTTGTGCGCCTTCGCGGAACGTATTTTCAAAGTTCAAGGCGGGTGGAGTTTGAAAACGGTCACCATGAACTCACACCGCGCATCATCGAAAAACTGCGCCATACCCTAGAAAAAAAACGGCAAGCCATCGTCTTTGTACCCACCCGCGCCCATTTTAAACACCTTACATGTAAAGGGTGCGGCGTGCGGTTTGAGTGTCCGTTTTGTGCGGTTTCCATGAGTTTGCACAAGCATAAAAATGCCCTCGTGTGCCATTACTGCAACTTCACCCAATCCATTCCCAAAACCTGCCATGTGTGCGGGTCTGAGACCATGGAGGCAAGCCGCATCGGCACCTCCGAGGTGACAGAAACCCTGCGCGCGGCCTTGCCCCAGTTTGTTTTTGAGCAGTTTGACCGCGATGAAGTGCGCACAGAAAAGCAACTCAAAAGCCTTTTGGAACGCTTCAACACCCGCCAAATAGACGTGCTTGTAGGTACGCAGATGCTCAGCAAAGGGCATGATTATCATGATATTGGCCTCTCGGTGGTGCTAGGACTTGACTCCCAGCTTGCCCAAGCAGACTTTCGTGCCCAAGAAAAAGCCCTTGCCCTAGCCTTACAAATCGCTGGGCGGAGCGGGCGAAAAGGGGAGGGGGAAGTGCTGATTCAGACACAAAATCCTGATTTTTTTCGTGCCTACATGGAAGACTTTGAAGAGTTTTTAAAAGAGGAAAAAAGACACCGCGAGGGGCTTTACCCTCCCTATAAACGGCTACTTCGTTTGCTTATTGCCCACAAAAAAGAGCTTACATGTAAAGGGGTAATGGAGGAGACATTGGGCACATTGTCCTCTTTTGCGCAAGAGGTGGAAGTGGTGGGGTATGGCCCAGCGGAGATTGGAAAAATCGCTGGCAAAGTACGCTACCATATTTTACTGCGTTCCTCTTCGGCTAAGGCGCTAGCTTCAGCGGCCTCGGCGGTGCGGGGGCCTTTGGTGGAAGTAGATATGGACCCTTTGTCGTTTTCCTGACCCTAAGCAAAAGCGTGTTAAGATGTCTCAAAAAAACGCGGTCGCACTAGCCTATTTGCCCATAGGCCTCATATGACCACGTAAAAGAGAAATCAATGCTACAACGCTACCCCACAAAACAGATACATTTAGGCGGCATTGCTATTGGCGGTGATGCGCCTATTTCTGTGCAGTCCATGACCTTTTCCCGCACCCGTGATGTGGAGGGTACTTTAGAGCAGATTAAACGGCTCCATTTTGCGGGGTGTGATATCGTTCGCGTAGCGGTGCCAGATTATGAAGATGCGCGCGCACTAGCGGCCATCAAGGCGGGGAGTTCTTTGCCTTTGGTGGCGGATATTCACTTTAACTACCGTTTGGCGCTCATTGCGGCAGAAGTGGTGGACGGTATTCGCATTAACCCAGGCAACATTGGCGAAAAAAGCCGCGTGGCTGAAGTGGTAAAGGCGTGCCAAGAGCGTCAACTGCCCATTCGCATCGGGGTGAATTCTGGCTCGCTTGAAAAAGAGTTTGACCAGCGTTACGGCCCTACGGCCAAGGGGATGGTGGAATCGGCCCTATATAACATCAAATTTTTAGAAGATTTGGGCTTTACGGACATCAAAGTTTCCCTCAAAGCCAGTGATGTGGCCCGTACGGTGGAAGCTTACCGCATGTTGCGCCCACTTACGCCCTATCCTTTTCATTTGGGTGTTACCGAAGCGGGCACCCAGTTTCACTCTACCATCAAATCTTCCATCGCCCTTGGCGCTTTGTTGCTTGATGGGATTGGCGATACGTTGCGGGTTTCTATGACAGGGGAGCTTGAAGAAGAGGTGCGTGTCGGTAAGGCGATTTTAAAAGACAGTGGCGTGGCCAAGTCGGGGGTCAATATCATCTCGTGCCCTACTTGCGGACGTTTGGAGTCCGACCTTATAAAAGCCGTAGAGGAAGTAGAGCGGCGCACGAAGCACATTAAGGTGCCCTTAGATATTTCGGTCATGGGGTGTGTGGTCAATGCTATTGGCGAGGCCAAGCATGCCGATGTGGCCATCGCCTTTGGCAAGGCCCAAGGATTGGTGATGCGCAAGGGCGAAGTGGTGGCAAAACTAAAAGAACATGAGCTGGTGGAGCGCTTTTTGGAAGAGGTGGAAAAAGCAGCCAAAGAGAAGGAAGTCTAGTGGAAAATTTGCACAACATCAACATCGAACGGGCCATTTTAAGCTCTATCTTTTTTAATCCCGCCCAGTTTGAAGAGGTGGCAAGCCGACTTAAAGCGAGCGATTTTTATTTGCCAGCCCACCGGTATATGTTTGAGGCAATGGAAGCGTGTGAGCGGGGAGATTTGCCTATTGACGAGGAGTTTGTGCGCAAAAAATTGGCGCAGGAAAACCGTTTTGATGAAGAGGTGATGCTAGAAGTCATCTCCGCAAATCCCCTTCCGTCCATTGCGCCTTATGCGATGGAAGTAAAAGAAAAATCCATCAAGCGTGAGTTGGTGCGCCTAACCTCAGACATTACCGAAATCGCTGTGGAGCGCGACATGCCCGCGCGCGATGTGGTGGATGTGATTCAGCAAAAACTCTACCAAATCACCCAAGAGGCGACTGACAGGGAGTTTCGAGAGTCGCCTGAGATGGTGCGCTCCACGGTAGCACACATCAAAGAGATGAAACTGCGGGGCAACAAGGGTGTGGTGGGGCTTGATACGGGTTTTAGGGAACTCAATCACCTGACAACAGGCTTTGGAGAGGGAGACCTTATTATTGTAGCGGCACGGCCGGCGATGGGAAAAACGGCTTTTTGTTTGAACCTTGCCCAGCAAGCGTTGGACGACAACAAAGGAGTGGCGATTTTTTCTTTGGAGATGCCAGCAGAGCAGTTGATGCTGCGGATGTTAAGTGCTAAAACGTCCATTCCTTTGCAAAAAGTCAAAGTGGGCAACCTGAGCGACGATGAATGGACGCGCCTGAGCGATGCGTGCAGTGTCATGGAAAACCGCAAGTTGTTTGTGGACGACAATGGCAACGCCGACATCCACCATGTGCGCTCCAAGCTGCGCAAACTCAAATCCAAGCACCCTGAGATTAGTCTGTGCATCATCGACTACTTGCAACTTATGGGAGGCACGGGCAACAAAGACCGTCACTTGGAAGTGAGTGAGATTAGCCGTGGGCTTAAACTCTTGGCGCGTGAACTTAAGATGCCTGTCCTTGCCCTTTCGCAGCTCAACCGCGGGGTTGAGAGCCGTCACGACAAACGTCCGATGCTAAGCGACCTTCGGGAGTCGGGCGCCATCGAGCAGGATGCGGACATGATTTTGTTTGTGTACCGCGATGATGTGTACCGCATGCGCGAAGAAAAAGAAAAAGAGCAGCGCGCGAGGGCGGAGGGCAAAGAGTACAAAAGTACCTTTTTTGAGAAGCCCGAAGAAGAAGCCGAAGTCATCGTGGGTAAAAACCGTAACGGCCCTGTGGGTATCGCTAACCTCATGTTTCAAAAAGCCTGCACGCGCTTTGTGGACCGCGGCGGCGTGCCTGTAGAGATTATTTACGATGGCGGCAAGGAAGCCAAAATCGAAGGGCCGCTCATTTGACCCTCGCGCCACTGCGCCTGTTTGCAAATGCAAAGGAAGCGGTGGGTTGCTTTGGTGTATTGGCCCTTGTGTTTGCTTTACATGTAAGCCTCATCTACCTTCACTACCGCCAATTTACAGAGCAGGGGCGGGTTTATGTTGAGGGAGAACTTCTTTTAAGCGATGCCCGTGTGAGTAAAAACGGCAGAGCATACCATGTGTTACATGTAAAGACAAAAGAGTTTATCTTGTACACAGTGACGTGGCAAGAAGTCTTACATGTAAGGCCGGGTGAACGCATTAGCGTGTATGCTATCACCGAAAACCTCTCTTTTTTGGATTTTTTCTCCAAACGTTTTTTTACTCCTTCTTTTTCCCTGCAATCATTACGCCAGAGTGATGAGGGGGTTGCAAAACGCCTCTCTTATGCCATCCATGCCCAGCACGAAAACCCCAAAATGCAAGCACTGTACAGCGCGCTTTTTTTAGCTACGCCTGTGCCAAAGGCATTGCGAGAAGATGTGCTGTATTGGGGTGTTTCGCACCTTGTGGCTATTAGCGGGTTTCATTTGGGGGTGCTTTTGGCGCTAGGGTATGGGGTGTTTCGCCCCATGTACCGTTTTTTTCAAAGCCGCTATTTCCCCTACCGTAATGCCACGTTTGATGTGGGCGTAGTGCTGCTTGGGTTGGCTTTTGGATATTTGTGGCTCATTGGGTTTGTGCCGTCGTTTTTGCGCGCTTTTGTGATGGCGGTGGTGGGGTTTTTTCTTTTGATGCGCCACATTAAGCTACTCTCTTTTGGGGTGCTGGGGTTGAGTGTTGGGGTGATTTTAACCCTTTTTCCCCACTTGATTGTGCATATTGGGTTTTGGTTTTCGGTCTTTGGCGTTTTTTACATCTTTCTCTATCTGCACCACTTTAAAGACCGCTTTAGCGCCCCCATGCATGCGGTTTTGTTGAATTTTTGGGTTTTTTTGGCCATGAATATTCCTGTACACTATTGGTTTCCCCTTACTTCTTGGCAGCAGGTGGGTTCTGTGCCTTTAAGTATCGTCTTTATGGGGTTTTATCCCTTAAGCGCACTCTTACATGTAAGCGGATTTGGTGGGCTGATGGATGGTGTTTTGGAGCCTTTTTTGGCGTGGCGCATGGAGGGGGCGGATGTCCCCACACCGCTTTGGATGCTGGTGGGATACTTGGGGTTAAGCGTGCTGGCTATCCGCTGGCGTTTCTTGGCTGTGGGGGTGGTGGTCTTGGGCGGTGTGCCCTTTTTGCTCCTCTAAATAGGCGCAGAGTTTAACGCCGTAGAGAAAGATAACCCACGAGAGATAAATCCAGATGAAAAAGAAAAGAACGACACTAAAGGAGCCGTAAATGCTCAAATACGCTTTGTTGTAGGCCACATAATAGACAAACAAATTTTTACACAGATACCAAATAAGGGAGGCAATAAAAGAGGCTAGTGCCACAAGGCGGGGCGAGAGGTTTTTGCTAGAAGAAATCATATACGTAGCAAAGAAGAGCCCCCATACAATCAGGTAGGGGAAAATAGCCAAGACATTAATCCATTTGGTAAAATCTGAGCTTTGAAGCATGCGGTGAAGGATGCCTGAGACATAAAAAGAGACCCCTAATCCTAAAGGAGCAAGGGTGATAAGCGTCCAGTAGGAAGAGAGCGACTGCCAAAAGCTGCGTCTTTGGGCACCAAGGAGGGTGTTGATGATGTATTCGTATTCTAAAAAAAACATCATGGAAGTAAAAAGCACCACCACAAAACCAAATACACCCATGCCTACGGTGTTGCTTAAAAAAGTTTCAATGTAGCCAGAGATGACCTCTTGGTGGGAGGGCAAGAGGGAGGAGAAAATGAAGCTGGTCATTTTCTCGTAATACACTTCAAAACTTGGAAGTTGCGTAAAAATAGACATGGAGATGAGCAGCACGGGAATGAGTGAAAGCATCGTGTGAAAACTCAACGACGAAGCGTAGTGCATGAGCTGTTTGTCTTTAATCTTTTTTAGCAACTCCACGAAATGAAGTATGTTCACTATAGCCCCATTTTGAACGGATTGAGGATGTTGTTGGGATCAAAAGCACGTTTGATGGAGCGAAACAGCTCCATTTCACCTTCGGTAAAAGCCATGCCCATGTAGGGAGCTTTGCTGAGGCCTATGCCGTGTTCGCCGCTTAAAGTGCCACCCAAATCAATGGTAGCTTGAAAAATCTCTTTAATAGCTTTGTGGCCTTTTTCTAACTCGTCTGGGTTAGCGCCATCGACCATGACGTTGGTGTGGACATTGCCATCGCCCGTGTGGCCAAAACAGGGAACCTTGACGTTGTATTTGCGCGCAATAGCGTCAATAGCATCTAAAAGTTCAGGAAGTTTGCTACGGGGAACGGTGATGTCTTCGTTGAGTTTTTTGCTACCGTAAACGGTGATGGAAGGGCTGGCGTTGCGTCTGGCGAACCATAGCTCTTTGGCCTCTTCGGTTGTATTTGCGCGCTTAAAGGAGGTGCAGCCGTTGGCTAAAAACATCGCTTCAATGGTGGCAAGTTGGGTGGTAATCTCTTCTTCGAGGTTGCCATCCACGTCGGTGATGAGAATAGCCCCTGCCTCAACAGGCAAGCCTTTGGCGTATTTTTGCTCTACCGCGCGAATGGTGAGGTTGTCTAAAAACTCCATCGCTACGGGGGTGACTCCTGCGGCCATGGTCTTGTACACGGCGTTCATGGCATCTTTGACGGTGGGAAAAATACCCATGGCAGTCTGTTTAAGCTTGGGCTTGGCAATGAGTTTGAGGGTGATTTGCGTAATGACCCCAAGGGTGCCTTCACTGGCAATTAAGATACCCGCAACATTGTAACCTGCCACATCTTTGATGGTGCGTTTGCCCGCTCCAATGGCTTCGCCGTTGGGGAGCACGGCACGCAAGGCCATGACGTAGTCTTTGGTGATGCCGTATTTTGCCGCGCGCATACCGCCAGCATTTTCAGCGACGTTTCCTCCTAGGGTGGAGTACTCTTCGCTTGCGGGGTCTGGGGGATAAAAGAGACCTTTGGCTTCAACGGCGCGCTGCAAGTCCATGTTGATGACGCCGGGCTCCACTACGGCAACCATGTTTTCCATGTCGATTTCTAAAATCTTGTTCATGTGTTTTTCAAAAGCCAATACCACTCCCCCATTGGCAGGAAGTGCGCCCCCGGTAAAACCGCTTCCTGCTCCTCGCGGGGTGATGATAATGCGCTGGTCGTTACAGTAGCGCATGATGGCTTGTACATCGGCTTCGTGGCGTGGGAAAAGCACCAAGTCAGGCTCATAAGTTGTGCGTGTAGCATCGTAAGAGTAGGCTAGGCGATGGGCTTTGTCGGCATAAACGTTGTCTTTGCCTAAAAGCTGCTCAAACCACGTTACATGTAAAGCTTCCATGGCTACTGCACCAATAAAGCGCCATAATGGGCGTTGTAGTCGCTAATCGCCTTGGAACCAAAATTCCAAAAGGAGCTTTCTATGCCTTCAACGCGGGTATAAAAAGGAAGTTGATAGGCACTGATGCGGCCAGAGTTAAAGGTTTTAAGAACTTTGAAGCTTTGGCAGTCAGCCACGTAGCCTTTTTGATTGAGGGCAAAAAAGATAATGCCTGCGCTGTGGATTTGGCACATTTTGCGGAACTCTTCCCGCTCAGGGTTGGGTTTACGCTCGCTGGCAAGGTAAGCACCCATGAGGTCGGGGTGTATCCATTGAACGCCTGTAAAGTGGCCAGAGATTTCGTTGAAAACAATGCTGTTAGGGGCAACAATGAGGGCACGATTGTAAAGGTAGTTTAAAATAACCGTGTCGCCTGTTTGGGGAAGAATGCCTGGAAGAGGGAAGGCAGATTGTTCAAGCAAATCAAAGGGTTCAAAACGCACTGTTGCAAAACCACCTTCTTTTTTAGTGACACTAACGCGGGCGATGATGGAGGCCTTGGTTTCGTCAAAATGGTGAATAACAACCCCGCTAGAACCAACAACAATGGCATTTGTGTCAGGAACAAGGGCGGTATTGCCACGAACCTCACCTAGGGTTGTTTTGTACGGCTCAAAAAAGCCTTGGGCGAAAGAGAAAGAAAAAAGCGTCAGAAAAACGACGAGGGTGCGAAACAATGGAACTCCTTTTGCTTTTGATGGGTCGATTATACTTCAAGGCAACTCAAAAAACCCTGAGAATAAAAAGGGTCTTTGTGGTGGGGTTTTGTAAGCAAAAATACCGTATAATCCAAAGATTTTTCCATTTTTCGTTTTGAGAAATGGCGCTTAAAGGGGTTCAATCATGCTACGATGGCTCATGATGGTGTTGGTGTTGGTGTTGGGCGCTCAGGGTGCGTATATGCAAGAGCATCGCTGGGAGCGAGGTGAGACATTTTTGTCTTTTTTGGAAAAACATCAACTGCCTTTAGCGATTTACTACAACCTTGACCGTGAGGACCAAGAGTTGGCCGCGGAGATTATGTCGGGAGTGCGGTATCAGCTTTTACTCGATGATAACGATGTTATCGAGCAAGCGCTTATACCTATTGGAGAAGAGCTTCAGCTACACATTGTGCGCGACAAAGAAGAAGGTGCTTACGGCCTTCGCATTACGCCTGTAGCCTACCAAGAAGAGTCTTTGACGGTGAGTTTGGACATCTCCCTTTCTCCCTATCAGGACATTGTCAATGCGACCAACAACTACGCACTGGCCAACGAATTTGTCAACTCTTTTAAGAACAGTGTCAATTTTCGCCGCTTGGTCAAAGGGGACCGTTTGGTGATTTTTTACTCTCAAAGAACCCGCTTGGGTCAGCGTTATGGAAATCCAAAAATTGAAGCAGCGATGGTGGAAATTCGTGGAAAAGAGCATTTTGTTTTTCTGTATGATGATAACCGTTACTACGACCAAACAGGGAAAGAAATCGAAGGATTTTTCTTAAAAGTCCCCGTGCGCTATACGCGCATTTCCTCTCCTTTTACCCAAAAGCGCTGGCATCCTGTCTTGCAACGCTACCGCGCCCACTTGGGTATTGACTATGCTGCACCTACGGGGACACCTGTCGTGGCTGCGGGCGAGGGGCGTGTGGTGTTCGTGGGTAACAAAGGGGGCTATGGCAAGACAGTGGAGATAGACCATGGCCATGGCTATAAAACCTTGTACGCCCATCTTAACGGCTACCGCAAAGGCTTGCAACGGGGCGCAAGGGTTGCTCAGGGGCAACTTATTGGGTATGTGGGGAGCACGGGACTGAGCACAGGCCCCCATCTGCACTTTGGTCTATACAAGGATAGCCGCGCCATTAACCCCAATAGTGTTGTTCAGATAGAAAAAGAGAAATTAAACGGTGAGAAGCGCAAAGCCTTTTTGGCACACGTAGAAACGTTTAAACCCCGCTTTGAAATAGCGCTTGCCCAGCCTTCAGTGCCCGCAAGGGAAGAGACCTTTGATTACATGGTGCAACTGGATGAGCCTATTGGGGTTGTCTCCGAGGCTGTGCAGGTTTCTAAAGTAAACTAGGAACCTTTGTGGCAAAACTCAAAGACCTTAAACACTCTCAGGAGATTATTGAAAGCTACTTACAAGACGAGCTTGACCAAGAGCTTTCCCCTGCAGAGTTAGCACGGCACTTGCGCCATGTGCACAAAAACGATACAGACCTTTTTATTGATTATGTCAAACAACTCTCTAGCGAAAGTTTGGGGGATGTGGCCATTGAGTTGCCTGACCACATCCTTAAG
>Ga0075011_10001377_pt1 | contig 13050 bp, 13 predicted proteins | sample TARM_MetaG_T_14_FD_72354 | JGI IMG/M metagenome (GOLD analysis project Ga0075011, IMG submission 72354) | Freshwater microbial communities from Pennsylvania, USA, analyzing microbe dynamics in response to fracking - TARM_MetaG_T_14 | ecosystem: Environmental > Aquatic > Freshwater > River...
ATGGGTGCCCGGCACCCCGTCGATCGCGGCCTCGCCCGCATACGTGGGCAGGCCGCCCGGTGTCCGGACGGTGGCCACCGCGACTTGCCCTGTGTTTTCCATGAAGATCGCCACGCGGGTTTCCTCGCCCGTGGCGGCCACCAGCCCGCGCTCGATGGCGAAGGGGCCGACCCCGGCCAGGATATTGCCGCAGTTCTGCGCGTCGGTCACGATGGCCTGATCGACGAAGACCTGAAGGAAGAGGTAATCGACATCGATCCCCGCGCGGTTCGATTTGCTGACCACGGCGACCTTGCTGGTCAGCGGATCGGCGCCGCCCAGCCCGTCGATCTGGCGCGGATCGGGCGAGCCCATCACCGCCAGCAGGAATGCATCGCGCGCGGGCGTGTCGGCGGGGAGGTCGTCCTTGAGGAAATAGCCGCCCTTCGAGGTGCCGCCGCGCATCCACATGCAGGGGGCCGAATGTCCGGTGGTCATGGCTTGCGGGTTCCTTGTGGTGTGGGAAAAGAGCCCCTCCACCACCGCCTATGGCGGCGGTCCCCCTCCCCATTGCATGGGGAGGATCGGGTCCTCCCCGCTGTGCGGGGAGGTGGCAGCCCGCAGGGCTGACGGAGGGGGCTTTTGCGGCTCAGACGTACCTGAGGCCTTCCTTTTCCAGCCGTTCGCGCATCTTGTACATGTCGAGGCCGAGCACCCCGCTCGCCAGCTTCAGCCGCTTTTCGCCCTCATGGGCCTCGCGCGCCTGCGCGGCCTTGAGCACGTCGGCGGCATTTTCGCGCGGGACGACGACCACGCCGTCATCGTCGGCCACGATCACGTCGCCCGGTTGGACCGCGCAATTGGCGCAGACCACCGGCACGTTGACGCTGCCCAGCGTGTTCTTGACCGTCCCTTGCGCATAGATGGCCTTGGACCAGACGGGGAATTCCATCTCGGTCAGGTCGCGCACGTCGCGCACGCCCGCGTCGATGATCAGCCCGCGACAGCCGCGCGCCTGCGCCGAGGTGGCCAGAAGATCGCCGAAATAGCCGTCTTCGCAAGGGCTGGTAGGGGCGAGCACGAGGATGTCGCCTGCCTTGATCTGTTCGATGGCGACATGGATCATCCAGTTGTCGCCCGGCGGCGCGCTGATCGTCACCGCCGAACCGGCAATGCGCGCGCCGCGATAGATCGGGCGCATATGGCTGGCCAGAAGGCCGGTGCGGCCTTGCGCCTCGTGGACGGTGGCGACGCCGCAGGCGGCCAGACCCTCGACCACGGCCGGATCGGCCCGCTCGATGTTTTGCACCACGATACCCGCCTTTGGGCCTGCCATCGGAAATTCTCCCACATTTTCTTGGCACCGGACTTCTTGGTACCGGACATGGAACCGCCAGCCACGGGCGCCAAATGCAATGTTTGGCGTGGGGCATAAGGAAATGCTAAGTCTTTGGGCCATGTTCCATTCCCGCGCCGAACCGGCCCTCAACATTCGCCACCTCGCCGCGCTGGCCGCCACGGTGCGTCATGGCAGCGTGACCCGCGCCGCGCGGGCGATCAACCTGACCCAGCCTGCGCTGACCCAGGCCATCGCCCGGCTCGAAACCGATCTGGGCTGCGCGCTGTTCGAGCGCGGGGCCTCGGGCATGACCGCGACCGCGCCCGCGCTGCTGCTCGCCCCGCGTGCCGAGGCGGCCATCGCCCATATCGGCTCTCCGCGCGTGACGGGGACACAGGTGCGCGCGTTCCTCGCGCTGGCCCGCGCCGGGTCTTATGCCGGGGCGGCGGAAGCGACCGGGCTTTCGGCGGCCTCGCTGCACCGGGCGGTGGCCGATCTGGGGGTGGCGCTGGGGCAGCGGCTGGTCGAGCGGCGCGGGCGCACGGTGCTGCTCGGCCCGGCGGGCGCACGGCGCGCGCGTGCCTTTGGCCTGGCCATGGCCGAATTGCGCAGCGGGCTCGACGAAGTGGCCGCCTATCAGGGGAAAGTGGCCGGGCGCGTGGTGATCGGGGCCATGCCGCTGTCGCGCGCGCGCTGGCTGCCCGAGACGATCCTGCGGTTCGCGCGGCTTCATCCCGGTGTCGACGTGGCCGTGGTCGAGGGGAGCCATGCCGAACTGGTCGGCCCCTTGCGCGACGGGGAGATCGACCTGATGCTGGGGGCCTTGCGCGAAGGGGGCGCGTTCGAGGATCTGGTGCAGGAAGCCGTGTTCGAGGACCGGCCCGCGCTGATCATGCGCGCCGGGCATCCGCTGGCGGGCCATGATCGCCCGCTCGACGCGGAAACCCTGCGCGCGTTTCCGTGGATCTTGCCCGGCGGCGACACGCCGCTGCGGCTCTATTGGGAGGCGATGATGCGCGCGGTGACCGGGGAGGCGCCGCCCCATGTCGGCATCGAGTGCGGCTCGGTGCTGACCGTGCGGCAATTGCTGGTGGGCTCCGATGCGCTCACCCTGCTCAGTCCGGCGCAACTGGCGGTCGAACTGGAGAGCGGGGTTCTGGCCATGCGGCCCACGCCCGTGCCGGTCCGGCGCACGATCGGCCTGACCCACCGCGCGCTCTGGCGGCCAACCGCCCCGCAGGCCGATTTCCTGGCTCTGCTGCGCACGGTTTCAGGACAAGACTTCGCATAAAGTTATGGGCTCGGCGTTCTTTGCATTTGTAGGCGCGGGGGCCGGGCCGCATCACGTCGGGCATGGAGAGAATGCTTGCCCTGATCGGCTTTGGAGAGGCCGGGTCCACTTTTGCCCGCGCGGCGGGCTGGGAGGCTGGCGCCCAGGCTTTTGACATTGCACCGGCGCGCCGCGCGGCGATGGAGGAAGCAGGCGTTGTGGCCTGTGCCAGCGCGCGCGATGCGCTGATTTCCGCCGATCTGGTGCTTTCGCTGGTCACCGCCGACAGCGCGCTGGCCGTGGCGGAGGACTACGCCGGGTGGCTGCGCGAAGGCGCGCTGTTCTGCGACATGAATTCCGTCGCGCCCCAAACCAAGCGTGCGGCGGCCCATGCGGTCGAGGCGGCGGGCGGGCGCTATGTCGATGTCGCGGTGCTGGCCCCGGTCCATCCGGCCCGGCTCAAGGTGCCGCTGCTGGTTTCCGGGCCCGCCGCGCCCGAGGCTGCGCAGGCGCTGGGCGAAGCGGGCTTCGTCAATGTCCGTGTCGTGGGCGACGAGGTGGGCCGGGCCAGCGCGATCAAGATGATCCGCTCGGTCATGGTCAAGGGCGTGGAGGCGCTGACCGCCGAGATGATGCTGGCCGCCACGCGCGCCGGGGTCGTCGAGGACGTGCTCGCCTCGCTCGACGCCAGCGAAAAGACCGACAGCTGGCTGTCCCGCGCGGCCTACAACATCGAGCGGATGACCACCCACGGGCTGCGCCGCGCCGCCGAGATGGAGGAATCCGCGCGTACGCTCGAAGACCTCGGCGTCGAGCCGCTGATGACGCGCGGCACCGTGGCCCGCCAGCGCGCGCAGGCGGGCCACACCATCCCTTTCACCCCCACTTCCAGGGAACCGGCCGAATGACCATGATTATCGACTGCCATGGCCACTATACCGTGTTGCCCAAGGCGCATGACGCCTGGCGCGAGCAGCAGAAGGCCGCGTTCAGGGCGGGCCAGCCCGCGCCGCCTTATCCGGTCATCACCGACGACGAGATCCGCGAGACGATCGAGGCCAACCAGTTGCGCCTGATAAAGGAACGCGGCGCGGACATGACGATCTTCTCGCCCCGCGCCAGCGCCATGGCCCCGCATGTCGGCGACCAGAGCGTGGCCGTGCCCTGGGCGCGGGCGTGCAACGACCTGATCGCGCGCGTCGTGGCACTCTATCCCGAGACGTTCGCGGGCGTGTGCATGCTGCCGCAAAGCCCCGAGGCCGACATGACCAGCTCCATCGCCGAGCTGGATCGTTGCGTGAACGAACTGGGCTTCATCGGCTGCAACCTCAACCCCGATCCGGGCGGCGGGCATTTCCAGCATCCGCCACTGACGGACGAATTCTGGTTCCCGTTCTACGAGAAGATGGTCGAACTCGACGTTCCGGCGATGATCCACGTCTCGGGCAGCTGCAACCCGGCGATGCACGCGACCGGGGCCTATTACATCGCGGCGGATTCCATCGCCTTCATGCAGCTTCTCGAAGGCGACCTGTTCAGCCGTTTCCCGACGCTGCGGTTCATCATTCCCCATGGCGGCGGCGCGGTGCCCTATCACTGGGGGCGCTATCGCGGGCTGGCCGACATGCTGAAAAAGCCCGCGCTCGACGGGCACCTGATGAACAACGTGTTCTTCGATACCTGTGTCTATCACCAGCCGGGGGTCAACCTTCTGGCGCAAGTGATCGAGACCAAGAACATCCTGTTCGGCTCGGAAATGGTGGGCGCCGTGCGCGGCATCGATCCCACCACGGGCCACTATTTCGATGATACCAAGCGCTATGTCGATGCGCTGGACGTGTCCGAGGCGCAGCGCCACGCGATCTTCGAGGGCAATGCCCGCCGCGTGTTCCCGCGCCTCGACAGCAAGCTCAAGGAGAGGGGCCTATGACCGTATCGGGAGAGGAAACACCGTCCGCAGGACCGGAAAATCGGCCGCAGACCATTCACGAATATCTCGCCGAGTTCGACGATATTCCCGGCACGCGCGTCTATACCGCCGCGCGGGCGCGCCGGGGCTATCATATCAACCAGTTCGCGATGAGCCTGATGAAGGCGGAAAACCGCGCGCGGTTCAAGGCCGACGAGCGCGCCTATATCGACGAATGGAAGATCAGCGAGGAAGCCAAGCAGGCCCTGCTCGCGCGCGACTACAACGCGCTGCTCGATCTGGGCGGCAATGTCTACTTCCTGTCCAAGCTGTTCTCGACCGACGGGCTGCCCTTTGCCGAGGCGGTCTCGACGATGACCGACCTGACCTGGCCCGAATATCGCCAGATGATGATGGACGGGGGCCGCAGCCCCGAGGGCAACCGCTCGATCAGGGCCAACCTTGCCGCCGCAAGCGGCAAGGCGCTGGGACAGGAGAACTGACATGGCGCGGATTACCGCCGGTATCGCGTCGAGCCACGTGCCCCTGCTGGGCGTGGCGGTCGACCAGGGCAAGACGCAGGACGACTATTTCGGCCCGATCTTTGCCGGGTACGAATGGACCAGGGCCTGGGAGCGCGAAGAGAAACCCGATGTGATCGTGCTGGTCTACAACGACCATGCCTCGGCCTTCGACATGAAGATCGTGCCCACGTTCGCCATCGGCTGTGGCGAGAGCTACAAGCCCGCCGACGAAGGCTGGGGCCCGCGCCCCGTGCCCGACGTGGAAGGCCACCCCGATCTGGCCTGGCACATCGCGCAGAGCCTGATCCTCGACGAATTCGACATGACCGTCATCAACGAGATGGATGTCGACCATGGCCTGACCGTGCCGCTCTCGATGATGTTCGGCCAGCCCGAAGCCTGGCCGGTCAAGGTTGTGCCGCTGGCGGTCAACGTGGTGACCTATCCGGTTCCTTCGGGCAACCGCTGCTGGGCGCTGGGCGAGGCGATCAAACGCGCGGTCGAGAGCTTCCCCGAAGACCTCAACGTCCAGATCTGGGGCACGGGCGGCATGAGCCACCAGCTTCAGGGCAAGCGCGCGGGCCTGCTCAACCGCGAGTGGGACAACGCCTTCATGGACATGCTCGTGGGCGAGTCTGATGCGGCGCGCTGGATTCCCCATATCGAATACTTGCGCGAGACCGGATCGGAAGGGATCGAGATGGTCATGTGGCTGATCATGCGTGGGGCGCTGGGCCCGCGCACGCGGCTGCTCCATCGCCACTATCACATTCCCTGTTCGAACACCGCGATCGGGCATCTGGTGCTGGTGCCCGAACCAGCAGTTGCGCCCGCCTGAAGGCGGACATCCTTGCAATGATTCAGGAGTAGATTCATGCGTATTGCCCTGGTCGGTGCCGGCGCCTTTGGCGAAAAGCACCTCGACGGCCTCAAGACAATCGACGGCGTCGAAATCGTTTCGGTGATCAGCCGGGAGGCCGGGCAGGCGGCTGCCGTCGCCGCCAAATATGGCGCGCGCCATTCGGGCACCGATCTGGGCGAAGCGCTGGCGCGGCCCGATGTCGATGCGGTGATCCTGTGCACGCCGACCCAGATGCACGCCGCGCAGGCCATCGCCTGCATGGAGGCGGGCAAGCACGTTCAGGTCGAAATCCCGCTGGCCGACAGCTGGGCCGACGCGCAAGCGGTGGTCGCCAAGCAGCAGGAAACCGGGCTGGTGTGCATGGTGGGCCACACCCGCCGCTTCAATCCCTCGCACCAGTACGTGCACAACCGGATCAGGGCCGGCGAATTCGCCATCCAGCAGATGGATGTGCAGACCTACTTCTTCCGCCGCAGGAACATCAACGCCAAGGGCGAGCCGCGCTCGTGGACCGACCACCTGCTCTGGCACCACGCGGCCCACACGGTCGACCTGTTTGCCTATCAGGCGGGCAGGATCGTCAAGGCCAATGCCATCGAAGGGCCGATCCATCCCGAACTGGGCATCGCCATGGACATGTCGATCCAGCTCAAGAGCGAGACCGGCGCGATCTGCACGCTCTCGCTCTCGTTCAACAACGACGGGCCGCTGGGCACGTTCTTCCGCTATATCGGCGACAGCGCGACGTATATTGCCCGCTACGACGATCTCGTGAACGGCAGGGAAGAGCCCATCGACGTGAGCCATGTCGATGTCTCGATGAACGGGATCGAGCTTCAGGACCGCGAATTCATCGCCGCCATCCGCGAAGGGCGCGAGCCCAACAGTTCGGTGGGCAAAGTGCTCGACTGCTATCGCGTGCTGGGCGAACTGGAACAGCAGCTCGCCGCAGGCTGACCGCGATAAAGATCCTCCCCACACCGTGGGGAGGGGGACCGCCGGAACGGCGGTGGAGGGGCCTTTCGTCCGGGCACGACGCAGCACAAGCACAAAACCCCTCCACCACGCCGCTGCGCGTCGCGGTTCCCCTCCCCGCGAGCGGGGAGGATCGCGTTCAGGTCCGGGGATGCGGGCGCGGGGTGGCTTGCCAAGCTGCGGGAAATTCGGGATGGCGGGGCATGCTTCCTGCCATCTTCGGCCTTTCGGGCCTTGTCCTCACCGCCGATGAACGCGCCTTCTTCAAGGATGCCAATCCGGCTGGCTACATCCTGTTCGGGCGCAATGTCGAAAGCCGGGCGCAAGTCCGGGCGCTGACCGACGAATTGCGCGCGCTCCACGGGCGCGACCGGTTGCTGGTTTCGATCGATCAGGAAGGCGGGCGCGTGGCCCGGATGAAGCCGCCGGTCTGGGCGGCCTATCCGGCGGGGGAGGCCTTCGACCGGCTTTACGACGTGGCGCCCGCCAGCGCGATCGAGGCCGCGCGGGCCAATGCCCAGGCGCTGGGCATGGATCTGGCCGAAGCGGGCATCAGCGTCGATTGCCTGCCGCTGCTCGATGTGCGCCAGCCCGGCGCGCACGATGTGATCGGCGACCGGGCGCTGGGCCGCGAGCCGCAGCGGGTGGCGGCGCTGGGCCGGGCAACGCTTGACGGGCTGGCCCGCGCGGGCGTGGCGGGTGTGGTCAAGCATATTCCCGGCCATGGCCGCGCGCTGGCCGACAGCCACAAGGAACTGCCGACCGTGACCGCTTGCGCGCAGGAACTGGAACTGGACCTCGCGCCCTTCCGCGCGCTGTCGGGCGCGGGCATCGCGATGACTGCGCATGTGCGCTACACCGCGTGGGACGCGCAGGCCCCCGGCACGCTGTCGCCGATCGTGGTGGGCGAGGTGATCCGCAAGACCATCGGCTTTGACGGGCTGCTGTTGAGCGACGACCTCGACATGGAGGCGCTTTCGGGCACGGTGCCCGAACGGGCCGCGCGCGCGCAGGCGGCGGGCTGCGACCTCGCGCTCAATTGCTGGGCGAAGATGGACGACATGGTGGGCATCGCCGAAGCGCTGGCGCCGATGGGCGAGGCGAGCGCGCAGCGTCTGGCGCGCGCGCTGGCCCCCACGGCGGCGGCGGCCGTGCCACTCGACGCGGCCTTGCAGGCAGACCTGATCGCCCGGCGCGACAGGCTGCTGGCGCTCGCCTGACCCTCGCGGATGGCGCCCGATCCGATCCTGAATGAGGACACCGGCTGGGACGGGCTGGCTGGCCATGGACTGGAAAGCCAGGGCGAGGGAGGCCGCGCAGCGGGCGACGAGGCGCTCTATCTCGAACTCGATGGCTGGGAAGGGCCGCTCGACCTGCTGCTCGAACTGGCGCGGCGGCAGAAGGTCGACTTGCGGCGAATTTCGATCCTCGAACTGGTCGACCAGTATCTTGATTATGTTGCACGCGCGGGGGCCCTGCGGCTCGAACTGGCGGCGGATTATCTCGTGATGGCGGCGTGGCTGGCCTATCTCAAGTCGCTGCTGCTGCTGCCGCGCGATCCGGCGATGCAGCCCGGCCCGGAAGAACTGGCGCTGCGCCTGCAACTGCGGTTGCAGCGGCTGGGCGCGATGCGCGAGGCCGGGGCCCGGCTCATGGCGCGCGACCGGCTGGGGCGCGATGTCTTTGCGCGCGGCGCGCCCGAGGGGATCGTGATCGCCCGTCGCCCGCGCTGGAAGGCCGATCTGTTTGCGCTGATCCAGGCCTATGGTCAGGTGCAGCATCGCAATCGCCCGGTCGTTCACATGGTCCGCGAAAGGCCGGTGATGACGCTGGAGGCGGCGCTGGCGCGGATTTCGGCGATGCTGGGAACGAGCCTGGAATGGCGCGATCTGCGCGCGTTTCTGCCTGCTTCCACGCTCGACAGCCTTGAGGCGCGGCAACTGGCGCGTTCGGCGCTGGCGTCGAGCTTTCTGGCCGTGCTCGAACTGGCCAAGCAGGGGCTGGTCGATCTGGTGCAGGAAGAATGCTTTGGCCCCTTGCTGGTGCGGCCACGATGAGCGGGGAAGGGCCCGACGATCTGGTGCGCGCGGTCGAGGCGACCCTGTTCGCAGCGCAAGAGCCGCTCACCCGCGAGGAAATTTCGCGGCATCTGCGCGGGGCTGACGTGCGCGGTGCGCTCGACGAACTGGCGCGGCACTATGCCGGGCGCGGCGTCCATCTGGTCGAGCGGGGCGGGCGCTGGCATTTCCAGACCGCGCCCGATCTGGCGCACCTGCTGCGGCGCGAGAAGGACGAGGTGCGCCGCCTGTCGCGCGCGGCGACCGAGGCGCTGGCGATCATCGCCTATCACGAGCCGGTCAGCCGCGCCGAGATCGAGGCCATTCGCGGCGTGCAGACCGCGCGCGGCACGCTCGACGTGCTGATGGAGGCGGGCTGGGTGCGCGTGGCGGGCCGCCGCGAGGTGCCGGGGCGCCCCACGCTCTATGCCACGACGCCTGCGTTCCTCACCCATTTCGGGCTGGGCAGCCGCGCGGACCTGCCCGGCATCGGCGAATTGCGCGCGGCGGGCCTGCTCGATCCGGTGGACGAGGCCTATGCCGTGCTGATGGGCAGCGACGACCCGGAAACCCGCGAAGAGGACGAACAGGAGGCGGGGCCTGCGTAAACGACACAAATCGGCACTGGCCGCTGGCGAAGGCGCGGAACATGCCCTATCTGGTCTGACAAAGGAGAATTTGAAATGGGTGGCCTTTCTCTACCGCACCTGATCATCCTGGCTGTGGTCGTGCTGATTCTGTTCGGTCGTGGTCGCATTTCGGAAATGATGGGCGACTTCGGCAAGGGTATCAAAAGCTTCAAGCAGGGCATGAGCGAAGAAACCGATCGTCCGGTCACCCCGCCGCCTGCACAGATCCAGCAGACCCCGGTTCAGCCCACGGTTCAGGCGCCTGTTCAGCCTCCCGTGCAGGCCCCCGTGCAGACTGGCGTGCAGACGGGCGCCGACCAGTCGCAGGGCCCCAAGGCCTGAACGGCGCACGCGTCTTCTGACGGATCGGGGCTGATCGCCGATGTTTGATATTGCACCGTCCGAATTGCTGCTGGTCGTCATCGTGGCGATCGTGGTGATCGGGCCCAAGGACTTGCCCCTCGCGCTGCGCACCGCAGGGCGGTGGATTGGCAAGATGCGCCGCGTTTCCAACCACTTCAAGGCCGGTATCGAAACCATGATCCGCGAGGCGGAACTGGCCGATATGGAAAAGAAGTGGCAGGAACAGAACGCCCGGATCATGGCCGAGAGCCAGGCCGCCAGCGCGGCTGAAATGGCCGCGGCTGCCGGGCAGACCCCTGCGGATGCCGCCGACCAGCACTTGCCCATGGCAGGGCCGGTAGCGGCCGATCCGGTGGTGGCTGATCCGGGGCGGCTGCTCCCCCTCGAAGCGCGCGCCGAGCGTCCGCGCTCGCCCCAGCCCGAGGCGGTTCCTTCGAACGCTCCTTCGAACAGGGCCCCTTCGAACAGTGATGGCACGCCGTGATCCAGATTCAGGATATTGACGAAACCCAGGCGCCGCTGCTCGATCACCTGATCGAACTGCGCACGCGCCTGTTGCGCTGTGTCTATGCGCTCGCGCTCACCTCGGCGATCTCGTACTATTTCGTCGACACGATTCTGGCGATCCTCGTCCACCCGCTGAGCGGGGCTTTCCCCGGCGGGCACGGGAAGCTCATTTATACCAAGCTCTATTCGGCGTTCTTCGTGAACGTGAAGGTGGCCCTGTTCGCGGGCTTCCTGCTGAGCTTTCCGGTCATCGCCAACCAGCTCTGGGCCTTTGTCGCGCCGGGGCTCTATGCGCGCGAAAAGCGGGCGTTCCTGCCGTTCCTGATCGCCACCCCGGTCCTGTTCGGGATGGGGGCGAGCCTGGCCTATTTCGTTGTGATGCCCACCGCGTTCCGCTGGTTCGTGGGCTTTCAGGGCGACAAGGGCGGGCTGCAACTCGAAGCCCTGCCGGGGATCGAGGAATATCTGGCGCTGGTGATGCAGTTCATCCTCGCGTTCGGGGTCTCGTTCCTGCTGCCGGTGCTGCTGATGCTGCTCAACCGCGCGGGGATCGTCAGCCGCGATGCGCTGGTCAAGGCGCGCCGCTATGTGATCGTCGGGATCGTGGCGCTGGCTGCGCTGATCACCCCGCCCGATGTCGTCTCGCAGCTGATGCTGGCGGTGCCGCTGCTGATCCTGTTCGAAGGCACGCTGATCCTCATGCGCATCGTCGAGCGCAAGGACGCCGAGGAAAAGGCGCGGGCCGAAGCGGCAGCGCAGGCGGGGACCATGCCGGGCGAGCCCACCCATCTTCTGCCCTGATTCGAGGGCCTGATTACGTAAAAACGGCGGTGCAGGCGGCGGTGAAGACCGGGGGCCTCCACCGCCGTTTCTGTTTCAGGGATCGGGCCGGGCACGGGTGCGAGGGAAACACCCTGAAAAGAGCCCGGCAACGCTGCGTCCGGGGGGAGGGGGAACCCGGCGCATGGGCGTCGGGCTCCTAACGGTCATCCCCGGTTCTGGTTTCCGGTTTCGGGCGGGGCCTGATCATCGGGCCAGACTTTGCCGCCGCCCACCCATGTTTCGTACACGCGGGTTTTCGCGATGGCCTGCGGGCTGGCGGTCATCGGGTCGGTATCGACCAGCACGAAATCGGCGCGCAGGCCCGGCGCGAGGCGGCCAAAGCGGTTTTGCGCAAACCCGGCCCAGGCCCCGCCCGTGGTATAGGCGGCCAGCGCAGCGGCGCGGCTGACCTTTTCCTGCGGCTGCCAGCCCCCGGCGGGCTGGCCATCGGGGCCTTCGCGGCTGATCGCGGCGGCAATCCCGGCAAAGGGATCGGGCCGCTCGACCGGCGCGTCGGACCCGAAGGCGAGGCGTCCGCCTGCCTTGAGCACCGATTGCCACGCATAGGCCCCGGCCAGACGCTCGGGCCCCAGCCGCGCCTCTGCCATCAGCCGGTCCGAGGTCTGGTGGGTGGGCTGCATCGAGGCGATCACCCCGTTGCGGCCCACCAGCGGCATGTCGGCCGCGTCGATCACTTGCGCGTGTTCGAGGCGCCAGCGGCGGTCGCCCTTGTAGGTGGCCGAAAGATCGTCGACGGTGTGGAGCACGGCGGCATTGGCCGCGTCGCCAATGGCGTGGACCGCCACCTGAAACCCGTCCATCGCCGCCCGGCTCATCAGGTTGCCCAGCCGGGTGTCGTTCATCTGCGGCAGGCCGCGCGTGGCGGGAGCATCGGCATAGGGCGCCTTGAGCCAGGCCCCGCGCGAGCCGAGCGCGCCATCCATGAACAGCTTGACCCCGCCCATGCGCAGGCGGTCCTGATAGAGCCACGGGGTCGGCGCGGAGCCCGCGATCAGGGCCATCTGGTCGATACCCATGGCATAGGCCATGATCCGCACGTAGAGTGTGTTGGCGTCGCCCGCGCGGCGGAAGGCCTGCCAGTCCTCGATGCTCGTGCCCATGTCAGCGACGGCGGTCAGCCCGCGGGCAAAGAGCAGCGACTGGGCCTTGGCCAGCGCGGCGTCGCGGTCGGCCCCGCGCGGGGGGGGCAAGTGCGGCGTCATCAGGTCCATCGCGGCATCGACCAGCACGCCTTCGGGGCTGCCATCGGCGCGGTGGGGGATCGTGCCGCCTGCCGGGGCCTTTGTGCCAGCGGTGATGCCTGCGGTCTTGAGCGCGGCGCTGTTGGCCCAGCCGGCGTGCCCATCGACCCGTTCGAGCCAGACCGGACGGTCGCCCAGCGCGGAATCGAGCTCGGCGGCGGTGGGGAAGCGGCTGGCCCCGGTGCTGTCCTTCAGGCCCCAGGCTTCCTGGTTCCAGCCGCGCCCGACGATCCATGCGCGGTCGGGATGGGCGGCGGCAAAGGCGCGAATCTGGTCGAGTGCCTCGGCCAGCGAATGCGTGTCCGACAGGTCGAGCGAGAGGGCGGCCAGCCCCAGCCCCATGACATGGACATGCGAATCGATCAGGCCGGGCAGGATCACCCGGCCCTGACCGTCGACATGATAGGCAAAGCCTTTCTTCGGCAGCTTGTCGCCGGGGTGGAAGACCTGAAGGATCGTTCCGGTCTGGTCGAACAGCAACCCGCTGACCGCCTCGACCTGCCCTTGCGCGTCGATGGTCTCGCCATGGACGTTGTCGAGCAGGGTGGCGGG
>Ga0075011_10001378_pt1 | contig 13045 bp, 15 predicted proteins | sample TARM_MetaG_T_14_FD_72354 | JGI IMG/M metagenome (GOLD analysis project Ga0075011, IMG submission 72354) | Freshwater microbial communities from Pennsylvania, USA, analyzing microbe dynamics in response to fracking - TARM_MetaG_T_14 | ecosystem: Environmental > Aquatic > Freshwater > River...
CAGGTACATAACCAATAGAAAGAAAGGGATCCCGGTAAAGCGGTTCATTACAAAGGCATCTATTTTTTCAGAAATTGAGCGCCCCAGAGTACCTTGCAGATGCACAGATTTTTGTACCAGCTGGTAGATAAAAGTGTAGCGTGTGTCAGCAATCTGCAAATCGATATCCGCATCAGCACCCCGTTCTATTTTTTGTTTTTCCTGTAAAAATGCTGTTTTTTGTACCTCAGAAAGCAGTTTTTCTATACTCTGATCACCTTCCAATAGCTTAATCGCCAAGGCTTTATTGTGTAAATGGTGGCTGGCAGAGTCTAATAAACGCTCCCCCTTCTCAATCAGGGGGGTTAAAATATGACCATAATTTAAGGTAATTGGATGGTCTAATTTTTGCTGACTGAGCGCAGTTAACTGCCCCCTTAACTTCTCCACCGATTTTTTATTGTGCGTCGATAAACTGATAACCGGGCAACCAAGTCCTTTAGCCAACGCCTTTTCATTAATAACTAAACGTTTTTTCTCTGCCACATCCATTTTATTAATAACGGCAACAACCGGCAGCCCCAGCTCCTTAAGCTGCAAGGTCAGATATAAACTTCGCTCTAAACAGCTGGCATCGATCACATTGATAATCAGATCCGGACTATTGCGCATGATGTAATCGAAGGCAACACGTTCATCAAGCGAGCCGCTGTCAACGTTATAGTCAAGGCTGTAAATACCGGGCAGATCAATAACTTTCACCTCGGTTTTATCATCCAGCGTAAAATAACCGGTTTTCTTCTCAACCGTTACACCGCTCCAGTTACCAACATGTTGATTAGCTCCCGTTAAGACATTAAATAATGTCGTCTTTCCTGAATTAGGATTACCAATTGTTGCGATAGATAAGCTCATGCGATCAACTCCACCTTAATTTTACTCACTAATGATTTACGCAGTGCAATGCTGCTATTAGCACAGCGGATGGCAACAGGATCTCCCATAGGAGCCATACGCAACAGCTCAATTTGCGCTTTTGGTAGAAAACCTAAATTAAGCAGTTTTTTACGCATCACAGGATCCATATCGTGCATATGGACAATATTTGCTTTTTGGCCAACTTTAAGCTCTGATAAAAACATATGTACCTCCGGTTGTAGCAACCTAACTGCTAATCATTATCATTTGTATTTAAGATACTAAGATAAATAAATAGCTTGTACCATGTTTTAAATCAATTTTATTGTCGATATTCATCGATGCTCTGATAAACTAAGAAAAAATTATTACTACTGGAAGATAATATGGACTTCAGCGATCTTAATCTTGTCTACTCCACTGAGGGTGGAAAAATAGACAAACCTCTTGATAAAAAGAGTGCACCGGAAGGTGATGGTATTATTCGCATCCACCGCGAAACCAAAGGACGAAAAGGTAAAGGCGTGACTCTAATAAAAGGGTTAGCACTTGACGAGAAAGCCCTAAAAGCACTGGCTAAAGAGATAAAACAACGTACAGGTACGGGTGGCAGTGTTAAAGATTTTGTGATTGAAATTCAGGGTGACCAACGTGATATTGTAAAAACACTTCTGGAGAAACAGGGCTATACAGTTAAATTAGCAGGCGGTTAATGCTAAGCAAAAGATGCACAACAGTGCATCTTTTGCTCGTTTTCAATATTATTTTTTAGTCAGCGCCAGCCCTGAAAATTGTATCCCCTGCCAACCATTAATCATAAATTGACGAATATTTTGATGATCATCTGCATCCGGATTCTTTAGCACATGCTCACGGTAATAATGTCCAAAACAAGCCAGCGTTTGCGCTTCATTGAAATTATGCAGCTGTGCAAAAGAGAATAGTTTACATGATCCTGAATTTTCACTCGGCGCATTTATCTGCACACCATTATTAAAAGCGGTTTCAGTAAAGTGATAATATTTTTCAATAAGCGCCATGGTATCGGTAAATTCAATATCTTGAGGAGCTGCTGATAGTTTCTCTAAAAACGCATTGATTAACATAAAAGTCATGCTCCCTGCTTAATCAAAATAGATGCTATTGTCTTGATGCAAATTGTCTTGATGCAAATTTTCAGTACTCACGGGCTCACCTTTAATACGCTTTTCTTCGCCAGCCCACTCACCTAAGTCTATCAGTTGGCAGCGCTTACAACAGAACGGACGGTAGATGCTTTCTTTACTCCATTGGACCTCTTTTTTACAGGTTGGACAGTTCACTTTCATAGTAACTCCTAGCAACAGGTTTGCTCAAATAAAACATGGTCAGAGCGCTGATTGTCAGCATCAGCATTCATAAAACGGATAGAGTAACGATTTTTATGGCCGCTAATCATAGGATAAACAGCCTGTGATTTTTTAACTTTTATTATTACAAAGCTGCAGTTTTCAACTTCGCCCTGATAAAAGCCATTGCTGGCCGTCAGCTCAGCACTAACACCTTGCGATCGTTTTATTTTTAAGAACAGTGACAGCGCCTGCTCTAAACTTGCAAAATGGCCAAACCACTTACGGCTATCTTGCTGGCGTTTTTCTAAATCAGTTGCGAGCCAAAAATGAAACTGCGGTAAATCGAAAGTGCAGCAGCCGCTGGGGATAGAAAAACGTTGTTTAAGAGAGGTTAAAAAACGATTGTTTTTAAAATAATGCAGCTGTTTAGGCATGTTTGCCAGCGCTTCAATTAACCCATCAATTTCAGTAATTAATTCACTGACCGCCTGGTAATCGACTTCGGCAACCTTTAACCAGCTGTTCATCTGCTCTGATAAAAGGCGTAAATCTTTAATTAAATCATGGCGAATATCACAGCGTTCACTTAATTCAAGCAATTCAAAGAACGCTTTGAAAAAAGCAGTCATATCACTTTCATCTGTAAAAGTGATAGTTTTTTTTATTTGCAGAAAAAGGTACTCAAAACGTAAGTAACTGCGAATTTTTTCATTTAAAGGATATTCAAAAGCAATCATTTTTATATTAAATTTATCGGTGAATAAAGGCGTAAGCGTACAGCAAAAGTGCTCAAACTGGAAAAGAAATGACGCTTATTTTCGTTTCTTTTGCAGAGTTTTAAACTGCCTATCCAACTCAATAACTGTACTTTTCAAATTTTCCAGTGAAACACCGTTATTATTAATGACAAAATCGGCCTGCTGCAGACGCTGTTGCCTATCAATCTGGCTATTTATAATTGCTTTTATACTCTCAGGCGCCACGCCATCCCGGGTACTTGCCCGTTTAATCTGCAGTTCGGGATCCAGATCCACGACCAGATTATAATCCGTTAAAAGATCTAATTGATTTTCAAACAATAACGGCGCCTCTAATATAACGTAGCTACCTTCAGCCTGCGCTAATAACCTTATAATCTCAGCGAGGATAAGCGGATGTAGAAGATCATTGAGCCATCTCTTCTGACTTTCATCTTTAAAAATTATTTCACGCAACAGCGAGCGATTTAATGCACCGTCTATTAATATATCCTGCCCAAAATGGTCCGCTATTTTTTTCAACGCAGGCTGCCCTTCGCTGACAAGCAGACGGGCAATCAGATCCGCATCGACAATGTCAATATTGAGATCCGAAAAAAACGAAGATACCGTTGATTTACCACAACCAATCCCGCCCGTTAAACCTATTATTACCGCCATAACACCTCCTCTTTAATCATGATTGGCTATTTTATAAGAGTTAACGTCTGAGATCATTGCTATTAGTAAAGCATTGCAGGTAATATTTGTATTTTTATTGTTTGACGGGAATAAACCATGGTTGCACAAGAGATAGCACAGAGCGTGAGAATTGCCTTACATGAAGATTTAAATGGATTGCCAGCCAGTGAAGGGGATATCACAGCGAATTTAATTCCTGCAGATAAACAGGCAAAAGCTGTTGTTATTACACGTGAAGATGCTGTTTTTTGTGGCCAGGCATGGGTTCAGGAAGTGTTTAGACAACTTGGCGGGGAAGTAAAAATTACCTGGTTTGTTAAAGATGGTGACTTTGTTAAAGCCAACAGTAAACTTTTTTCCCTTGAAGGCGCGGCGCGCACACTATTGACCGGTGAGCGTACCGCGCTTAATTTCATACAAACACTCTCTGGTATTGCCAGCAAAGTTAAACTGTATATCGACTTAATCGCGGAAACCAATTGCAAATTGCTAGATACCCGAAAAACCTTACCCGGCTTACGTAATGCGTCAAAATACGCGGTGTTATGCGGGGGTGGTTTTAACCACCGCCTCGGTTTGTTTGACGCTTATTTAATTAAAGAAAACCATATCCTTGCCTGCGGTGGTATAGCGCAAGCGATAGCAATAGCCAATGAACAGCACCCGGAGCGTTGGGTTGAAGTTGAGGTGGAAACTATCGAGGAGCTAAAACAGGCGTTAACTGCAGGCGCGCAGCGTGTCATGCTGGATAACTTTACTGTACCTATGATGATTGAAGCGGTTGCCATCAATAAAAATAATGCCCATAAAGCCGATTTAGAAGTCTCAGGCAATGTTAATCGCAAAACTATCCTTACCTATGCACAAACGGGCGTTGATTATATTTCCGTGGGCGCACTGACAAAACATGTGCAAGCGGTCGATCTTTCCATGCGTTTTGTTGAATAATTCACATTACATTGCTTAATAATTTGTATTAGCCTAAAAACTTCCTAGACTGGTATAAAATGCTGTTTAGGGAGTCTATTTATGCCTGCTGTTTTAATATTTTGTTTAACACTGCTATTTTCCCCTTTTATACACGCTGCAACACCGCCCATTCAACTTGCCACTATTTATCATCAAGACATTGATATTAAAAATTTTTGGATAAGTGAAAAGCTCGATGGTGTGCGTGCTTACTGGGACGGTAAAAACCTTATCTCCCGCCAGGGTAATATTTTTAACGCCCCCTTATGGTTCACTAAAGATTTTCCCGACACTCAAATTGATGGCGAACTATGGATAGCACGCAACCAATTTGAACAGGTATCAGGTATTGTACGTATGCAGAAGGCAACGACAGAGCAATGGCAGAAAATCTCATTTATGATTTTTGATCTGCCTGGTTCACCGGAAAACTTCAGTGGACGTATAAAAAATATGGAAAAGATTGTTGCAAGCAGCGCCTCACCCCATCTTAAAATGATCAAGCAGCAAAAAGTGCAAAGCAATACGCAGCTGCAGTTATTACTCGATCAAGTGATATCTCAGGGCGGTGAAGGGTTAATGCTGCATAAAGGCAGTGCTTACTATCAGGCCAAACGCAGTAAGGATCTGATGAAACTAAAAAAACAGCAAGATGCCGAAGCGCTTGTATTACAACATTTGCCGGGTGAAGGCAGAAACAGCGGCAGACTTGGTGCGCTCCTGGTAAAAACAGAAGCGGGGATTATCTTTAAAATTGGTGGGGGATTTTCCGATTTTGAGCGCGAAAATCCGCCTGCAATTGGTGCAACTATCACTTATAAATATATCGGCACAACCAAAAACGGTGTGCCCCGTTTCGCAAGCTTTATGCGGGTCAGAGAAGCTTTTTAAAAGATAAAAAAAATCCGCCCCTTAGCGAATGCGGATTTTTTATTCAATTTAACTAATCTGTTATTAGTCAGCTTTCAAGTATCTGACCTGCCACGGTGCAAGTGAGATAGAGTAGATGCCACTGGATTCCTGCACGCTGCTGCCATCAATCAGATCAGTGAGCGTACCTGTCGTATTGAGCTGCGAGGTACTGACTGTGACTGTTTGTGCATTATTACTTTTGTTGGTGATATACAAAATAGTATCCGCCCCTTTTTGTTTTAAATCGGCATAAATTGTATTTTCATCACCCACCTGCAGATGCGTCCGTGAGCCGCTGGAAAGTGCAGGCTCCTGAGCGCGGATATGCATCAGCTTTCTAATAAAGTTGCGTAAATCAGCTTGATTACTATTCGCCGAGAAGTTAACCCCTTCTATCTTACCATCATCTCGTGATGCATGGTCGTCATAGAGTCCGCTATCACCTTCACGAACAAAATTTTCAACTTCATTACCAATTTCATCTCCATAATAGAGTGTGATCGGGCCAGTGTAGGCAGCCATAAAACCAAAGGCGCCTTTGTGGCGTTGCCAATATTCACTATCATTGGGGCCGGCAATGCCAGCCCGCTGCAGTAAATCCCCCAGATAAAGAATGTCATGATTAGCTAACATCAGGTTAGGATGTACATTAGAGGGGAATAGTTGCTGCTTGCTGAATACCCCCGACAAAGTTGAAGCAGGCAGATCTTTTTTACCATTTTCAGCCATGTGCTCCTCTCCCGCAAACGTCTGTACCAGGCTGTAGCGTCCCGGAAAGTCAAAGTTTGAACAGAGACCACGGTTATTTTCACTGCCGTAACCCGTATCTTTAATCTCTTGCTCCCCTTTCCATATTTCACCCACCATATAACCCAGTGGGTGGACTGTTTGCCCCTGACTATTGCTATAGGTTACGCTATTACTGGCTTCCACAACCGCTCTGCGAATCTCGCGCCAGGCATCTACCGGAACCTGATAAGCTTGATCTAAACGCCAGCCATCAATTTTTAACTCCTTGATCCAGTAAGTTGCAACTTCAGTGTAATAAGGCAAGCTTCCCGGATAGCTAACTGGATTACTGCCGCCCTGCGGTGTATTGCCGTTCGGTGATGCGGGAACATTGCCTTTATGGTGACCGAAGACACCATCAAAAAAGACATACAGCCCTTTAGCATGGGCTGTATCAACGAGCTCTTTGGCTTTATTAAAATCGCCCCATTTAGGATCAATTTTAAAGTAGTTACGGGTAAAGTAGCCGGTTGCATCCAACTGGCTTGAACCTTCAGAATCAAAAATAGGGGTTAACCAGATGGCATTCATGCCCATCTCTTTAATGTAATCTAAAGAGTTAATAATGCCCTGCAAATCACCATTATGCTGACTTGGGCCATAGCCGGTACCATAACCTATGTTAGTGTCACCATCGACAAAGGCCTCGACCATGACTTGATATATGCGCAGATTATCTGAGTAGTCATTATAGTTACTGTCGCAAGTAGCAGAGAAGATATTATCACCCAGTTCAATCGGATTTTCGCTGCCAATGGTATAGTTAAAAACGGCTATTGACTCATTTCCAGCCTGGTCAATCGCCACTACATTGACACGCAGATCCACCCCCGTTGCAACAACATCAGAAGCACTAATCGTTTCTCCTGTATAGAGAGTATCGTTAATCGTTGCTGCATTGCCTGAGGTGGTGTAGTAAATTTTCGCCGCCGCGTCGACATTGTCAGTCACTGTCAAGGTGATTGCTTGGGCTTGTATGTATGAGCCCGCTGCAGGAGTGGCGCTTACTTGTGGCGCTAGACGGTCAACTCCGTCAGCTTGATAACCACACGCCTCTAAAGAAACCCAGCCATCCTGATAACAAGGTGTAGCAGGATCAAAGAGCAAATCGGCAGTCTGCCCTGCACTGCCATTGAAGATAACATTGGCACTAGCAATTGTTTGCGTAAAATCAAACTTATACCAGCCATCACCTAGCGATTCAAGTGCAGCGCCCGGCCAAACTGTTTGCGCCATTGCCGGTAAAACATTCCAGTAGTGCATATTGGGCGCACTGTGATTAACACTGTTTTGGTAATAAAGTACTGTATTTTCAGATGGACCATCCGTTGTGATGGTATAGTCAAAGCCAGTTACACTGCTGTTACCGGCCGCATCTATGGCAAACACTTTTAAGATCAGATCTGTCCCCGTTGTATTAATATCCTCAGCAGTGAAACTTTGTTCAGTGCAGTTAGCAGATAAAGCAGAAGGGGTTGAGCCATCTGTTGTACAGTACAGCTGCGGCGCACTGTCTTGATTGTCTGTAACACTTAACGTAACCGTCTGCGTGCTGTTATAACTGCCTGGCGCAGGTGTTGCGCTGACAACGGGCGCTTGTGTATCCTCCGTTGGTATCTCAACAGCAGTAACGTTCTTAGTATCTGCATCGATGCACACTAAATACCTTGTATTCGCGCTAACAAGAAAATCTGTAGCAGGATAATTTTCAGACCAGTCTGCAAAATGATCAATTTTAAAACGCGGATTAATATCTGCAAAACTCTGCTCTGTACAGAAAGTTACATTGTCACTGCTGCTCATTGCCGTGGCAAGCCAGTTATTTGCAGTGCCCCGGAAATACCAGCTGTCTTGTGCGACTTCACCACTACAGTCAGCCACTTCAGTTGTGCTGATATGGTGCGTATCACTATTAAAAATTATCTTATAACTTTTATCAGGGGACACTATGTAATCAGCAGAAGGGTAAGTTTCACGCCAGTCAGCGAAACGATCAATTTTAAATCTCGGGTTATCTGAAGCGAAAGTTTGACAGGTTTGCCATTCATTGCCGGAAACATTTTCAAGTGCAGTAGAGGCCCAGCTATTCGGCGTTCCTCTGAAATTCCAATCAGCCTGCGCGCCAGCAGATACTAACGCCAAACCGATAAAAATTATTTTTTTCATTTAATACCATCCTTGCCTATGCGGAGAACCGCATCTCGCAGTGTCAATTTCAGTGTTTACATGAAATCAATAACAGCACAAATAGCAAACCTGCTGGTCTATAAACAAGCGGCTGCTACCTTACTTGCTGCGTGAGAATCCATTCTTCACTAAGCAAAATCAGAACCATTCCAATCTAACTTTAAGTTGCTTTAAAGTGCGAGTCTTTAAAGGCGCATAAAATCCCATACGGTTAAATTTCATTCAACTGCATCTGACAACGGATAGTTATAAATTAGGGGTGACGCATACAAGTCACGAAAAAATAGATCAAGTTGGGATCTTTATCGCAATAAAAAAAGCCTATCCACGCACGCAATCTAAGCATAATTTCGTTTTATAGGCGGGCTCTCCCGCTCTCAAAAATCAGAGATGCGCAATAATGCTTTTATTCGCCTGCGGAAATTCATGCAAAGCCAACTGCGCTTTACTCACCCATTTCACCGGCTGACTCAGTTTCCCCTGTGCTTCACCTGAAAATTGCGTCACCAGATAAAAATGCAGATGCAGATCCGCATCACCATAATCAAAAAACTTCGATTCCAGCAGTTGATAGCTCAGCGCATTTAACCCCACCTCCTCCGCCAGCTCACGACACATAGCCTGTTCGGGCGTTTCATTCTTTTCAACTTTCCCTCCGGGAAACTCCCATTTACCCCCTTGGTGCAGATCTTTTGCCCGCAAACAGATTAAAAATAAATTTTGCGAATTTTTGACAATAGCAATACTAATTTCAGTTGTTTTCATTAAATCCCCTGATTCTCTCTTTAATGCAATTAGTTTACCTAAATGGTTGATCCAGCGCCAATTCACCTGTTCTATTATTTGCAATTTCAAGGCAAGTTATGTTTATATAAATAAACACTCCCATACTAATAATAAAGGTGATAATAATGGTTAAAATTTACTCTGATACTTTATTTGAAGAAATGAAACTCCTTGCTAAATTCCCTGAAAAATCTCAACTAGAAGGAATTAAAATTCACAATGATGCTGATCTTACGGTCATTGCTGCTGCAAAATCTTTATTCGACAAAGGGCTTATTTCTCAACCGGATGGCGGTTATTTAACTGCTAGCGGTTTGGAAACAGCGGATCACCTGCACCATGTTTTAGCGACATTAAGCTAATTTATTTATTATGCCCTTCACTTGTTGAGTTATCCCCACCAGCAAGGTACATTCAGCCTTAATATTTATTCCTATTAAGGCTTTTTCTATGAAAGTTATCTCATTTAATATCAATGGGCTACGTGCTCGTCTTCACCAACTGCAAGCTATTATCGATAAACACCAACCCGATGTCATAGGGTTACAGGAGATAAAAGTTGATAACGACGCTTTCCCTATTAAAGCGGTTGAAGCGATGGGCTACCACGTTTATTTTCACGGTCAAAAAGCCCATTATGGCGTTGCCATGTTATGCAGGCAGAAACCGCTTGCGGTGCAGTATGGTTTTCCAACGGATAATGACGATCACCAAAAACGTATGATCATGGTTACCCTTGAAGATAAACAAGGTGAAAAAATAGAGATTTTAAACGGTTATTTCCCGCAGGGTGAAAATCAGCAACATGAGATTAAGTATCCTTATAAACGCCAATTCTATCAAGATCTTAATACCTATCTGCAAGAACACCATAGTGCCAGTGATAATATCATTGTGATGGGTGATATTAATATTTCGCCACTGGATTTAGATATTGGCATTGGTGAGCACAATGCGCAGCGCTGGTTGAAAACCAAAAAATGCAGCTTTTTACCTGAAGAGCGTGAATGGTTGGGCAAACTGATGGATTTTGGTTTTACTGATACTTTCCGCTTATTAAATCCTGAAGTGAGCGACCAATATAGTTGGTTTGATTACCGCTCTCGCGGTTTTGATGATAACCGCGGATTGCGCATTGATGTGATTTTAGCTACCGAAAAACTTGCCGATAGCACAATTGATGCGGGTATCGACTACGAATTAAGGGCCATAGAAAAACCCTCAGATCACGCGCCTATCTGGGCAGAGTTTGCTTAATTTAACGGCGCACTTCATTGCGCCTTTAAATTTTTGGCCAGGCTAAATCGCTGACCGCCCCTATCTCTTGTAATTTATCCAGGCAGGATGCGCTGTGGAAAAGCGTCCCAGAGTCGGCAAATGCCTGAAAGCTGAATGCTTGATCCTTTAAAGAAAAGTCTATCTGGTAAGCATGCAGATAGGCACGATCATAGCCTGCTGTCAGTGATGACTTGTCAGCATATAAAGGATCACCGCAAATCGCACTGCCAATGCTTTTTAATGCAACGCGAATCTGATGTGTTTTTCCGGTGTGCGGCTTAACAATAAAAAGCCGCAGACCATTTTCAAGGCTGTAACTAAAAAACTGGGTAATGGCCAGATTCTTATCTTGTTTGGTTAATTTCCACATTGAACGGCGCGATTTTTCCATCCCCCCTTTTATTAACCCCTGCTTTTTTTTCGGCTTTTGGTCGCTGATGGCCAAATAATATTTCTGTATTTGATGCGCGGCAAACAAAGCGGCAAGCAGTGCTGCGATAGCTGATGATTTAGCCAGCAGTAGCAGGCCGGAGGTCATTTTATCGAGACGATGGACACTATAAAGCTTGCATCCCAGCGCCTTTTCAGCCGCCACGACCACACCAAACTGACCATCTTCACTGTGAAAATTAATGTTAGCCTGCTTATTAATAACAATAAAATCATCATTTTCATAAAGCAGTGAAAAATAATCCGCATAGGCAGCACGGGTTTCTCTACTCATAATGACTGACCGCGACAGAGAAATTTCCTAATGCACTTAATAGTGAAGGTAAGATGTTGATAATTTTAACCATGGCCGGTAACTGTATAAACAGTGCCTGCATTTGTGGATCCTCATTATTGCCTGCCGCCATTTTACTGAGTAACAGCGCAGTTGTTTGCAATAACTGCCCGGGCTCCGACTCAGCGGCTAAATTTAGTCCTTGCCAGCTGGCTTCAATGTGATGAAACCCCGACAGATAACCCGATGCAAATTCGCTACCTTGCGCCGTGGCCTCATTGCCTTCATTTAGCCATAACTCAGCAGGTAAAAATAAAGGGGCTGATTGCTGATAACTTGCCAAACAATGTTCATAAAAGTGCAGTACAGCGGCAGCAAAATCGCGCGCAAGCTCTTCATTACTAAATGAAAGGGCTTCCTGCATCGATACTTTTTTCTGCATAGACAACAGGGGAAACCAATCTCCTAAGTCGAGTGTTTCCGGCGAAGCTGAAATGGCACAGATAAAACCGAGCGCTTCATTAAATGGACGCGCATGCTCTTTTATCTCTGGGATTCGGTAAAGTTCAAGGAGTGCTTGATAAGGCTTTATTGCTGTGGTCATTAATCACCTTTCAGATAATAAAAAGCCTACCCAAGGGTAGGCTTTACAGTTCAGCACACTATTATTGTTAAAATAAATCGTGTGATAATTTGTATAGATCTTGACGGAATGGACGTTTCATCTCTTCCAGGCATTCGATGATATCATGATCAACCATCTGTCCACTTTGAATACCGATGCAGCGAGCGCTTTTGCCCTGCATAAGAAGCTCAACAGCAGTGGCCCCCATACGACTCGCTAAAATGCGATCAAACGCCATTGGCGCGCCACCACGTTGAATATGACCTAAAACGGTCGCACGTGTTTCCAGACCAGTTTGAGTTTCAATACGTTTGGCTAGTTGATTAACATCTGTGACATGCTCGGTAATAGCAATAATTGCATGCTTTTTACCTTTCTCTACGCCACGTTTAATTTGTGCTAATAGCGCCTCTTCATCATATTTAACTTCAGGTACGATGACATATTCACTGCCGCCTGCAATCGCAGCCCATAATGTTAAATCGCCACAGTAACGGCCCATAATTTCTACAATTGAAATACGGTTATGCGAAGAAGAAGTATCACGCAGGCGATCCACGGCATCAACCACTGTATTTAACGCAGTCATAAAACCGATAGTGTAATCCGTACCTGCGATATCGTTATCGATTGTGCCCGGGATCCCGATGCAGGGGTAACCCATTTCACTGAGTTTTTTGGCACCCATATATGAGCCATCACCACCGATTACCACTAAGGCTTCGATACCGTGTTTTTCTAAATTAGAAATCGCTTCTTTACGTACACTTTCCTCTTTAAACTCAGGAAAACGTGCAGTACCTAAGAATGTACCCCCGCGATTTATAATATCTGAAACAGAATGGCGACTTAACGGCTTTATTTTATCCTGATGAAGTCCAGCATAACCATCATAAATACCATAAACTTCGATATCATTTGCCAGACAGGTACGCACAACCGCACGTATTGCTGTGTTCATTCCCGGCGCATCACCACCACTTGTTAAAACACCAATTTTTTTAATCACTTGCTACCTCGACTAATTACATAAATTGACAATCGCCTCAAACATCTAAAAATCTCTTCTGCGGATTTTTAAATTATTTTGAGCAATATAATTCTAAAT